>Ga0209330_1000130_pt1 | contig 36889 bp, 37 predicted proteins | sample JacPinW_OM2H0_O3_FD_187969 | JGI IMG/M metagenome (GOLD analysis project Ga0209330, IMG submission 187969) | Forest soil microbial communities from Algoma, Ontario, Canada - Jack Pine, Ontario site 1_JW_OM2H0_O3 (SPAdes) (version 2) | ecosystem: Environmental > Terrestrial > Soil > Boreal... | reverse complement strand
GCAACCGCGCCGCTAGCTACCGCCGCCGCCATACTTGTGCCGCTCATGGTGTAATACGCGGGCTGCTGGAAATATGGGGGCAGAAAATTCGGATTTCCACTCTGCACATAAGCAGGAATCGCATCGGGATCGAAAATGACCGCATCGCTTACGATGTTCTGCGAATAATCGGTCGCCAATGTACCGAAGGTATTCGGCGACACAGTATCGAGAGCGGAGCTGACGAGGTTTCCCGGTGCGACGATGTCGGGTTTCACTACGTGATCGACCGAGCTCGGTCCGCGCGAGCTGTAAGTCGTAATCTCGTCATCGTTACGCTGAGGAGTGCCGGCGGTTCGCATCGCTCCCACGGTCACGGCCAGAGGATCGTTGCCCGGGGCATTGATGGTTCCGTAGCCGTTATTGTTGAATGAGTTGTCTCGCCCGTCATTGCCGGCTGCTACCACCACCACGATTCCCGCTTCCCATGCCTGTTCCACAGCCTGGCACAATGGGTCAATGGTGAAAGACTCATAAACCGGACGGCCTAACGAAAGATTGATGACGCGAATGTTATAGGTTTTTTGGAGGGCGATGGCGCGTTCGATGGCCGCGATTACGTTTGCATCCGTGCCTTCGCCGTTTGAATCGAGAACTTGCAGGTCAATTAATCGCGCGTTCGGCGCCATCCCAGAAAAAGACTGCAACGAACCCAGCTGTTGCGAGATGAATCCATTGCCTGCGATGATACCAGCCACGTGGGTTCCGTGTCCGTACCCATCGGAGGTTATGAAACTCTGCGGGTTGATGCTACCGTTCGGATTAACCGCAGGCACCGTGAAGTTCTGCCGGTAGACAATACGCGAGTTTGGCGAAAGTCCTGGAAGCGGGGGCAGCCCCGTACCATAAGCTAGAGTTCCACCGGACTGGGCAGCGGGGCTTGCGAAATCTGCGAATTGCGCATTGATGCCGCTGTCGATGACGGCTACACCGATGCCGGTCCCAGTGATCCCAGATGTCCATACGATACTGGCGTTAACGGTATCAGCGATCACGTCGCCATGAGCCCGCAACTTGTGATTTGGCGTCACATAAGCGACATCGGGATCACTGGCCAGGTTTCGCAGTTCGCCGCCGGGGAGCGATACTGCCAGCGCCTTTACCGATTGAAGTTGGCGGCTGACCATACCTCCATGGTTGGCTACGTTGCTCTTATGCTGCGCCGTCGGTCGAACTTTATATTGCACAATCACGTCGACCACTTCGCCGGATTTGCTGTCGCGCAACTCCCGCGAAAGCTTACTGTCTTCCGCAAGGAGGGCAACGGAGAATGTGACGATCAGTAACAGGATGAGTTTTTTCATAACTGTCCGTAAAGGGATCTCGTGCCACCATTTCCGTGCAAGTGCATCTCCATCGCGTAATCCCGTAACCTTGTGAAAACTCACGGTAGTTTCTTGGACAAATAACTCCACCGTTGGGACACATTGGCCCATGGCCGCGGGCATGAGCCATTTTGTCGCACGTAACGCGATCAAAACTTCAGTAATGCCCTATGTACGCCGCGAACCGAATAACTCTTCCGTTCTGAGTGAAAATGGAAGGATGCAACAAGCGGATGGAACAAGGGCATTCGTGTTCCTGAATGCATTGGCTGCCATGGCATGTCTTGCTGTGGCTCTCGTGCATCCCTCGCTCAGCGGATCCTGGGAATTTGTTTGCTATCTTTTCATAGTATTGCTGGGTTCGACCCTCAAAGTAACTCTTCCAGGGGTTGACGGAACGTTGTCCGTCACTTTTATTTTCTTCTTCTTAGGGATGCTGGAGATGACCTACCCTGAGACTTTGCTGCTCGGAGCAGCATCAGTTTTCATGCAATCCTTTTGGCAATCTTCAAAGCAGCAAAAGCCAATTCAAATCACTTTCAATATCAGCCAGCTGACAGTTGCTATAACCGCAGGTTATTGCACTTTTCACTGGCTCTGTAACCATCTCTTGCGAGAACAAAAGCCTCTGGCCCTGACCTTTGCGGCCGTCGTCTACTTCCTATTTAATACTTTGGCGATGTCTGCGGTTATTTGCTTAACTGACAGAAAACCAATCCGACAAGTGTGGTTCGGTAGTTACATTTGGTCTTTCCCTTATTACCTCGTGGGCGCGGCAATAGCAGGGGTAGTAAGCTGGCTGAATCGACGAATCGGATGGCAAACTTCTCTGCTCATTCTGCCAGTTATTTACGTGCTCTATCGATCGTATCGGCTTTACGTCGGGAAGCTGGAGGACGGGAAAGTCCACGCCGAAGAAATGTCCAGCTTACACTTGCGAACAATCGAGGCTCTTGCTCTTGCAATCGAGGCAAAGGACCACAACACCCACGAACACCTGCAAAGAGTACGAGTTTATGCCATGGAGGTCGCGAAAGAACTCCGCTTGAGCGCTCAAGAGATAGAGGCGCTCCGGGCAGCTTCGGTGCTCCATGACATCGGCAAGCTTGCCGTCCCCGAACACATCATTTCGAAGCCGGGCAGGCTTACTCCTGATGAATTCGAAAGGATGAAAATCCACCCCATCATCGGCGCTGAGATTCTCGAACAGGTGCGCTTTCCTTACCCCGTCGTGCCGATCGTCTATGCTCACCACGAGAAGTGGGATGGCTCGGGATATCCGCGCGGACTCAAGGGTAACGAAATACCAATTGGAGCGCGAATTCTCTCCGCTGTAGATTGTCTCGATGCCCTAGCCTCTTACAGGCAGTATCGACCGGCCCTGCCATTAGATCAAGCGATGGCGCAGATAATAGCTGAATCCGGCATTAGCTTTGACCCTCAAGTCGTTGAGATCTTGCAAAGAAGATATATAGAGCTAGAGAAACTGGCTCGTGAAAAAGAAGAAAGGGGCACCGCACGACTCTCGGTCGACACCAAGGTGGAAAGGGGCGAAGCTCCGGCTGCCGGATTTGAGCAACACGATATCCCTTCCGACAAACCCGAAGGCAAGGATTATCTTTCGATCATCGCGGCCGCGCGCCGAGAGGCTCAGGTGCTATACGAGCTAACCCATGATCTGGGAACGTCACTTCGTCTTGACGATACGCTCTCTATGTTTTCCGTTCGTCTGCAGCGCTTGCTCTCCTACGACGCCCTCGCGGTTTACGTTCGTTACGGCAATCTACTGACAGCAGAATACGTGAGCGGCGACAATTTCCGACTATTCTCTTCTCTGAAAATTCCCATCGGCGAAGGCCTTTCTGGTTGGGTAGCCCATAATAACAAATCGATAGTGAACGGAAACCCCTCCGTAGAACCAGGGTATTTGAATGACCCAACAAAGTTTAGCAGCCTTCGATCCGCACTCGCGGTGCCGTTGAAAGCGGATTCGGAAGTGGTTGCTGTACTTGCCCTGTACCGTGTCCAACAAAACGCTTTTGCCAAAGAGGATCTACGGATTGTGCTGAATGCCAGCTCCAAACTAGGATTTACGATTGAAAACGCTTTAAAATTCAAGAAAGCGGAGGATTCGGCGACGACTGATTTCTTGACTGGACTTCCTAATACACGTTCAGTCTATCTCTATCTGGAATCCGAATTGGCGCGATGTAAGCGGTCGGGTAATCCTTTGTCAGTTTTCATGCTGGATTTGGATGGCTTCAAACAAGTAAACGATCGCTTTGGACATATGGAAGGAAATAATGTCCTCCGAATGTTTGCCGCAGCTTTGAAGGATTCGTGCCGAGAATATGACTATGCGGCCCGGATTGGTGGGGACGAATTCGTCGTGATCTCTCCGGGCCTTGGACCAGAGGGCATTGCCGAGATGATTGAACGTCTTCAGAAAACCGCGATTCAAGCGGGAGATGCAGTCCTTGGGCAAGACATTTTGTCAGCTAGCGTTGGAAATGCTTCTTACCCCTCCGACGGGGAGAGTGCAGAAGATCTCCTTACTCAGGCGGACCACGAAATGTACACAATGAAAACTTCCAGTCGCGCAAAGGCCGCAAATCTCTCTATCCTAAAGAACCCAAGTTCGAGTTGAATCCAACGCGCGCTCCTGAAGCCTAGAGCCAGGTGGGCGGTGATGACAACGGTAAGAGCCGTGAACCAGCGCGGGCCACGTTCGCCCGCAACCGGCGGCGAACGGACGGCGGGATGTCGACCCAACGAGCCGGACGAAAAACAAGGGACTGGAGTGTGTTTGCGCACGAGAGCTTACTGGTGCTTAGGTGGCATCCGTCGCTTGTAGGTTTTTCTGTATCAGTTTTCCCCTTGAACTCCAGCGTGCACTAGCGTGCAATGGTGCCCGGCGAGCGTGGTAAATTTGGCATCCGTGGCAATGTAGTCTCTCCAAGTTATAGAAGCCATTGGGCGGGGCAGGCTCCGAATCCCACTCCCTCCGCCAATTTATTTATAATCAATCAATTACCAGGATTTAATGGCCACCTCGTGCCCCATCTTCGCCACTGGTTTTCATCTTTAGAATCAGCGACATGCCATTTTGCACAGTCAAACAAAGGTCCAATAAGCTTGAACTCAACTGATTCAGAATCAGTTGGTCGATCGGAGCGTACGCGAGTTCCATCCGAGTGAAGAAGATACGTATTTTGACATTCCTCTTGAATGCGCTTTCGAGGGAAGCAAGTCTTCGAGCGCCGAGGTCCGTTTAAACGACGGCGGACGAGCAGATGCAGTCGCGTTACTGGTGAGCTATTTCGTCGAAGGCAATCCCCAAGAGCTTGTCGGAATTTACTGGAAATCGCTGTCGAAAGCGGTGGAGTCTTTCACCTCTCCGTCGATTAAGGGGGGGAATATTTGAACCGCAAATGTGTACCTTATCACCGGCAAGGACACCGTCTCTGCTGCTGCGGGGTTCCGCTATAACATGAAGAATCTAAAACTGGCGACTCTGGTGGGGGAAGTTCGCTGCCGGTGCCGCCAACCCAGGCAGCAGGAAACGTATTGACGATCACTTTTCGTTGTTTCTCCCGACCGGAAGAGCGGTCGACCCCGCTACTGGCATAAAACTGGGAGGGCACTGGCATAAACCCTGACGTTATCGTCAGTGCTGCCGATAGTCTGGGGAAAGCCCAAATTCTTGCCCTCAAAGCCATCCAGGAGAAGGCCGATGCGAATAAGCGGCAAAGGCTGGAAGAGATTGTTCGTAAGCTTGAGGAAAAAACTGATTACCGAAAGCCGCTATTATAAAGAGACGCTCGAACATTCGGAATAAGCTCTTCATGCAGCCGAGACGGTCGGATTGCACTGAAAATACACCGACTCTGCATTTCGCCAGCCGAGTTTTTCTTATCACGAATCCGAACGGGCTCGGGACGGAGATGAGATGGTTCGAGCGCCCCGCGCTAACACCACGGTCTGCCGTGATCTGGCTTTCGGCGACGAGTTCCCGCGTCCTTTTAGATCCACCAGTCCGCCGGCGGATTTTCAATCTCCCAGAAGATGCCCGAGGGAGTGTCGAACTCAAGGCCCAGCAACCAGGAGACACCCTCAACGACCGAGATCGTGAGCACAATTCTGCCTTTCTTACTCCGGCCGTTGGAGATTAACTCCACCACCACCGGCGTTTCCTTCTCTAGCCGCTCAGCGAGGATAACCCCGCATCCATGTGCATTGACGACTGTGGTCTCGTATTTCCCAGAAAAGTTACGCGCAGGATCAAGACTGGTGATCACAATCGGAATCTGCCGTGACAGGCGTGTACTACGCCTAACATCGTTCTTGCGCTCTAGTGCGGTGCCTTCGCTTGGACTCAACGCGTACTCGTCTCCAAATTTCATCCTAAGGGCTTTTGAAGGGATGGCCCGTTTCCAGGACGCAGATTTACGAAAACCGAACAAAATAGTACGCGGCCTTCTTTAGGGGGGTGCGCCTCAAGCCGTCAGCACATTCGAAAAACATAGCAAGTTGCGCGTGCGCAGGGAGGCTTAAAGGAGAGAGGCCGGAAAAAGGCCAGGACAGATGTTAACCGAGCCTGCCAGGAACAATCTCGGGGCGGGCAGCAGGAGGCCAGGAGTGTTTGAGTCCCTACCTGACGTTGGGAAGCTTGGCAGGCTGCTGTGCTTGTTCTATCGGGGCAAGCAAAACGTGAGCTTGGCGAATCAGTTCGGAGGCTGCCTGATGCTTTGAAACCACCGAGTTCGCCCCGGCCGCACTCGCTAGCCGTTCAATTTCGCGCCCCTCTTGGACTGTGAACATAATAATTCGCGTATTGGGCAGAAGTTTCCTGAGCAGCGGAGCTGCATCGAGTCCATTCATGACGGGCATAGAAAGGTCCAAGATGATTAGGTCGGGCTTGAGGTTTTCAGCTTTCTCAATCGCGTCACGTCCGTTTTCTGCCTCGCCCGAGATTTCGAAATCGGGCTCTAATTCAAAGAGCCGGCGTACCAAGGCACGCACAGCGGAGTTGTCATCCACAAGCAAAATGCGCTTCTTAGGCATCGAAGTTTGTCACGACGGCCTCAGGTTGGATGCATAAAGTCGGTCGGCTGCCTATTGCTTTTTATTCCAGTCCGGATAGCCTAGCCTTTCCCGCTGCATGGCCCGAAGAGTCCGGATTGCGTCAGAAATGGCTTGCCGCTCGGCGTGTCCCTGCGGGTATTCGACCAATGCTTGCGACCGGAGGAACAAGGCTGCTTCTGCGGCGTCCACGCGCTGCCGCAGCTTCTGCAGGTCAGCCTCGATAAGTGCAGCTTCAAACTCCCGCTGCCAGTGAGGGTATTTTATGTTCTGAGATGTTGAAGGATCGTGGTCATTCAATTCGGCGGCCCTCCTGAAAAGTCTCTAGCAAAAGCTTGCAGTCCCTGGCAATGTGCAAAACGAGCGGACAATCCCTATCGCGAAACGAGTGGACTGGCTCAAGCGCCCCTAGTTCTCGGGTGATCGGTGCAAACATGAGATGAAAACTCTCTGTCGCGCTGCAACTCGAAGTTCCGCATCGCTTCACTAAGGGAATGGCCAGTGGCCGAGCCAGACGGGTTGAACACCCAAGCACATTCGGAGCAACCAAAAGCCCGACAACGTGTTTCGTCGATCCAGACTAGGCTGCGGGGCATCCGGCTTTTAGCGTCGGTTTGTGACACGATCCACTCCTCCTCGGAAGAATCTTTTGGGGGGAGGAGATAAGGGAAGCAAAGAAACTCGATATTGATATTGCAGTTACGTTGCCAACAGTGCCGAGTCAGTAGCTTAAGTGCAAATCCTACGACGGCACCCGCTGTTGTCCCCGGATTACGCACGCCTGGGGAAAGCGGTGAGTCAGCTTGAGGAACCCGCTGCGGGAAATCTGCACAGCGAGGTCTGTAAGGAGCAGACTCCGCTGCGTCACACTGACCGGATCTCCTCTACTCGGAGAGCGCGCTAGCCAGTCTAGCAAAACGAAATGGAGGAGTTGCCAAATACCACGCGCCTGCCAGTCGCGCAGTCGTCGCCAGCAACTCATTCCAGAGCCACGGCCCATCTCTTGCGGCAGCATCTCCCAAGGAATCCTGCTGCGCAGGACAAACACAAAACCCGTAAGACATGCCCTATCCGCCAAGCGAAAACTTCCGCCGTTGGGCTTCGCTTTGTCGACTGGGATAAACGGTTCGACGAGTTCCCGCAGCGCGTCAGGGAAAAATTCGACGGTCATCAGGACAACTCCTTGCCGTAGGGATGTTCCCAGCCGTTGCGGGTTGCTGGAAAGCTGAGATTTTGTAAGACGTTCTAAGCCTCCTGCGGTCTCATTAGTTGCTGTCTACGTCCATCAACTTGGCTGACTGCGACAAGTCCGTAGGTTGGATGGACATTCTGGTCAAGTATGGGAAGAACGGCGTGACTTCGAGCGGCATCTTATCAGCCGGGCTTAGCAGTGTCACGGATTTGGCGCTCATCATATCAATCTTGTTGCTCCACGGATTCAGGTTCACTCGAGTACCAAGAGATAGAGCTGCTATCTGATCGACCTTGTTTTCCAGCTTCGGGGCCGCTGTGGCTACAGCCTCTAGCCGCGTTGTGTTCTTGTTGCCCAACGGGTTGCCCAGATGCGGGCGAATTAAGTTGGGAAGCACCTGCGCCCGATCTTGTATCTGCCGTAGGAACAGTCCCGCTGAAGCTAGCTTGTCCTTGTAGGGCGAGTTATTCAGCAGTTCTATTGCTTTTTTGTCTGCTGCTTGCTCGTCGAGGGCGCTCCGCTCAAAGTCCAGTCGTTGGAACGTAGACGGCTCCGAGAAGAAAAATCGGTCGTTGAAGGCAAACTTGGTGTCAATCCTATGATTCAGCGCTATGTGCGCCAGTTCATGCGACAGGACCATTGCCAACGCAGCTTCGTCAGGTAGCACGTCGATTAAACCTCGGCTGATAACGATGGTGTGACCGATAGTAAACGATTCGAGCGGCGTGGTTAGAAGCACTCGGCAACGTACTTCCGGGATGATTTCTAAACTATTAGTAATGCTCAGGTTGTTGACTACGGTCTGAAGTACTTTGTCTACCGCGCCCAGAGGAGCTAAAAGACCTATTTTCTGTAGATGGTCAATGGCATTATCTTCAGCCAGCCTCTCCCAGTTGCGCTGCGCTTCCAAGGGGGTAGCCTGTGCTCGAATCACTTCATCGCTCTCCTGGGCCAGGTCGACCCGTACGTCAGTGAACTCGGATTGATGTTTGATGTGTACCTCGTCGTAATCCCAAAACCTCGTCTGGGCTTTGAAGCGAGGTTGGATGAACGGCGGGAGGTCATGCTTACGCGAGGTTTCCTCGCTGTAAACATAGGAGGGCAGCCAAACCCCTGGCTGCATGTTCATGCGCCAACTGTCAAAATGGAAATAGGAATCGTAGTTCGACTTGTTGGAATAGGTGCCGTTGAACCGAACGATGTTGAAGTCGTGATCTTCGACCCATATCCGTCCTGCGAACGATCCTTGGTGCGCCTTTTCCCTGGGTTGTACATCGACGACAATGCATCGCACTTCCCCTAAAAACTCCTGCCTCACAAACGTGAAGTAGTAGTTATCTTGCTTGAAGTCGCGGTCGAGTATAGCCATGTTGGCGAAGCCTGCCGGTACATAATGGCGCGTGAAGGTGTTCCTTCCGATCGTTTCGAACGGTGATAGGAAGCGGTGCACCGCACCCGGCTTGTCCTTTTGGAATACGTCCTCGTTCGTGCTCTCTCTCAAATCCAGCCGCCCTAGGAAGTAAGTATCTGCGACGGGCCTGACATTATGCTCTTTGTCCTCTTGCACGTTCTGAATATAAGTCTCAGCTAAAGGACGGTACTGTTTGACATTGTCGATGAAAGAATGCTCCCGGGCGATCACCTTGTCTATCATTCGATCGAAGGAAACCGGTGCAAGAACGGTAAGGTTTGCATGCTTCGTCACACCGTAGTTGGCATAAATACTCACTACTGTGTCGTTTCCGCCTATTGCCGTCTGGTTCAGTATGGTTGTCACGGTGAACGTGGCACTGGTCTGGCCAGCCTTGATAGTTACGCTGGATGGAACCTTAGCCGCCCTAATTGGGTCTGTCGCTAGCGAGACTTCGACGTCTTCCGTCGTAGGCCTGGAGAGGGTAATTCGCCCATCAATAGAGGTCCCGCTCGCCGCACTGGAAGCCGTAAGGCTTACGGAGTCCAAATTGTCGGTTGTTTGACTGTGGGCTGGAATAGCAAGCTCGGCCAGCAGTATTAACGATATGATGGTCAGGTTCCCAAAAAGCTTGAACGGTGTTTTCATGAAAAATATCCCCTTAGGATGCTAGTTCAAAGATGACGTGGACTATTGCTATTGAATCCACTTGTTGCCCGTTACTCTCTGCCGGCTTAAACCTGATTTTTTCGGCAGCGTGTTCGGCCTGCTCATCAAGCCCGTGGCCCAAACCCTGAACTACGCTGAGCACGCGGACTTGACCGGAAGCAGTGAATCGGACCCGAACTAAGACTTCGCCTTGGATGCCTAGTTTGAGGCCTTCCTCGGTATAGTCAGGTTTGTCGTGGCCGAGAATCTCCACTGGCTTGCCGGTGTCGTGAACAGGCGCATGAACTATTGCGGTAGCAACTGGCAGGTCTGTTTTTAAATCGAAGCCGGACGAGGCAACAACGCCGGCTTTGCCATGGGCCCCGGCGGTACCATTTCCGTACGCCGCGCCGCCGGGCATGTCGAAGGATCCTAGCGATGAAATCGTCACTTTGCTTTTGTCTTCGCTATGGCCCTTAACACCATTAGGATCGCCAAATCCGCCGGTCTGTACCTTTTCAGAAGGAAGGGATTTTGGCAACGTAGGCTTCTCCTTGACCGGAGCGAACGCTCCTACTTGTACCTGAGGTGCAAGCTTCGGAAAGGAGACGGGTGCGTCCGTCAGAACCGGAACCTCAGCCTTGATTTTCAGTTTGGGCGGTTCTACAAGGGCAGGGCGACTCACGGCAGGCAACTTGGGGATGATCAGCTCGCTAACCACAGGCGGCTCGTATGCCTTGATTTTCGGTTGAGGTCTGGCAAACGATGTCTCTGTCGATACCAGAGGCGTATAGACCAGTCTTCGTGCCGCTACGACAACCCTGGCTGGTGTGATAACGCCAAAATGAACCAGCCCTATGACGAACACAATGTGCAACGCCAATGATACGAACAAGGTGGAGTAGCTAAATTTCGACTGGGGCAACAGCCCTATGGTGATTGTTTGTTTCATTGGCGATAACTCCACGACTGACATCACTGTTAAACCACCGGCCGTTGTTTGACTGCTAACCGCTGCTTGGCTGCAAGCTTTTGCCGATGGTTAGATGCATGCCAGGCAACGTGTTCGTGCAGAGTCACCGACGGTGGCGGAGTATGCTGCACAAGGGGAGCCGCAGGAACCGGCGGTGGGGAAAGAACCGGAATCGACCGTGTAATCGAGTTTGTGAACGCCACTGTTGCGAGTGCGACTACGGCTATCGCAACGATATATGGCCTCCGTACGGCCAGATGGAGAAGGCCAGAGACGCTCCCTAGACCCGGAGAAGCGGACAGAAACATACTAATTGTTCCCCCTTCTTCCGAATAAGTGCCATTCGTATGAAGTATTCAGAGATATCTTGAGGCCGTTGGCGCTGATACCTGAGTTGAATCGGCCTTCATGCATCAAGCCAGCACCGAGCTCAGTGTATATCTCCCCGATTGGAACGCCGAGCTTGACCCCGCCTCCCGCGATGTACCTGTTCTCCCAGTCATACCCCTGGCTATCATGCCCGAGAGTAATCTCGCCGTAGGGAATGATGGCTGCCCGCCGAAAACGATGAATCACGAAGCCCTGGGTAGCGTAACCCTGTTCAATTAGGTCTCCGTGTTCCACTGGAGAAGTATGTCCAATGCTAGCCCAACTAGAACCGGGGAAGCGGTTTTTCGGATTGGCGATTGCTTGCCACCCGAACCAGTCTGAAATGAAGTCCGTTCTACCGCTTGCGCTGGAATAGCTGAACCTATTTTCATACGCGTAGGCTGTGCCCGCACTGATAACGCCGAAACGGAAGAGTTTGTTGACTTTGATGCCAGTGCTGGGCTGAATCTGGTTGTCGTGGGTATAACCTTCACTGTCAATCAGCCAGCCCATTTCGATGTAAGGGGTGAAAGTCAAGGAGTTGTGCCACCCGGAGTAAACCACGACCGATTGCTGGAAGTCCCACTGGGAAATCACATTGTTCTTCTCGACTGGGCTGTAGGTACCAGTGGCACTCCACATCTGCCCCGGAAACCCAACCGCATCGAGAATGCTGCCCTGTTCGGCGTGAGGCGGACTTTGCTGTCCCTGGGCGCGGGGATTAAAGCAAAGCAGCCCCAGCAGCACGACGGCTGTCGTAAACAGCGCAAACCCGAATTTTGAATGTCTTTTCATATTTTTCTTGGCCTAGTAACGCTTCACGGCGAACCACGTATGAATCCGTCGTTGGCGAACTATTACACCCCAGAAGGCCGCCAGAAACACGCTACAGTCGATAAGACGCACTAAAGGAAAAACCAAACAACTCGTTAGCACATCTACCCGCCGGTCACACATTGCGCAAATGGTAGCTAGCAACACCTGAAAGGCAAACTCACCTACTACGATTCTGCCTGCCCAAATTGGGTCTATGATCAGCCACAGCGGAGTAAGTAGGATTATTGTCGCGAAAAGGACCCCTTCGCCCATAAGCAACTTGTACTCGAGATCGATCCTGTTTAGCCCGCTGAGCATGCCATACTTCTTGCCTACCTGCCATGCACCTACATCCCAGCGATACATTTGCTTGACATAGCCGCGAAGATTATTTGGATCTTGCGTGAAAACGAGGGCATCAGGCTGGTAAATAATCTTGCCTAGTTTTTTTCGGTGCACCTGAATAGTGCAGTCCATATCCTCAACGATTGTGTCGCTGTTCCATTCCAGTTGTGCAAACACATCAGCTCGAAAGCTTGCAGCACAGCCTGGAACGACAGTGACCACGCCCATATTGCTTTGGCCGCCCTTATATATAGCGTGGGAAATCCAGTACGCCAAAGAGCGATAAGCGGTGAGCCAGTTGTGCGGAACGCTCAACGCTCGTCCGCACACAGCCGCAACTTCGGGGTTACGGTATTCTGCAACGCACACCCGAAAGTAATCCAAGTTGACTTCGGTGTCGGCGTCCATCAGGCACACAATGTCGTAGTTGTCGGTCAGGCTCCAGTTCTCGGTAGCCCGTAAAATGCTTTTCGCCTTGCCAATGTTTTTCTCGTTACGGAGAACATTGACTCCGTAGGAGCCGGCGATGGCGCCGGTTCCGTCACTGGAGCCATCATCCATGACATAGACATCAGCCTGGTTGACACCCGCCGCGAGAATGCTACGCACTGTCTTACCAATGCCTAGCTTTTCATCTTTCGCAGCTACAATGACACAAAACTTCACTTGACATCTCCAGGACTATCCAGTGCGACCGCCTGTGTTTTCTTAGACGATTAGGAGGAGGTTGACTACATAGGAGCAAGCGCGATACCAGAGCAGGGTATAAAGCCCGACCGCCACTGGGCGCGTTCTGCTTTAGGCTGCCGCAACTCGCAACTCCCAAAACGACTTAGGCCGATGGATGGGATCCCAGGAGAGCGCGGTTGCGTTACCTACTTTTGAGCGAGGCGTTACTTGTAATACGTTACCGTAGTAATTCAGAGCCGGCAGGGTTCTTGCATCCCAGAGAAAACATTTTCCACACTTTTGTGGATTCGACTGACTCAAACCGAGCCGTGAGCTTAAGCTTAAGAAATGTGTGGATGAGGTTGCGGAAAAAAGTCGGAGTTATGTCGCTCCCAGATTCGATCGTGACTACCGCCGTGCGCTCGAGAGGCATCGCCGGAGCTAGAGAAGAAAGTTTCCCTTTGTGGAAGAAATCTTCCAACAGCAAACCACATCTGGGTTACCGTCGTAACGCGAAAAGTAACGCTCAGAGTAACCGGTTTGACAGATATAGGTTGCCGCAGCTCTCGCTCCTTTAATTGCTCACTAGGGCATAAGATGTTTTCTTAGTATGAGTTCCAAGCTGCGGCCGCTTCGCACGGAGCTGCCGTCCTTCTTAGGCTCTCGGCCAAGCCGCGCTGGAACTGCAATTGCACTCTCCTGTTGTGCAACTCCACCCACAAGCTATGACTAAGTTCTTATATGCATTGTTAGTGTTAATGAGCAGTTTGTTGATGGGGCAGAGTGTTGCCCAGACGCCCGCGCTTCGTGTACTGCCCTGGAACGACCATTCTGCAGCAGTTTCGCTCACTTTTGACGATGCGCGGCCTGTGCACTTGGATGTCGTAGTTCCGGAATTGAACAAACGCCATCTAAACGCAACCTTCTTCGTCATCATTTCCAAGCTTACCCGCCTGGATGACTGGAAGAGAGCGCAAGCCCAAGGTCACGAGATTGGTAATCATTCCGTGACCCACCAGCATACGGCTGAGTTGAACGAGGCGAGCGAAGAACTGGAAGTAGAGGACGCCAAGAAATTCCTCGACAGCAATTTTAAGTCGGATGTGATTATTTTTGCATACCCGTACTCTGAGTTATCGTCGGGGCTACTTTTTTGGGTAAAGAGGTATGACTTTGCGGCGCGGGGTTGGCAAGGGGAAGTCGAATCTGGTTACGTGAAAGCGGACACTGAACCTGACTGGTATAACTTGCCCAGCCAGCCGGCTTACACCAAATACGATGCTGCAGTTTACGGATCCTGGATCGACAAGGCTTTCGCGATGAACGCCTGGACTACGCTTCAGATTCATGGCATCGGCGATCCCTCGACTGGATTTGAACCCATCCCTACGAACACTTTCCTTTCTTTATTGGACAATCTCAAGGCGCAGGAATCCAAAGGTCTTTGGGTCGCTCCCTTCGGGACCGTGGCCGCCTACTTACGCGCGCAGAAGACTTTAGAGGCAGCAAAGCCGCAAGTTCAAAACGGCGAAGAAAGATTCGTCTGGAAAGTTCCCGCCCCGTTCCCTTCCGGGGTAATGCTCAAGGCTGCGATTGAAGGCAGAGCGCAGGTCCATGTTTACCAGGGGAAGCGTGAGTTACATCCGAGCAAAGGTGGTGTCTACTTCGTCTCCTTCGATTCTGAAGAACTGATTGTCAGGGGTGCACTGTGAATAGTTTTCTGCGTGGTTGCGATAAAGGGCGAGCCGCGAAAGTGAGCATTACCATCGAAGGGAAAATTCAATGAAGAAGTTTGCTGCCGTGGTGTTCGTTGTGTTTATCTCGTTTTCACTCACCCAATGCGGTGGTGGAACAAGCGGGTCCAGTGGAGGAACGACCTCGCGCGCCACTACCTCAACCTATACTCCTCATCCCCATGGCCTGTGGTCAACGCTTTCTCAAACCATGCCCGTTAATCCCATTCACGCGGCGCTACTCCATACCGGAAAGATTCTCATAGTATCGGGTTCCGGCAACTGCCCGCCGCAGCTGGCCGGTTGTCCACAAGGACCGCAGTATCCGCAGGGCGCGGCGCTTCTCGACTTATCCAATAACAATATCAGCACCATGCCCACCACGTGGGACAGCTTCTGCAATGGTATGTCGATCATGCAAGATGGCCGCGTCCTGATCAATGGCGGCACCAAGGGTTACGGAGCACTGGCTGTAGTGGGCACTCAGGGCGACATTCCTTTCACCGGTATGCCCAACGCATCGATTTTCGATCCTTCCAGCGAATCCTTCATCGACATATCTCCTACGGCACATGGGCGTTGGTACCCAACCCTCACCGAACTTAACGACGGCACCATGATGACTACTTCGGGACTGAACGATACCGACGGTACCAACAACAATACCAGTGAAATCTGGAACGGCCAGCGATGGAGCGCAGAGATTCCGGGAAATCCCAACATCGCAAATTTTCCGAGCTTCCAATTTCCGCTGTATCCCAGAATGCACCTGCTTCCTACTGGGCACATTTTCTATTCCGCACCGTCCTCTGCAACCCTCGACTTCAATCCTACCAGCCAAGCCTGGACGCTGGTGGCGTGGACTATCTATCCCGGACAGAATGATCCCAACGGAGAACGAACCTACGGTTCATCCGTGTTGCTTCCGCTCACACCGCAGAATAACTACAGCCCTAAGGTGATGATTATGGGCGGTGACAATCCCGCCACCAACACCACCGAGCTTATTGACTTGAGTCCTGCGGGAGCGCAGATCTCCGCTGCCTGCCCGACTTACGCTCCGTGTTGGGTGGAAGGACCGGCCATGTCTCAAAGCCGCGTTGAAATGGAAGCCACAGTGCTGCCAAACGGCAAGGTGCTCGTGGGCGCGGGCTCCGCTCAGGACGAGGATGCGACGACAGCGAGCTTGCAAGCCGAGATTTACGACCCAGTATCCAATTCATTCTCATCGGCCGGCGGCAACGCTTTCCCCAGGCTCTATCACAATACCCAGTTGCTCCTGCCCGACGGGACCGTTCTTCTGGCTGGGGGTAACCCCGCCCAGGGCGTCTTTGAAAGCCATATCGAAATCTATCAGCCGCCCTACCTTTTCAACCCCGATGGGAGTCCTGCGTATCGACCGCAGTCTGCCACCAACGCACCGAGTTCGATCACCTATGGTCAGTCATTCACTTTGTCAACCCCGGATGCTTCGACGATCTCATCTGTGGTGCTCATGAAAGCCGGCTCAGTGACCCACTCTTTCGACATGGATCAACGCTATGTTGGTCTGTCACTCACCGCGGGGCAGACCTCTGGGAGCCTTAGCGTCATCGCCCCTTCCAACTCGAACATCGCTCCTCCCGGCTATTACATGCTCTTCTTGGTAAACCAGGCCGGCACCCCCTCACTTGCCTCCTGGGTGCAGGTTTCCGGTCCGGCCGCTCCGATCGCCAACGTTGAGTTGCATCCCGAGCGAGTACCCACGCCGGCTTACATATTCCAACGCAAGCAGGTGACCGAATCACCGTTGATGCTGCGCAAGGAAATGCACATCCACTAACCAAACGGAAAACCGGTGGCTTCCTGGGCAAGTCGCGCTGGAATCGTCACTCGGAACACCAAACCAAAGCGTGGCAGGAGTACTTCGTCGCAGCGAAGTGCTCCTGACCCCTTCCGGCGTGAAGGTCCCTCTCTGCGGCTTCTAAAGTCTGACGAGATACCTGGCGATCCCGCCGCTACTGCAAGCGAAGTCGTGTGCTACGCCTCTGTTGTGCCTTGTCTCCCGATCCAACCTCCGCACGACAACAGGCAACTCCCGCTCTAGCACAGGCCATCCGATAGCCTCCAAAAACGTCTAAAACCTCCTCGCCTGCGGACTACATTCTGCTTTTCAGAGTTCTGACTCGTTCTCTCACCGTCGTCGAAGCCCTTAAAGTAGTCTGCACCATTTACATTGCAACCCCCTCAAACAACGCAAGATGTACTTCCGAGTTTGACCAGTTTTCTCGGCCCAGCGTAGAGTCTCCCTCGATCCGTCTTTCATCGTTTTAGCAAAAGAACTCGCGGATGGGACTCCGCTTCTGCGGTGTGTTCCATGGGCGGCGGGCAGAGCACTGGTTTTCTCGTCGGCCGCAACTTGGGCCGAACCGCCGGGATCTTCCGTTGACGTGGTTGGGTCGAATCTGCTGATGAGGGCGGGTCGAGTTGCTTCAAGACTTCAACCTGGTCAAGAGATCCAAAAGAGATGGTTCGCCATTCTATCGGGGACGGAAATTCGATAAAAGGTGGAGGCAAAAAGCAATGAAGAAGCTAATCACCGTTGGGCTCCTCGTCGTGAGCGGCGCGACACTGGTACAGGCACAACGACAGGCACATATGAGAAGCAGGGCATCAGATTCCTTGTCTTCAATTAGTTTCAGTGCTGCGAGCGTGGTCGGAGGAGACTCTCTGATTGGAACTGTCCACCTGACCTCGCCTGCGCCGGCGGAAGGAGCGGCAGTTACCCTGACTCTCAACGATCCCGGCGATTCATGCGTTATACCCGTCAGCGCACTCGTTCCGCCCCGCGCCACCTCCGCGAATTTCGCAATAAAGACCAACGCCGTCTCGTCGAACACTATCGTGACAATCCAAGGCACCTTCGGAGTTACACGGCGCGCCTCGTTCTTGATAACGGATGTTGCTTCAGCGCCACGACCAACGCCAGATCCAACCGATCCTGCAGAAGAGCTGACGAGGACGCCAACCTTTGAGGATAACTTCAACGAAGGTGTATTGAACACTTCCAAGTGGGTGGTCTCTAACTACGAGGTCAATAACTACACAGGAGGCGGCAGCAATGTTACGTTCTCGCCCAACAACGTAGATTTGAGTGGCGGGAGCCTACGTCTGGAGTTGACGCAACCAACCGCCAGTACTTCGACTGGCGCTGAACTCACGACAAAGCTCAGGTTCGGCTACGGCACCTACATGTTTTCGATGCGGGCAGGATCTACTTCGCCAACGTCTAGCAGCACGGGGAAGACCGAAAGCGGACAAATTAGTTCCACCTTCATTATCCATAACCCCCCGCCCACCTACGCTTCCGTCACCGAAATCGACGCCCCGGAGATCGAGGGGTTGTCCGCTCGGAATGATGACATTGAGTGGACCGTATGGAAAAACGGCAGTGCAACCGATCCAACCCCGGAATTCAAAGTGCTGTCGAACCCCGAGGACGCGTTCCACGTTTACAAGTTCGTGTGGTCAGCGACCAGCATCAAGTTCTACATCGACGGTGACCTCAAGTCTACCTGCACGTCGGGTATTCCAACGGTGGCCGCGGTTATAGATATCAACTTCTACGGCACCAACGATACCAAGTGGGGCGGTCTCGCAACCGTGGGCGTCACGCGCTACATGTACGTGAACAGCGTCAAGTTCTGGGCAGCAAACTAGCCTGCGGAGACAAGGCCGCCATTTCGCGGGATCAGCTTATGCAGCTTGATCTCTGTGCGGAGGGTAGGAGCATCTTCTCTTCTCAGTCCAACTAATCGGCAACTTCTTCCTTGAAGCGCCTGTTATAGGAGTCCTTTTAGGTACATTTTGGGGAATCCACGGAACAAAAGGCAACCAAGCCTGTTACGACACCAGCCAATCCCGGCACGACTGTTGGCAACTACATGGTCGCGGTGACTGGTTCCAGCGGGGCGCGCTGACCGCGTCCACGATCGTCGCTGTCACTGTGAACTGAGCGGTCCCAGAGCCTCCAAGTCAGAAACCCACCAGTCCCCTGATTTCCACGAGCGCCAAACTGCCGAATCGCTGATCGACGATCGATCAGTAACGACATGTTGGCCAGTGTCCGGAAAAGTGACCCGGCCGACCTGCGCTGCCTGGGCCAGTCTGCGGATTGTTTCAGAGTCAAGGCTAACCCAGGACACCGCGGCCGACGGCAAGAAGGTGCGTGAGTGGGGCAGTGCAGGCGAAGCCAGCGAGGGGGGCCCTCCGAAAAGGAGCAAGGTCATAGTCTGCGAATAGGACTCGCACGCGTGCCTAGAGGGGAATTGATCTACCGTCCGGCTGTCAGCGTGGGCCACCACTTCGCAGATCCATGAGCACTGGCTATTCTTCGCGCTTACAGATAAATAGTCGGCTTCACACTTCCGGTTTGCCCGTTATCCGCCCCGAATTGGCCGACGAGGCCTCCATCACGGTGAGGGCGTCGGGCAGGACAGTTGGAAGAAGTTTCGTCAGGCGTTAAGCTCGACACAGAGACTGCCGGGTGTGAGATTCCCTTTGCGGCATTGCGCTTGTCCACGAGCCGTGCGTGGCAGATCGGCTGAGTTTATCGGAAGTTCTCAACAAGAATGATGTCATTATTTAGCGCGTCCAATTGTGTGTAGAGGATTGACCTTCTGTCCGGCGAAACTGCCAATCCCGGCGTTCCTGAGGTGGGACCGTTCTCAAGATCGAACACTCGTGTGGTTCGATCGGTGGTGAAGTCGAAGAAATCAATTCCAGGCTTCGCTGTCATGTCGAGGTAATAAATACCATTCTCGACCACTGCCCAATAGCCCCAGTAACCTGGTTGCAGGGAGCTTATGATTTCAGTCTCTTCTCCGCCATCGGTCGGAATGCGCCATAATCCGGAAACCGTCAGACCCTTCGCATAGTAGAGGAACTTACCGTCGGGCGATTCGAGTGCTGCGAATCCACCATGACGCGTCACTTGCACAGCGGGCTCTCCTGTTGAAGGCATCTTCCATACTTGCAGGCCGCCACTGCGATTTGACGCGAAATATATCCAACGCCCGTCCCGCGACCAACTGGGCACGGCTTCGATCGATGGTTCAGAGGTGAGCCTTCGAGGCGGGCCGCCTTGAGAATCGACGACAAAAACGTCTACATTGCCGGCATTGAGAGAGTCGAAAACGATATGTTTTCCGTCAGGAGACCAACGTGGAGTTCCACTCACAGAGTTGAAGTTGGTTAGCTGAACGAGGCCACTCCCGTCGCTCCGGCACATCCAGACTTCATAGTGCCCGCTACGGGTAGATTCAAACGCAATCTTACTACCATCCGGCGAGAACTGAGGACCACTATCCATCCTCGTGGAAGATATGTACCTCTCGGGTGGACCGGCCGAAAGCAGTGAATTAAGCTTCCTCTTCCAGGTAGTGACATTCACCTGCTGGCGCACATACACGAGTCGGTTCCCTCGAATCGAAGGTTCGATTCCATCTTGCCCGAATTGCAGTCGTTCTCGCTCACCCCCGCGAAGGGGTACCCTCCAAAGCCAACCGGGATTCAAGGTGAAAGCAGAATCTGGCAAAACGATGTCGCGACCCTCCGGGGTCCACGCTAGACCCCACTCGTATGAAGGACCCGTAATAAGAAGTCGCTCCTCTCCTCCCGAAACTGGCACCGCGTAGATAAAAACGGGAAAACCCGCTTGCTTACCACTCGCGAAGGCCACGGTTTGACCATCGGGGGAGAATTCAGGATCGAAGTCCCACCGCGAAGGCGACGAAGTGAGTCTGCGAACTTCCGACGAATCGAGCGATAGGAGAAAAATAGAAGAAGCATTTTCGTTACGGGATGCGCGGTCAGAAAACGCGAGTAACTTTCCATCGGGTGACCACGAGAGGCCGCTTGCGGAGAAAAGGGCTTGGTACTGGTCTTGGTCCTGCCAAAGAGTCTCGCGCACTCTGCGCTCAGTGCCACCCGACGCGGGGATGATGTAGATACCGGTTTCCCCTTTTAGAATGCGGCAGAATGCGATGTAGCGACCGTCGGGCGACCAAACCGGATTGAAGTCGATGGACGCCTCTTTGGTAAGTCGCAGCGATTCCTCAGTCCCAACAATCTTCACATATATGCTGAAATGGGGGCCGGCCCCACCATTCCAGGTGAAGGCTAAATGCTGGCCGTCGGGCGAAAGACTGGGGGTGTATTTTTCGCCAACGTTGGTGACGACCGGGATTACAGTCGGCTGACCAGTGTTGGATATGCCCGAGTGCCTGTAGTACAGAGAGAAAAGCGCAAGGGCACATAGGATTAGACCAATTACGAGCGCATTTGCCAGAGACAGCCGCTGCCTCGGCCTGGGCCGGGCTGAGGAAGTCGCGGCTGGCATGTCAACATTTCCAATGAAGCGATATCCTCGACGAGCGACTGTTTCCACGAAGATCGGCGTTTCCGCCGATTCGCCTAGCGCATCGCGCAACCTCCTAATAGCCGTGTTGAGACTATGATCGAAGTCGACGAAGGTGTCCGCTGGCCAGAGCTTGTTGCGCAGTTCGTCTCGGGTGACAACTTCTCCCGGATGCTCCAGCAGCGCAGTGAGAACCTGCAATGGCTGCTCCTGCAGCTTTACCTTTAGTCCTCTACGGCGCAGTTCACCCGCCTTTAGATCAACTTCAAAGATCCCGAACCTGACGATCCGCGATGAGTTGTCGCCTGACACCGAAGTGCTCCACGCGGCAGAAGTCTAGCATTAAATCAGACACGGATAACGAGCCGTCTTCGATGCGAAGCTCTGACTGCAAGGCCGCTTACCCAACAACTTCCAGATCGTCGGCAAAGCGGACAGTGAGCGGCTCGCTCAGCCCGACGGCTCTATTCCGATTTTGTCGTTGACGGCACCTTGAATGCGCTGTTCGCAACCGAGAGATCGTTCGGTTGTCTTAGGTCAAGGGTCACGAACGAATCGGCTGCTTTTCCAACTGTGACCAGCAATAAATTCGTTTGAATCATGGCGACGGCCGCCGCCAAACACACTAATAGAGTTGTTGCGAAGTCCGGCCGGACGTCCGTGCTCGCCGCGATCTAAACCAATCAGGCCCCCAGCCATGGCCGATAGGGCTAATCTGAGTGCGATTTCGTGCCAGGTTAACCATAAGGGCATCTGTGCCTCCGGCAGGAGGCGATGGAGTAAGCTCCTGCGACATCAAGCCTACACCGGCAGACCCCCGGCGGCATGCGGCAGCACTGGCCTGGATTCAGCCTCGCCGAGTTTCCACGTCTCGTCGGGATTGGTGGAGAGCAGCGGCCAGCCCTTCGAAAGCACGAAGCGCAACCATGTTCCTGCCATCTGCGAAGTGACCACGGCGGTGATGACCAGTGTGGTGTAGAAGGGTGCGTTGATGATGCCTGCATCGTAGGCCACGCTGGCTAAGACGATACCCGGGCCTCCGCGTGCGTTTGTGGTCAACGCGATGTTAGCGATATCAAGACCGCGAAACCCGCCGAGCCACGCTGCCAGCCCGGCGGAAAACCCCGAGATCATAGAGGAGCCGATCAGAAAGACCAGCAGGATGGCGAATGAGAACCCGCGTCCGAACACCAGTCTGTAGCCGATTATTCCGAAGTAGATGGGCACGAAGACACCAAAGGAGACCTTGGAGATGGCGTCAATCGGTGCTGCGAAGCGCTCACGCTGGGTTCCATACAATCCTCCAACGATGCCATACCCGGCCAGCAATGCGGCGAATTGCAGGTTTACCTCGAATATCGCTGCGATTGCGCAGTACGACATCAACACGGCCATTGCATAGCCCACGGGCGAAGCTTTGTAGAGCACATTCGAATTTGCGTTATTGAGCCGCTTCAGCAGCCCCGGCGCAACGAACAATCCGATTAACGTATAGATCAGAGTGCCGATCACATGTGACGAGACAGTGCTGGTGACATGCTGTTGTGTCAGTGTCGCCGACGTGGCTATGGCGGTAGCAAACGCGAGCACAACCCAGAGAGCGATGTCTTCCAGCAGCGCATACCCCAGAATCAGACTCACGAAGCGGGTTTCCATGATCCCAAGGTCCCAGAAGATGCGCGAAATGACAGGAATGGAGCAGACGGCGGTGGCGATGGCCACGATGAGCAGAGTCGAAGTTGACTGACCTGCTGTTCCGGTCAGCAGGTGCAGCGGTATCAGGCCCGCGAACCCCAAACCCAGCACGAGGGCAAAACTGGAAAGATCAGAAACGGTGAGCAACAAGAAGGTGTTGCGCCGATTCTCCTTAGCCAACAGACGGCGGGTCTCAGCTCCAGAGCAGAACATCAGCAGGATCAAGCCTAGCTGATAGAGAAAGCCCATGACCGTACCGGCACTGGGTGAAAACGAGAAAAGCCGGGCGAACGCCGTGGGGGCCAAAAGCTTCAGAACAAATGGTCCGAGCAGAATGCCGGCCAGGATTTCGCCTACGATGCGTGGCTGCTTGAGCCGTTCGGTAAGATAGCCTAAGCCATGCACGGCAGCGAGCAGTATGGCAATGGTGAGCACGAAGTGACCGAACTCGACAACTGACATTCTTACCTCGAAAGAACGAACGAGTGAGATGAGCGGGAGAGGTGTTTCGTTGCTCGGCGAGAGCTTGCCATGCACTGTATCAAATATAGTATTGTTTGCTGATCAATATAGTGGACAATACTTCGGTGGCCGTAGATAACATGACTGTCAGGCATCATCCGTATGCTCATCGCGGATGACAGCGACATTATGCGGCACAGTCTGCGCTGCTGCTAGAGCTAGAGAGCCAGGATTATTGGCAGGTATGCGAAGAAGCCTGCAATGGCCGGGAAGCCGTAAAATAAAGTTCAACGTAACACGCCTGTCGTCCTTCTACTGGATTTCGAAATTCCTGTAATGAACGGTCTGGAGGCGGCAAGAGAGATCACGCGCCGCTCGCCGGGCCTGCCAATTCTGATGGTGAGTGTGCATATGTCCGACCAGCTCGCGAACCAAGCGAAAAAGGTCGGCGAACGGGGTGCCTGCGCCGAGAGCGACATCGGATGTGTCGTAGAAGCAGTGGAAACGCTTCTGCAAAACGGCACCTACTATCAAAGCTGAGGGATGTTGGCGTGCAAGCTCTAGATTCGCCGCGCAAACTGACGCCCCGCCGCCTCAGTGGACCGCCAGAACATAAGCAATTAAATCAAAGAGCGCCACCCGTACTATCGACAGCCCGGCATGCGGCCCCGCACGCAAGGAAGGCACCCGAGAATACTGTTTCCATGGGGGCCTGGTCGAACGCGGCATTTGCCGTTCTTTACCGTTGACAGCTTCGCGGACATGGTTCATACCCACGCCATTTACCGTTCCTCACCGTTCAACGGTGAGGAACGGTGGTCACTAGCACCAGGCCTGCAACCTGTCGCTGAATTTACCCCTCCGAATTAATATCGGGAGGGCCTCTTCCGCCTTGCTCCTGAGGCCCTTCTGCATTTCCAACAACTTCACAGCTATCAAGCGGCTAGTTTGGATTCGGCCTTGAAACCCCGAAAAAGCGATATCGGAGCGATTGATTTTCCGAGAGTCGACGGGGACGTTGTCTCGCTTCGGCGGATAAACAAAAAAGCGGGAGCTCGTGCATTTTGAATCAGTGCAATTCTGAATACTCAGCTTTCAATTCCTTGAGGCAAGGTATCGTGGGGTCAGCATCTTTCCAAAGATCGAAGAACTCGTGGTAGTTTTGGCGAGCCTTTTCGCTATCCCCGGCGAGCGCATAGGCGCGGGCGAGTCCGGCAAAAGCCATTGATTCCAGAGGATAGTTTGCCAACAAGGTCCTGTGGTCGATTATTTTCCGAAACTCGATTGCCGCCCGTGGTCCGTCGCGCGCCGCCAGATATGCTTTCCCTCGAGCATATGCCGGATAGAGCGTGGCGACTGGGAGTACGGGAGGGCCGGCGAGTTCCAGTGGGAAATTCTGGAGGCTCAAATCGTCCACAGCCTTGGAACTTCGTCCCTTTTTCAAATCCATCTCCGAGCGGATGGTGGGAAGCCAGTATTTCTGGACATAGGTATCTGTAGGTGATTTGCTGTTCAATTGCGTGCTGAGGATTTCTGCCTGGGTGAGCTTCCCCGATCGGGCCGCGGCAAGCGCGGCCAGTGTGATCACGTCCTGATTGTGCGAAAGCTTCTGCGCCTTGGAAATGAAATCCTGCGCACTATCCGAATCTCCGACCTCGGCTTCTCGAATTGCTGCCTGGGCCAGGAAACGGGCAGCCGAATCTGTATCCCCTTGCTGCTCCATCATGCTGGAGGCTCTGCGCGACAATTCATCGGCTTTATGGAAGCGGCCGTAGAATGCCTCGGTATTCGACTGTTCGGACAAGAGCAGCGCCTGCGTCTCCGGTCGATTCGAGGATTGCTGAAGCAATTGCGCCATGCCACGATCGTCCCCGCGAAGGAAAGCGACACGGTAGTTTACTAGCAGCAACGCCTCAGTCTCCAGGTTCCGCTTGCTTGCGTCGGACAGAACAGCAGAGGCCTCGTCGAGCCGGCTTAGTGCCAGCAGGGCAGTTGCCAGCTCGGAATGCGTGCCGCCTCTGGTTGGATCAAGGAACAGCGCTCGACGGTAGTCCTGGACCGCCTGGTCGTAATGGCCGAGTGCCTGGTCAGAATTGCCGAGGTGATTCAATGCGCCGGCCGACTCGGGATAGTTTTGCGCTACGAGAGCGCGAACCTCGGCGTCCTTGTCCAACTCGCCGGTTACATATTCGTAGTAGCGTGCTTCGATGGAACTTTTTTCGGCCTGGGTTACATGCGCGCGAAGCTCATAGGCCCTGGAGGCATGCTCACGGGCCAGATCTTCCTGTCCCAGGTTGTAGTAAATGGTCGCCAGCGCACCGTGGGCCTGCGCAAAGTTCGGATCCAGTTCAAGGGATTTCTTGAAAATCGGCAGCGAAGCGTGATCGCCCTTCTTGTCCCAGGTCAACAGAGCCTGGCTGTACGCATTCAGTGCATCGAGCGATGCGGTGGTGGCTTGTTCCAGGGGAGCGTTGTATTTCTGAATGGAGGGCAGCGACTCGCCGAGCCGTGAGCGCAATTGCGCCGTAACCCGGCCCAGGGCGTCCACCACATCTTCCTTGCGACGCGCTTCGGCCTGTTCTTTGGCGATGGGCTCACTGTTGTCGCAACGGATCGCCGCCAATTCGATGAGATAAACAGTACCCAGGCTGGCGATCGACCCCTGTATTGTCGCCTTGCCTCCAGCCCTCTGGCAGACTTCGATCGCTGTCCTCCCGGTCATGCGATCTTCGGCGGCATGGCCCATCTGGCTCAAGATAACGGACTCTTTGTGTTCCGGCATTATCTGGATGAAGGGAGACTGTCTCAATCCAATTTCGAGAGCCTGGCGCAGGGCATCGTCGAAGACCGATTCACCTGTGGTGTTCACAAAATCGGCGATGATCACGGTGTCGCCCGTAGAGGTCTGAAATCCGCGCGAATGCCACCTCCAGTAAACGCCAATGGTTGCCGCCAGCATCATCAGGGCAGCCAAGGCGGCACCATACCAGCTTCCCAGATTCCTCTTTCGTTCGGCCAGCAAAAGTGATCGGGGCACAGATGTCGCGGCATTCGAAGTTGGGACTGTCTGAGTTGGGACTGTCTGAGTCTCTCCTGGAACTGCCGGGACCGGGTCGAGGGGTGTCTCGAGCCGCGGCGGATTTATCACCGGAGCGATGAAGCGGTAGCCGCGTCGAGGCACGGTTTCGACGAACCTGGGGTTGTCTGCCGTATCGCCGATCGCAGCCCGCAGCTTCCCCACTGCCGTGTTGAGCGCATCGTCGAATTCAACAAAAGTTTGATTTGACCAAAGCTTCCGGCGGATCTCTTCCCGGGTAACAACCTCGCCGGATCGTTCCAGCAAGAGCGTAAGAATTTGAAGAGGTTGCCCCTGCAGGCGAATGCGCAGCCCAGACTTTGTGAGCCTGCCTTCAAGCAGGTCCAATTCAAAGGTTCCAAACCGAATAATTCGGCTTGGAGGTTCTTGCGCCTGCATTCGAATCGCCTCGAACTCCGGATTGCTAGGTGTGCAGTATCGTGCAGTATACAGGTAGATTTCCGGGCGGTGGACTCATTTTTGGATGGTTAGCTGACAACCCTTCCCCACGTTACTTGCACTCCATGGCCTTCGATCCGGTGGCCCGCAACATGGTCTTGAGTGTCGGATTCGTGCGGCAACACTATGCCTCTCCGGGAGTATCATCGCCCATTCGTCAGCTCACAATCGTCGATACTCAATCAATAACTACCGAGTAGCCGGTGACTCGCCCGGCACCGTAGATTTTCCTTGCCAGTCGCTCGATAAATGCCGCGGCGAATAGTTTTGCACAGAGCTTGTCCCCAATCACTCTGAGTTCGGTAACCGGTTCGGTCAAACAGCGGAAGACTATTTCGACTTGGCGAACCGCTCCTTCCCACAGACCCACTCCGAAAAGTCCAGACCGCGCCCGCGCGCCCAAAATCGCCAGTGGCTGCTTCCGAAGCACGCCTTCCATGAGCATTGGCACCCCAACTTTCTCATCCCTGGTGATCGGCATACAAGCGGCAAATCGTTGCAAAATTCTCATGTCTATAGGTTTAGCTGGTGAGGTGCGTTTCAGGAACAGATCGGTTGCCTTCCCAAGGGACCGGATGCAGACTGCAGGCGGTTCGAAGGAACCTCACCTCTATCCCGACAGGAGACACTCAAATGACTAGCAAAAAGCTCATTTTCGTACTGGGAAGCGTTCTCGCTCTGCCCCTGATTGGTTCAGCTCAAGAAGCTGCATCGGAACCACCAACCCCAGCCGCTACTGCTTCCACCGCTGTGCCTGCGCTTGTGCCTTATTCAGGCATCGCAATTGATGCCCAGGGCAAGCCGCTGGGCGAAGCAGTTTCAGTCACATTCCAGATTTTCAAGGACGAGCAAGGCGGCGAGCCATTGTTCGGAGAAACGCAGACGCTCAATCTTGATCGCCTCGGGCGCTACAAAGCACAATTGGGCGCAACCTATCCGAGCGGCATCTCTCTAGAACTCTTCCAGTCTGGCGAAGCTCGCTGGCTTGAAGTGCAGATTGCGGGCCAGGCCCCGAAAGCCCGGACGCTGTTGACCAGTGTTCCGTATGCCCTCAAAGCCGGCGACGCAACAACGCTGGGAGGACTCCCTGTTTCTGCGTTCGCGCTTGCCGGCGACGCCAGTCATCCAGCGACCGCCCAATCTGTTCAAAATGCGGCGTCGCCCACCGGCACCGTGACCCGGGTTGGAAGCGGCGCCGGCCTCACCGGTGGACCGATCACAAAGAGCGGCACGTTGAGCATTGCCAACGAGGGCGTGACCAATGCCATGCTTCAAAATCCAACTCTTACCATAAAAGCGGGCTCTGGCCTGGCCGGCGGTGGCTCCGTTTCACTGGGGGAAAGCACAACTCTGAGTCTCGGCCCGAACATCTCCGGCACAACCGGAAGATTTTCTGGCGCTACAGCTCCAGTCTTGTCCGGCGACAACACAAACGGAGCATCCGGCCATCTTGGGACCACCGTCGGGGGCGAGCCGGCAGGCGTCTGGGGATCCAGCAGCTATTACGGAGTCTACGGCGCCGGGATCTATGGGGTATTCGCAAACGCCAGCAACGTCGGTGTCTACGCATCCGGCAATACAATCGGCGTCTCCGGAATCAGTAACACCAGCGGCGGCTATGGCGAGCTTGGCACGACCATCAACGGCTACGCGACAGGGATCTATGGCGCCAGCGGGACGTACGGCGTCTTTGGCTATGCCAACACATATGGTGTCGTCGGCGAGAGCAACTATACAGGCGTCTATGGCAAAGGCCCGACCTTTGGCGTCTACTCCGATGGACCGGTTGGCACTCCGAGTACGAACGCGGCTGTAGCCGCTTTGCCCGACGACCGGGTGGTTGAGCTCTATTCGATGGCCAGCCCGGAAAACTGGTTTGAGGATTTCGGAAGCGGCAGCTTGAAAGCCGGCGTAGCCGAGATCACGCTCGATCCAACCTTCGCCCAGGCGGCAAACAGCCAGTCGGACTATCACGTATTCATCACCCCGAATGGCGACTGCGAGGGACTCTACGTGGCGACGAAGACAGCCACCGGATTCGAAGTTCGTGAGTCGCGAAGCGGGAATTCGAACGTGAGCTTCGACTTCAGGATTGTGGCCAAACGTCGCGGGTTTGAAGCACTGCGCATGGAGGAGCTTCGGCATGATGCGAAGACGGCTCAACTCATCCGCGACCAGGTCAAGAGCCGGCCGGCACAACGCACGCTGATCCTGGATCAACAGGGCCAACCCAAAGATCCTCTGAACATGCCCGGCGTCAAGCCTTCGAATGCCGCTCCGGCCATGTAGCAGCAACTCTGGGCAGAGAAGAATAAGGTTAACGGATCGGTGTCTGAGGAAGCTTATGAGTCGGGAACCTGCTATGCTCGATACGCCGAATTTGGGGCGCCATAGGAGCCACCTCAGACACCTTACCCACAAAAATCATCTGCCGAAACTGGTTTAGGCGCGCTAGCTCCGTGACGCGGAAAAAGGACTTCTTCACCCACGCCTGATTTCGCCGGCCAGCGTTAAAATGTACCGATGGTTCCGAAAGCGATGGACAGCCTCGAACTCGTTTAAGCTGTGATGCTCGTCGAGGAAGTCTTCGGAACTGAGATACCCATAACCAATGCAGAGACCTTCGGCAGTTCACGAGAGATGGTGGATTGGCTTGAACTTCACCTTTTAAACCAGCGGCCCAACAAAGCGGCAATTGCTTTGCGTAGAAAACTGGCCAAAGCTCACAAGAGCCCTGAATTGGCTGAGGCTTGGAAGGCATATGGCGACGAGAACAACTGGCCGCTATTATTCGGGCGAAATCTTCCCACAGTAAGGGGTTTCGCTACTTTCTAACGTTTTGGGGCTATAATGGCGAGCGTTCTTTTCATTCCTGGTAAACGGAGCAACACTTATGACAACACCTGAGCAAAACACCTGCGCCCACATCCCCTGCACCTGTAAGGTGGAAAGTGGCAAAAAATACTGTGGTGAATCTTGCAGCGATGCCGGATCGGGTGACGTGGAGATCGCTTGCGAATGCGGTCACGCGACCTGTTCGACAAGCATCGAAGAAGTAGCCTAGAATTCCCCAAAAAATTCTCCTGTTTCATTCACGATGCACAGCGTTTTCCGTGGCTGGCTGCGCAAGAATTTCTGGATTAGTTCGATGCTGCTTTCCTGCCCGAATGCCCCGAGGCTACCGGGAACTACGGTTCGTACTCCAAAGCTTCGCCCATCGTTGGAGTTGGCACCTAGGGCAGTGAAGGGACCTAAACGCACATGGTCAGCGCCCGTGAAACTAGAAGAACTCCGGTCGCCAAAGAGAGCCGCCGACAAAACTCAATCAACTAGAGGATAGGCCTGCTACTTTCGTCGGCTGGGAGAATTACTGGTCTTGTTCGGAGACAATTTCACGACCCTGCTCTTGCGCCATATGTAGACGGGAAGGCCTAAGCGGGTGTGCTCGTCGATGGCCTTAGCCACTGCGACCTTAAAGACAATTTCGGCCCGCTTCTCGATCGATAACTGTAATACTTCTCTTGAAGGCTTGCTCATGTTCGACCGTAGCGGTGTAGGTGCTTCTGTCGATTATACGGATCGTTTCATCCCACTCGAACGCAATAAAGATGTCAGCGCTCTTGCGCAATGAGAGACTTATTTGGGCCTGGTGGGATACTCTTACCTTTTTATTTTTCCGATTGTCGCCCGACTGGTCGAGTGACAATTGTTCCGGGGCGGCGCCCCAGGCGGCGAATCGCCGGCACAAATTGAAGAGCCGGCGGAGCGTGTGGTCAAGCGTGTTTCGCGCGGTTCCGGGAAACGTGCTGCTCTTTCGAGCGAACACTCATTCGCGTGTTCACCGCCAGTTGGCTGGCGCTCGGTTGGCGTCTACGGGCAAGTATTTTCTATTGAACTCGGCGAGCCTAACTAAGCGCGCTCAGTTATGAGCACAATCTGTCCCATCCGGTGGTCCGGTTCTGGAACGACGATCAGCACGTGGTCCCGTGAGTTAGTTGGCCGTTTGGCAGCCAGTATCGCCACATCGGGCAAGCATCAGACTCAAGGGCGGCTACGAATGCCGCCTTACTTGGGTTTGTTCTCCCCAGCAGTTTCCACTGCCTGCTCCTCAGCTCTTTTCCAACCGGAAGAGGGATTGTATTCGTTCATAGCTTTGGCGAGAACATCTGTCTTCTTGCCGAGGTCCTTCTGATATACCACGCCATCCTCGCCAACGACGAAGGTCATCACGCCAGACGACCTGTATGCTGCCGGATAGGCTACGAACGCGAAACCGCCGGTCATCCTGCCGTTTACGATGTAATTCTTCACGCCGCCCGGGCCACCTTTCCCCTGACGCATTAGGATGTGGTAATAGTACCCGCGGTAAGGAGTCGGAGGTCCGCCTTGGTCTTTGGTATAGCCTTCGGCAACGGCCGCGGCCACGAGCGGCCCGATAGGACTCTGGGGTTCGCCGTCAGCAGCTTTCCAAAACAGGCCGTTGTGCTGGCCTTGATCACTGAAGATTTTCGCGGCGTACTCGCGGTGCTGCGTGGCGTAATATTCTTTTTCCGCCGCTACCAGCTCCTGGCAAACACGAATCGTGGACATCTCGTTCCGGCCAACCCGCCTGTACAAAATTTCTATCTTCCCGGCCTCGGTGTCGAAATACCACGAATTGCCTTTGTTCGCGAGCGGTATGGGCGTGGGCCAGTTCTTTGCCCCGATATATAAGGTGGTGGTTCCGTCCGGCTCTTTCACCAGGCGGTGCATTTCCTGATATCTCGCGACGAAATTTGCCCGGGTTTGTGCATCCTCGGTTTCATCTCCCGACGAAACGATTTGCCTTCCGTCTGCTCCGAGAATATCGAGCATCACCTTTTCGTCGTTACCCTGCATCGCCGTGACGAATGCATTGCTTGCTTCCTCCGGCGACGAAAAGGTTCTCTGGCCCGGTTGTTGCGCCATAGAATGGGCGGCAAAAAACCCGAGCGCAACAATAGCGACCGCGGCTAATTTAGCAAGACTGGTCGAATCAGATTTGCCCCCGTTTAACCTCGCCCGACGCATATGTTCTCTCTCCATTTCTAAATCTCAAGATCAATCAGGACATAACGAAATATGTTCGGTTACCGTCGCCCGCCGCCTCCCCCGTGAGATCCTCCGCCACCGCCGCCGTGAAAGCTTCCGCCGCCACCGAGGCTGGCGCCTCCGCGTGACGAATAGCTCCTCTCCTCTCCGCCGTGGCCGTAGCCGCTCAATGCACCTGAGCGGACGCCGCTCTGACCGTGGGAATCGGCGTATCCTCGGGCAGCACGGCTGTCTCCGTTGAAAGGCCTCACTGCTCCGTGGTCGCTACCAAATCCGCCGCGCCCGCCATTAAATCCATCGTGTGCGGCTCCACCGCGGTAGTAGTTGTTTCGGTTGTAGAACGTGGCGCTCCCAGAGTGGTACCGACCATGATCAAAAGTTGCGTAGCGGTTATGCCAGTCGAATCCCCAATGGCCCCAGCCCCACCCAAAGCCGCCGAACCAACCGATTCCGTAGCCGAATCCGAACGACAGGTACGGACCGCCAAACCAGATGCCCGGATATGGATACCACCCCGGCCAGGCGACGACGGGATCTCCGTAGACCAACCACGGATCATACGCGGGAACGTAAACAACCTCGGGATCGGCAGGCTCAACCACAATGTTCGAATCTTGCGTCGTCACGGTTTGCTGCGGCGTGGTCTTAAGATTGCCGGCTGCTTGCGCTCGCCGGCGCATCACCTGCACCGCATCCATCACATCCTGCTGCTGGTTGTAGTAGGCGTCGCCCAGCGATGATGTCCAGGAAAGATTCTTGTCCATATTTCCCAGCACGGATGGAAACGCGGTCAGCGCCTTCACGCTCGGGTCCCAAGACTCTTGGTCCACAGCTTTGCCCAGATCCTCGCCTTTCAAGTCGGGATGCGCTTGCACCCATCGATCGGCCTCGACGACTTGCTCGGGAAATGTGGACGCAGCCAGGATCTGCGACACCAGCGAATCCGGATACAGCGCAATCGGCGAGACCAGCTGCTCCAACTGGTCGGAACTCTGCTGCGTGTAGCGCGCTTGAGCGGCTGACGCCGGTGCCTGGTTGTCTGGCGTCGACGCGTCTTGCTGGGCCCACAGCTTCAGAGGCAAGGTCGCCAACACCAGAAGTAAAGACAACAGCAAAACCAAACTCCACCCGCTCATTGGGGACCTAGAGAACCCTGCCGCACGTCGGAAAATATTCACAGTATTCAACCTCCCCTGTACTGCATCGCCTGAACCAGTTTACTGCACACTGCACGAAAAGCGACTCGGTTGCGTAAGGTCGAGAGAACTTGTGAGCGACGCGGTGAAACGTCCTGTGCGCCAAACTCTAGTCGGCCATGTGAATTGCTCCGTAGCTACTGATGACTTGGCACCTGCCAAACTCCTGAAGCCGACCGCAATTGCGCATCTGAAGGATTAGCGGTTGTTCGCTAAACAGTTGGTGTTTCAGTTTTTCTGCTCGAGAGCGCAGCTCAAGTCTTGGTGAGGCGGCTCGAAGTGGAATTCCGAATGCTCGAAGAAAAGCGCTCCGAACAGGGTTCGGTCTGCTCATGACCTAAAACAAACATCGGAGCAGTCGAGTGGAGGCAGTTTAGATGATTGCCGTCCCACAAAAGGATCTGAATCGGTTTCCCGGCCACTTTCTCTTTTTCGATTTGCTGTTCCAGAGGCCGCGATGCGTGGCTCGAGGTCGTGAGTCGTGGCTTCGTGCCCAACTACAACAACTGAAACAGCAACAGGTTGAAAACAGAAGGAAGGAAGACAACGCAAAAGCCAAGCAGGCGACGGTCTTGGCGGCAGAACTGCCTGCGGTGCAAACGGTTGCGAAAGGCCATCCTCGTAAACTGCAATGAGGTCGGAGGAAAGTTTCAAGGCACAGTGCCTTCGGAGCCGAGGTGGGCGAAGCTCAACGGGGTAGTGCAATGGCTCAAGCCCAACGGTCTGACGAGGCCTCTAAAAAGGAATGATTGGCCGCGATATGTCGAGACGGAACCCGAGACATACGGCTCCGAAGGGGGGAGTGCTACGACTGTTAACGTCAACCATCGAGGGTCAGCATCGCTTCTCCCGGAGCAGGTAACTTGGCGCACACGGAATCCATAGTTTCGTTTGCGGTCGTGTGAAGAGGTGACTGCATGGCAAACCGAAGTACCTTCGTAATCGGGGTATCCTCACCAGACTGTCGCAACCCCAGCTAGACTGGAAGATGTATTTGAAATGATGCAGAATTTCCACGTCCGCTTGGCTGCGGGTTTCCTCGCCATGGTAATTGCACTGGTGGCGGTCGGCATCCTTTCATACAGAACTGCACAAAACTTAGTTACAGCTAGTGTCTGGGTCGCTCACACCGATGAGGTGATTGCAGAATTAGAAGCGACGCGAAATAGCATGTTGGAGCTTGGTCCCGAGCAACCTTTATCTGAAAATGGCGACTTTCGCGAGCACGTTTTCCGTTTAGGCAGATTGACCTCGGACAATTCTCGCCAGAAGGCCCGTATCTTAAGATTGAATCTGATCTCAGGCGGTAAGATCAGCGCAAACGATCAGCGAAGTCGTGTGCTGAGCATTATTCTCGAAATGAAATCGGAAGAACAAAGTCTATTGGTAGGCCGGACCTCTCGGGCTACCAAAATCTCAAGATCGACTCTAAATGCGATTGCCGCCTTTTCCGTAATTGCTGTGCTTGCTTGCGTTTTTGGGTATTGGGGCACAGTTAGTAACCTGCATTCCAGAGAGAAGGTGGAGAAGGCGCTCAGCCAGAGTGAATCCCGCTTGAAAAGTTTGCTGGCCAAAGAGCACGAACTAGCCCGCATCGATCCACTGACTACCGTTCCCAACCGCCGAGCATTTTATGAGGCACTTGATAAAGAGCTTGCTAGAAGCCGCCGCTATCGTCGGCCGTTTACGGTTGCATATGTCGATCTGGACAACTTCAAGAAGGTAAACGACTCTCTGGGCCATGCGGTGGGAGATGAATTACTGGTTGAGGTAGCCGCGGGCTTGAGAAGTAATCTGCGTGTCAGCGATTACGTCGGGCGTCTCGGCGGAGACGAATTCGCGCTTCTCTTGCCCGAGACTGACGCGACCGCCGCAAAACTCGTGCTCTGCAAACTCCGCCTGCGACTGTTGGAAGAGATGAAAGCTCATAGCTGGCAAGTCACCTTTAGCATAGGTGCCGCGACTTTTCTTGATCCGCCTAATTCGCTGGATGTAATCATTCGTATGGCTGACGAAACCATGTATGCAGTCAAGGCTTACGGCAAAGACAACGTTTCGGTTTCCTTGGTGGGCTAGAGTTCGGACTGCAAGAATCACGGGTCTTCCATAATTACGGAGGTCGTGCAGGCGCCTCTATAATAACGATTGTTGCTGAAAAATTTCATTCGTTGAACCAGCAACGGTAAAAGCAGGGCTCTGTAACTTGTCCGTTTCCGTACACGCTGCTTTGCGCTTTGGGGTTGTTTTCATTGCGAACGTAGGACGGACCGGGTTTCAGCTCTGCGGTAAGGTCCGTGGTCTCCACGGCGACATAAACTGGCTTGCTCGATTCTTCTAGGAGCCCGACGTTGAATTCCTTTTCAGCGTCTCGGTTTGAGTGGCGCTCTGCTTCCCATGCTTCGGCATTAATGACACGATTTTACTTACCGTGTGGCATGGAAATAGAGCGGAGGTCCTGACTCCGCCGCTCTCGGAACCTGCGCTGATAATTAAAACTACTCCAACCACAACTTCATGGGGTGTGCCTCGTAACGGCCCGTCGCGGTCGATAAGAACCTCTCCCTGAAAGCGGGCAGTATCCCTGCGTTGAGGGTGCCGGTGTGTGCAGACTTCATGCCTTCATGCGCCCTGTTGCCCGGTTCGACTTCCAGCCGCAGGTATGTAGGTCGAATCATTTCCGCCGTACCACCGCTGGAGGCCGCTGCCAGAGTAATGATTTTCACGTCGATGGTCCAAAAGCCGTCGGTGGAATGCTGCGCAGGTCGGACTGGCTGCCCTTTGGCGAATCGTGCCCGCCTCTCTAAAATAAGGAGGCGCGCCCGGCCCAACGGATTGCAGCCCCACATCGACGGGCCGCATTCAACCTGCGCAGGCGAGCTCGAAGCTTCAGGGTTTGCCGACAAATGCAATGCTGGTGTCGTCAAGATTTGGCGAGAACACTCTTGCCGCCATGGTGTTCGTGGTGTTCGTGTTGGGGTTGGTGTTGGATTGGTCTCTCTCTAGGATCAACCGGGCTTTGCCTGGTGTCAGGCCGAATGTGTGATCGTCCAGCACTAACGTCGTCTCCTTGAAGCACGCAACTTCCACTTGGCAGATCTTCGCAAGCCTGTTCATGAACGCGGTTGCCCGCCCGGCCGTGCAAACCGTAAAGGTCAACCTCGTGACACCATTGGACTTGAGTGCCTGTCCGATCTTCTGCAATGCTTCAAAGGCTTCGTGGCGCTTCTGGATGATTTGAAAGTTCGGCACCTTTTTGGCGATGTTCTGCTCATCAATACCTTTTTGATTGGGAGGATTTCCGAAAGGAATAGGATCCAAATATCGCGCAACCATGTCGTCCCAGAACAGCCCTTTGTGAATCTTCTCCGGCGTCCAATCACGATCGACATCGATGGAATCGGTCGGATCCCAATTGATCATCCCGCCGTTTCCTGCCGGATCTCCCTGGAAAAGGGCTCCGCCATGCCCGCTCGCGACAATCACGACGCCGCCCGAACTCGCCGCTTGCGCGGCGCTGCTGACCGTTTGGACGATGGCGTCCCACGTGAAGGCGGAAACCGTGAAAACTCTCGACACACGAATGGTCCAATCGACTGCCGAAAACTGGTTTTTTACGTCGGCGTCGAGCCCAGCAAATTGGTTGGACCAATCCAATTCGACCGGCTTGGCTGCACTGTGTACCACAACCGCCTTCATCCTTGAACCCCTCAGTTCGCTTTGCTCAGCGAGGAATCGCAAGAGTTCGTTTACCAGAGCACGAGTTGAATTCGCGCAAACTGCGTTCGAACCGAAGCATTTCGCGGTCCAGTGCCGCAATCGTCATTTTGCCTACGATATCGTCCGCTTCGGCCTGGTAAGCCCGATTGATGATCCGACGCTTGGTTTTATAGGCAAGAACCGCCGCCGCGGTCGAAGGACCGCTGGCCGCCGCC
>Ga0209330_1000129_pt1 | contig 36964 bp, 31 predicted proteins | sample JacPinW_OM2H0_O3_FD_187969 | JGI IMG/M metagenome (GOLD analysis project Ga0209330, IMG submission 187969) | Forest soil microbial communities from Algoma, Ontario, Canada - Jack Pine, Ontario site 1_JW_OM2H0_O3 (SPAdes) (version 2) | ecosystem: Environmental > Terrestrial > Soil > Boreal... | reverse complement strand
TCAAGGTTACGCGGGTCGAGCAGTTCTTTCGTTTCTTCGATTCCGTAAGCGCCGCCGAACAGGTGTCGGTCGCATAAGCCGCTCACGACGTGGTTTGACTGCTTTCCCGCATCACCCTAAGATGGATTTTCCCGCCCAATCCATCACATGATCGGCCAGACCATCTCGCACTACCGCATTACGGGCCAGTTAGGCAGCGGCGGAATGGGGATTGTCTACAGCGCCGAAGACCTCGACTTGGGGCGCCGTGTCGCGCTGAAGTTTCTTCCGCCGCAACTTTCTCGTGCTCAAAACGCGTTGGACCGTTTCCTGTTGGAGGCCCGCACCGCTTCGGCGTTGAACCATCCCAACATCTGCACGATCTATGCGGTGGAAAAAGCCCGGCTTGAGAACCAGCCCGAGCAATCGTTCATTGCCATGGAATTGCTGGAGGGCGAGACTCTGGACCGCCGCCTGGCGTCCGGGCCCGTGCCGCTCGATCGCCTGCTGGACTGGAGTATCCAGCTCGCAGATGCGCTCGACGCCGCGCACGCGAAGGGTATCATCCATCGCGACATTAAGCCCGCGAACATATTCATTACGGATCGCGGGCAGGTGAAGGTGCTGGACTTCGGCCTTGCCAAGCTGGCGCGTCCCGAGATGGCGATGGAAACCATCGGAGCTACGCAGGACTCTCCCGAACCGTTACACCTGACGAGCCCTGGCGCGACGGTAGGAACCATCGCTTACATGTCTCCGGAACAGGCTCGGGGCGAGGAATTGGATTCCCGGACGGATTTGTTTTCCCTGGGGGTCGTGATCTACCAGCTGGCGACTGGACGTTTGCCCTTTTCCGGCGCAACCTCGGCGTTGATTTTTCACGCCATTCTCGAACTCGATCCGGTTCCGGCGTCGCAGCTGAATTCCGCGGTCCCGCCGCGACTGGAAGAAATTCTCGGGAAGGCTCTGGAAAAAGATCGCGACCTGCGCTTTCACTCCGCCGGAGATTTGCGCGGCGATCTGCGGCGGCTGAAGCGGGATATGGAATCCGGACGCAAGTCGGTACCGTCAGCCCCTACGGGCGCTCCGGCGATTCCGATGACGGGTTCCTCGCCCGCGGCTGCTCGCGGCATCCCTTCCTCGGCCCGTAGTTCCGGAAGTTCGGCTGTGATCGCCGCAGCACGGCAGCACAAGCTCAGCACTGGAGTGATGACGGGAATCGTTTTAGTGCTGCTAGCGGCTGCGGGGTATGGAGTCTATGCATATTTCACGCGCAGCCGCCCCGCTCCATTCCAAGACATCTCTGTCACCAAAGTTACCGATACCGGCGACGCCGTGCACGTCGCCATTTCCCCGGATGGCAAGTACATTCTGAGCGTGACGAGAAATAATGGGCTGGCCAGCCTGTGGCTCAGAAATGTGCCGACCAACAGCAATGCCCAAGTGCAGCCCGCAGCCGACCTGTACTACACTGGCCTGCTCTTCTCGCCCGACGGAAACTATTTTTATCTCGTGCGTAGCGATGCGGGAAATCCGAATTTGAAGTTTCTGTACCGGGCCGCGCTGCTCGGGGGTACCCCGCAGAAACTGGTATCCGACGTCGATTCCAATATCACTTTTTCTCCGGATGGAAAGAAGTTTGCATACATGCGCTACGACAATCCGGAACACGGCAAGTACCAACTCATTGTGCGCGCCGTGGACAGTGGAGAGGAAAAGATCCTAAGCAGTGGACCGAGCAGCGACGCCTTGTACCAGCCAGCGTGGTCGCCCGATGGGAAGACGATTGTTGGCCAAGAGGTGGATGTGGCGAATGGATTATTCAGGCTGGTGGCGGTGGATGTAAGCAGTGGACAGCGTAATGCTTTCTATAGCAGCAACGAGCGCATTGTTGCAACACCCTTATGGCTGCCCGATGGCAGCGGCCTGCTGCTGCTAAGCAAAGAGCAAAGCTCGAATTTCACCCGGACGCAAATCGGATTCGTTTCCTATCCCAAGGGCGTATATTCCGCGGTCACGCGTGACACCAATAGTTACTCCGATCTTAGCGTGGCCGGTAGCGGACATATCCTCGCCACCGTGCAGAATGCGTACCGCTGGAACCTGCAGGTGATGCCGGTTGGCGCGCCGGCAGCCCAGGTGCGGCAGATCACGTCGGCCGATTCCGATACCAACTTTACCTGGACGCGAGAGAACAAGCTGATTTCCGATCAGGCGAACGTGCTGAATCTGATCGATCCGGTTACGGGCGACAAGACGCCGATTCCGGGTCATTCCGTCAGCGGCGCGCCTTCGGCCTGCGGCCAGGGCGGTGCCATTGTCTTTGTAAGATTTCAGAGCGGCGTGCAAAACATTTGGCGAATGGATACGGCAGGCGCTCTCAAGCAGGTTACAAACGGGAAGCTCGATACCAACCCAGTTTGTTCAAACGATGGCGAGTGGGTGTTTTTCATGGGGCTGAGCGGGCAGAAACTGGCAAAAGCGCCCATCGATGGTGGCCCCCCGCAAGTGCTTTCGGAGTCGCCGAGCGTTGGCCTGTTTGCCGTGTCGCCGGATGGAAAACTCGCCGCATTTCCCACCCTGGAACACTCCGGTGAGCACAAAGAAATGCTGGCCCTGGTGGAAACCGATGGCAGCAAGGCGGCGAAGCTGGTGGCATTCGAACGGCCGCGCTTCGGCCTGCTCCACTTTTCAAGAGACGGTAAGGGAGTGATTTACCCGGTTCGCGATAGTGGCGTAGACAATCTATGGCTGCAGCCGCTTGATGGTTCCAAAGGCAGACAGATCACGGACTTCACGTCCGAACACATTTTCGATTTTCACTGGTCGTTCGATGGAAAGCAGTTGGCGTTGGTTCGTGGCCATACGGATGCGGACGTGGTTTTGATTCGGGACGGCCGACAATAATAAGCGTCTCGAGCGAAGTTTGCCGAGCCGTGGCGGACTTCCAGGACTTCCACCCCTTCGCCTGATCGTGACTTGAGGTCCTGCCAGCTCTCGGGCTAAGCGCTGCCGAGGGCTCTCCGGTAGCGCCGCCACACGAAAATGATCGGCAACACAATGATCACCAGCCAAATCAAGAGGGTGGGGCCGGACTCGGCGAAGAACAGTACGATCCCGAGCACCATCTCCGACGCGTCGCGATAGCCAGCGACGAGCGCGTTGCGAATGCGGGTGGAAACGGAAGCGGCCGGGGGATTTAACTGGGCCTTGTATTCTTCTGTGAGCTGCAGGTCGACGGTGGCGAAGTCTACGCGGTGTTCGAGGGCCTTCTGCTCCGCCTCCATGCGCTCGATATCGCCACGGACGCGCGCAATCTCCTGCTCCACCTGGAGAACCTCGACAACTTTTCCCGTGCGCTCTTCAAGGATGGTGCGTAAGCGCTGTTCGGTTTCGCGGGAGTTCTTCAGGCGCGCCACTAGGTCGGCGTGCTGTTGAGTAACTTCTTCGCCGGATTGCGATTCATTCTCGACGCGGCCGAGAGTTTTGAGGTCAGCAACCGCCGAAGCGAGTTCGGGCGCCGGAATCCGAAGCGATGCCTCGAGACCCCGCGCAGCGTTCTCCGGCGTGCTGACGTTCAGTTGCGCGGAATATCCATGATGCCGCGCCAGGATACCGTCAAGAGATGAACGGGAAGCGGCGAAATCTTTCACCACGATCGAGAGCGAGACACCGCGCGCGATCATGGGGCCTGAAGTAACCTTGTCGTGATCGGTCACTGGCTGGCCATCCACGGAAAAAGACTTCTCGGCGTGATCGCCAAGACCGTGAAAAACGCCGTTTGAACCCGCTTCAATACCCGGCGAGGTTAATGTCACGAGTCCTTGTGCAGTCCGGCTCTGAGATACTTTGGACTGCTGATCGACGATCGAATCACGATTGACCGGAAGTTTACCGGCGCTGCCTCCGGCCGAACCGTCCCTTTCGGTGTGCTGCTTTCCCTGGTAAAACGTTGCGGACATTGCTGCCTGCTGAGAGCGGTGCAAGGTTGGCAAGAAAATGGCCAGCACAAGCAATAGCGCCGCCAGCGTGCCCCAACTCCCAAGGGCCCACTGCTCCCAAGTCCAAAAGCTCGCCCGAAGAAAGATGTTCGCTTTGCCGATGTCGACGCCTGAGCCAGCCTTGACCGCCGCACTTGTAACGGAGTGCTCCAGCCTTGCCGGCACAGCCTCGACGTTCCAGCGCGAAAGTGACAGTGACGTGCTGCGGAACTGCTCAGCGAGCGCACTGCATTCGGCGCAGCGATCCAGGTGCGCGGAGACGGCTTGGGCCTCCGCTGCGGAAACTTCGCCATCGAGAAGGGCCATGACTTCTTCGGGGGCCACAGGATGTGCAGAGGTGTTCATAAGCGTCCCTCGGATTCCGTGAGTTTTTCTGCGGATGGTTTCGGAGCGGGCGCCGCAAGCAGATCGCGCAACGCCATCCGTGCGCGAAACAGGCGCGAGCGCACCGTGTTCACCGGCAAACTCAGCAACTCGGCAATTTCCGCGTAGCTCAACTGCTCAAATTCACGCAGCAACAGGATTTCGCGATCCAGGCGCCCCAGTTTCCCCACCGCCTGGCGCAGCCATAGTTCCGCGTCCATGGCGTTCGGTAACGCAGGATCGCGCCCCTCGACGGCTGTCCCCAGAAACGTGGCGCGAAAGGCCGCTTTCCGGCGATGCGCGCCCAGGATTTTGAAGCCGATGGCATACAGATAGGTTCGAAAAAGGGCGCGCGGTTCATAGCGTGACGACGCGCGAACTACCGCGAGAAAAGTCTCTTGCGCCAGCTCTTCCGCTTGGCCGGGATCGGCGACTCGCCGTCGGAAAAATCCATATAGCGGCTGTTTGTACCGCAAGAACAGCTCGCCGAACGCATCCTTTGAACCGCCGGCAAACCCGGCCATCAACTGTTCGTCGCTTACCGCAGTTGCAGGCTTCTCCGCGTCGGAATTTCCTGGCGTACCGTTCATGGCGCTTCGCTTCATCGCCTGCGAGTCTAGAACGAGCGCCGGCAGTGCGGCTTGCATGAGTTCCCGCCTAGTTCCTTCACTACTGGTAATGTCGGGGGATGGCGGAAAGTTCCCGCAAGCAAAATCAAAAGGCGGCCATCTCTGGCCGCCCTTTTCTGAATTGTTAGCTGCGAAGTGGTTTATGCACCCTTCACGTTCTCGGCTTGCCAGCCCTTAGGGCCTTTGACCACGTCAAATTGCACCTGCTGACCTTCCTGCAGGCTGCGGAAGCCGCTTGCCTGAATGGCCGAGAAATGCACAAATACGTCCTCGCCGTTTTGCCGGCTGATAAACCCGTAGCCTTTGGCGTCGTTAAACCACTTCACTGTTCCTGTTTCCATGGTGTTGCAATGTTCCTTTGTTTGATATAGCGCTGAAACTTTGGAAGGGTTCTTCAGCAGGCAGGTCACGCGCCGCTAAGCGGGGAAATTACTGAGAGGAACTCCCAAGTCAAACGCAGGTGAATTGTATTTCAAGTGCCTCGAAATTGCCACAAAAAATCTCGAAAGTCCAACCTAAGCCTAACAATGACAAAGGGTTATGCAGCCTCCCCAAGCGTGCCCTAATTTGCCATCCTGGCCTAAAAGATGGATCATCAAGATTAAGGGATCATCAGGATATGCATCTGCGCGGTCTTGCCATCGTCGTCGTGCTTACAACCTCAACCTGGGCGGGCATTGTGGAAGATGTCCGTGGGGCTTTGGCCCGGAACAGCTTTCCGACGGCCGACTCGGAACTGAAAACCTATCAGGCCCAGAACGGCGTCACCCCCGAATATATCGAAGCCTATTCGTGGATGGCGCGGGCCGCTCTTGTCGCGCGCGATTACGATCAGGCGGCGGCGTATGCCAAACAAACCAGCGCCATGGCGCGCCAGCAACTCAAGCAGCGTCCGCTCGATGCCGACCCGCACCTGGCGACGGCTTTGGGAGCGGCCATCGAAGTACAGTCGCAAACCCTGGCAGCTCGCGGCGAGCGCACTCAAGCCGTCGCGATTTTGCAGGCTGCGCTGCGCGCTTATGGCAGCACTTCGATCCGCGCCCGTCTGCAGAAAAACCTGAACCTGCTTTCCTTCGACGGTAAAGCGGCGCCCGCACTTCGGACCGATCAATTCCTGGGATCAAAACCGCCTGGGCTGGCTCAACTCAAAGGCTCGCCCGTCCTGCTGTTCTTCTGGGCGCACTGGTGCGTTGACTGCAAAGCCGAGGCTCCCATCATCACGCAACTGCGCTCGGAATTTGCACCCCAGGGATTAACCGTCATCGGCCCCACCCGGCTCTATGGGTATACGGCACGAGTCGAAAATGCGGCGCCCAGCGATGAGCTGGCCTACATCGACGCAGTGCGGCACCGCTTCTATGCAGGCCTGCTCGATATGCCCGTCCCCATCAGCAAGTACAACTTCGACATGTATGGAGCATCCACTACGCCGACACTTGTGCTGCTTGACCGCAGCGGCAAGGTGGCAATGTACCATCCCGGGGCATTGCCCTATCTTGAGCTGAAGGCCGAGATTGAGAAGGTCGTGGCCACACCCACCACAATCGCCCGGTGAACCTCGACGATACCATTGTCGCTGTCGCCACGCCCCAGGGGCGCGGCGGGATCGGAGTGGTGCGCGTGGCTGGACCGCGAGCTCGCCAGATCACCTCGCCAATGTTGCGCTTGAAACACGATCTGGAACCCGGACTGGCGGTTTTCGGCGAACTCATCGAGTCCGGTGGAGACGACGCCGAGCTAGGCTCGGTCGCGCCGCCGAGGACGGCTGTCCCCACACGGATCGATGAAGTGGTCGTCACCCATTTCGCAAAACCACGCTCCTATACCACCGACGACATTGTCGAGATTGCCGCCCACGGCTCTCCGGTGGTGCTGCGGCACATCGTCGAGCTTTGTGTTGCGGCCGGGGCGCGGCTCGCGGAGCCGGGCGAGTTCACCATGCGCGCGTTTCTTAACGGCCGCATCGATCTCACCCAAGCCGAAGCGGTTCGCGATCTGATCGACTCGCAGACGCTCTATCAGGCAAAAGTTGCCGCGCAACAACTTGAGGGCGCTGTTTCCAAACGCTTGCAGCCAGTCAAACAGAAATTGATCGAATTGATCGCTGTGCTCGAAGCAGGCATCGACTTCGCAGAGGACGACGTATCGATCCTGCCCGACCATGTCATCCTCGAACGCATCGCTGCGATATGTCAGCCGCTCCAGGCTCTTGCTGCAACCTTCGCCTATGGAAATATCGTCCATCAGGGACTGACGCTGGCCATCATCGGCCGGCCCAACGTAGGCAAGTCCAGTTTGTTCAATCGTCTGGTTGAGCGCGAACGAGCCATCGTGACTGCAACCCCTGGCACCACGCGTGATCTGATCAGCGAAACTGTCGCGCTCGGCGGGATTCCCCTGCAGCTTGTCGACACCGCGGGCATCCGGCAAGCGCTCGACGAAGCGGAATCAATCGGCATTCGGAAATCCATCGAAGCCTTGGCGGATGCTGATCTGGTGCTGGTGGTATTCGATGCTTCGCAGAAGGTGGCGCCCGAAGACAACGAGCTGCTGCGGCAAGTGCAGGGTCATCCGGCAATTGTGGTGGGGAACAAATGCGACCTGGAATCCAGCAGTCAATGGTCCGTGACGAGCGGCCAGTTTCCGAGTGTTCAAGTGTCTGCCTTGACCGGGCAGGGAGTCGGCGAACTCCGGACTGAGATTTTGCGCCACATCGGGGGCGAAACCGGAGCGCAGGCAGAAAGTGGATTTCTTACGAATGTTCGCCATCAGGGACTTGTTCGAGAGTCACTGGTTGCGCTCGAGGCGGCAAGCAATGCGGTAGCTGGCAGAATCCCTCACGAGATGCTCCTGCTCGATCTTTACAACGCCCTTCGACCTCTTGACGCGATCACCGGAGCTACCACGACTGACGACATCCTCAACCTCATCTTCAGCAAGTTCTGCATTGGAAAGTAAAGGCGGGCGCAAGGCCTTCTAATAAAATCCACTTTGGGCAGGTAGACTTTCCGGCACAACCAAGCCTTTCCGCTTTCTCACGCAATCTTGACTTTCGCGATCACCGTGGTCCCACGTCCCTCAGAGTGAATTTCGAGGCTGCCGTCGAGCTGCCGGAGACGTTCCCGCATACCACCAAAGCCGATGCCGGCTCGGCCCGATACGAGCAGGTCTCGTTGCTTGTCCTTGGGTATTCCCTTGCCCTCATCCCGAACTTTAACCGTCAGGAAGTCATTCTCCCGATACACGCCGATCGTGGCAGTGGCGCTTCCAGCGTGACGATGGATATTGGTCAAACACTCCTGAACGATCCGGAAGATTGCAATTTCAACGTCGCCGGGCAGCCGGCCGAAATCCGCTGGAATATCAAGGTCGACTTTTATCTTGCTGCGTTCGGAGAATCCGTCCACATACCACCGCAGCGCAGACACCAACCCGGCTATGTCAAGCAGAGGAGGATGTAGCAAGTGAGAGATGGTACGAATCTCTCTGGAGACCTGTTCGACCAGCATGGCGTTTTCGGACACGGCCCTTATTCCGTCCGCATCGAGCTTACGAGATTGCTGTTGAACGATAGCGATATTCATGCCGATGGCCGCGAGCAACTGGCCTACGCTGTCATGCAGTTCCCGCGCAATGCGCTTGCGTTCTTCATCCTGCATTCGCTGAAAGCGTGACGCCAGTTCCCCTTGCTCCTTGCTAGCGGTCAAGTCAGTGACCAGAACTCCGGTTGCCGACTTGTCACGAGACAACAGACTCAAAGAGAAATGGGCCGAAATCGATTCGCCACCAGCCCGAAGCAAACGCATTTCGCCTTCGCTGAACCCGCTCCGAGCCTCACGCAGCAATTTCTGACAAGTGGGATGATCCTCCGGCGCCAGGAAGTTGGTAAGAGGAGCCCCGACCAGCGTCTCGCGCGCGACACCCAGCAACTGTGCCAGACTATGATTGGCATAAATGATGCAACAGTCGGCATCGAGCATGGCTGCTCCCTGCTGCATTCTTTCAACCAGAGTGCTGTAGGGAAGGTCGGAGCCCTCGAGGGTATAAACCCGATGACCTTCAGGATCGCGCACGACGAACGCATCCACCGCCCCATCGCGAATCGCGCGCAGCGTCTGTTCCGCTTCGTCCGACAAATGGACGTCAACTGCCGGCGTGCGTTCTTCCATCTGAATTTCTCTCCCGTCGAAGAGCTGTCTTCTTCGCTTCACTTTTCCAGACCAGCAGGCCGCAGCTGTAAACCCACCAAGGCACGTTCGGTATCGCGAAGGTCGCCCACGATTTTGCGCAACGGCTGCGGCAACTTCCGCACCAAGGTAGGAATTGCAAGGATCTGGTCCCCGGCAGCCAATTGCGGATGCTTCAGCAGATCGACCACTTCTATATTGTAGCGCCCGGCCAAGTGCTCCTCACAGATTTTCTTAAGGTTCGCAAAGGCCGCGACGGATCGTGGAGTTTGGCCCGCAACATACAAACGGAGTTCCCAGACTTCGCCGGCCTCCGTTCCTTTGTCGTTAATCTCTTTGAGACTGAGAGGTGGCTTGGGGCTAGCGTTTGGTGTTTTTGCCATGCTGACTCCTGTGCTGCTTTCTGGTAGAGACGATCCCTTCGCTCTGATCGGCGCGGCGGCTGCGAGCCATGGCTTCGCGACTGTCGGCCACAAGTTTTTCACTGGCAATTTCCTCGGCACCAACCGCAGCCGACTCCTCTTGCTCGACCTCGAACTCTTTTCGGAGCGCCGTGATACGGGCTTCCAATGCTTCCCGTTTTCGCCTGAGGTCACGCTGTCTGCGCTCGGCTTCCTGCCGCCGTTCCAACACCGCAGCCTGCTCACGCGTTTCCTGTGATAGACGGGACGATCCGGTCAGAACGCCCTCGGGACCCAGATATACGTCGAGCAAATCGACTCCATGATCAGTCAACCGAAACTCCCGGAGTTGGTTGGAGTGGGCCATGCCGCGTGATTTAAGAACGTACAGGGCGCGGTTGCGTTCGCCGCCCAATTCGATGTCCCGCACGAATAGCCACGTATCCACGATGGAGGAGATTTCCACGTCGGTCTTCTCGATGGCCTCTCCACCGGAAGTTAAGTTTGTCAAAATGCCGGTTATTCCCTTTTGCTTAAGAAAGTCGATCAGGCGAATCAACATGATGTGGGCGTCGCGCCGGTTGCCTGCCTGTACCAGGCTTCCCACCGGATCGATAACCACCACTTGGGGTTGAAACTGGTGAATAGTCTTGTGGATGATCGCCAAGTGCATCTCCAGCCCGTAAAGCGTTGCTCGGCTGGAATGGAACCGGAGCAGATCCTTCTTGATCCACTGTGCCAAATCCAGGCCGATGGATTGCATATTGCGAATGAGCTGACCCGGGGATTCCTCGAAGGAGAAGTAAAGAGAACGCTCACCGCGCCGGCAGGCGGCATCGACAATATGCGCAGCCAAGCTGGTCTTGCCAGTTCCGGCTGTTCCCGAAATCAGGACAGTGCTCGCCCTGTAAAATCCTTCGCCGCCCAGCATCGTATCCAAGCGGGGAACGCCGCTCGAAATGCGCTCATCATTGACATGATGCTGCAGGCCCAGGGAGGTGATCGGTAAGACGCTGAAACCATCTTCGTCGATCAGAAACGGATACTCATTGGTGCCATGCGACGTGCCCCGATACTTCACGATGCGCAGCCGGCGGGTGGAAATCTGGTCCACCATGCGGTGGTCGAGCAGGAGGACGCAATCGGAAACATATTCTTCCAGCCCGTGGCGGGTGAGGGCGCCTTCGCCGCGTTCGGCGGTGATAACCGCGGTCACGCCCCTGTCTTTGAGCCAGCGAAACAAGCGGCGCAACTCAGCCCTTAGAATTCCTTCATTCTGCAGCCCGGAAAACAGGTTCTCAATGGTATCGAGAACTACTCGTTTCGCTCCGATTGTGTCGATTGCGGAACCGAGCCGTATGAACAATCCTTCGAGGTCGTAGTCTCCGGTTTCGTCGATTTCACTGCGTTCGACGCGAACGAAATCGATGACCAACTTCTTTTCCTCAGCCAGTTCCTCCAAATCAAATCCGATTGAGCGGACATTTTGCGTCAGCTCGGCCGCGGTCTCTTCGAACGCCATAAAGACTCCGGGTTCGTTGAACTGGGTGGCACCGCGAACCAGGAACTCCATGGCCAGGAGTGTCTTTCCAGCGCCGGCGCTGCCGCAGACGAGCGTAGGTCTGCCACGTGGGAAACCGCCTTTAGTTATTTCGTCGAGTCCTTGAATTCCGGTGGGGGCCTTAGGCAGGCTGGGACTTTCTATGTTCTTTTTCTGAATGGCACTACTCTTTCCGCCTGCCGCTTGCATGGGTTAAGCGCTTCTTTTGGCGCTCTACGTTGTACGTGTCGGTGCGTTTGCCACATCCAGGAGCAAACCTAATAGCAAACGATCCCCACGACGGTTCCCCGTGACCTACTAAGCTCCACAGCTGCTCACGATGCTATGGACAGTTCCAAGGCTTCTGGTTCGGATGGCGAGGGAAACAGCCGCTGTCTAATCTACCTAGATTGGCAAGTGTAGGTGTATACAGTTAATCCTGTAGGCGTCCACCGGAGGCGAGCGGGCTCCCCGTTTGGCAGCAGCAGCTTCCAGTTTGGGGTGGATGGCTGTCCGGCGTGAATTGACGCGGTTCGTGTGACCAGTGACCTGCGACAGCCGAGTCCTCGAGCGCGGCGGCGTGCGGTCGCAGACAGAAAAAGGGGGGCGCGATTGGGCGCACCCCCCAGAAGGGCGGTCAGAAGCTGAAGCGCGCCTGCAGTTGGATTGTCCTGCTGCCCAGCGCGCCGCCGGCAACGCCGAAGTCCGAGTTCGGAATCACCGTGCCATCGGGCGCCACCGAACCCAGATTCGCGTCGAGAGACGCAATGTTAAGGTTCGTTCTATTGAACAAGTTGTAAACGTCGGCGCGGATTTCGAAGCGGGCGCTCTCTCCTAAAACCCGGTTCCTGGGAAGGCCGAATCCCTTGCTCAGGCTGGCATCCACATCGTCATAGTCCGGCCCGTTCAAGCTGTTGCGCTCGATCCCAGGCAGCGGTGCAGGCGAGGTGGCGGGAAAGGGCACGCCCTGAACGTAAGTCGGAGGCGTGAGAAAGTTAGCGCCGTTCCCGCCGTAATTCGGGTTGATGGGCTGCTCGAATGTTTTGTTGCTGGTGTTGGTGCCGGCTCCCGGCAATAAAGCCGCTGGGCGAAGCTGACCGTAACCGCTGCCCGAGTAGTACAAATTACCCGTGATGTTGTAATAAGGATTCCAAGGGAAGCCCGAGTGTATGTTCCAGATGCCGCTCAGAGACCAGCCTCCCGCTACTTTCTCGATCCAGCTATGGTTGCCGCGGAAAAATACCGGCTGCCACAACCCGAAGAGCTTGACCGCATTTCGCACATCATAGTTAGCGCGTCCATAGGCTGCACTCGTGCTAAAGGGGTACGGATCCTCGTAGTACGGTCCTGAATTCTCGTCCATGGCCTTCGCCCAGGTGTATTGCGCTGATGCCTGAAACCCGCGCGAAAAGTTGTGCGCGAGGGTGGCGATCATCGCGTTGTAGTTCCCGTTGCCGGTGTTCTGCCAGAAGTTGACAGTCTCCACGATCGGATTCAGCGCAAGCCCGTTCGCCGCCCCGACTGCGTCATAATTCTTGAGCACGAACAGGTGCCGGGTCTCGTTTCCCTGGTAGCCCAGGGTGAATACCGAGTTAAATGGCAACTGATCTTGTATGTCCAGGGAATAATGATAGTTGGCGGTCGTCTTCGGATTCGACAGGAAAGCCGCCACGGAGATTGGTGATCCGCTTATCGGCAGATTGTTGCTGCCAAAAGTTGTGATCGCGGCTGGGTTGGGCGCGTATCCAAAGATGGAATGAACGTCGGCGGCGGTTTGGTAAAAAATTCCGTTGCCCGCACAAGAGGGGTTAGTGGTGAAGGGGTAAGAGCAGTTGAAGTTTCCAGTGACTGCGTTGGGCGGGTTCCCGCTGGAATTGGCGGTGATGGCAATTTCGTTTTGATTGTAGCTGATGCCAAATCCACCACGGATCACGATCTTGCCCTGGTACGGCTTCGGTTGCCATGCAAATCCAACCACTGGGCCAAAATTGTTTTTCTGCGGAGTATAGAGATTTCCCCCGACGCGGACGTGCATCCCCGTCAGCAGATTTGCGCCCGATCCGAATTGCAGAACGTCCTGATTGTTCTGCTTGGTGTATATCGATCCAAAGTAAGACCAGCGCAGGCCCAGATTAATGGTCAGGTTCGGAAGGACTTTGAAGTCGTCCTGCACAAACGCGCCCCACAGATTCTCGCGATCGTCCTGACGGTTGCCGAAGGGAATACCGGTCTTGGCGTTGAATACTGCAGTCTCAAAAAAAGGTGCGTCATTCGCGAAATCCCAGAAGTTCTCAAAATTGAAACTGGGCCGTCCTCCGCCGAGATTTTCATTCAAATAGGAGAGCCGGGTCAGATCTCCGCCGACTTTGATGCTGTGACGACCGAGCACCTTGGTGAGTACATCATTGTAGCTGTAAGTCCACTGGTTATATTGCCCCGGTGGCGGAGCTCCGAAGTACTGAGGTTGTATGGAACCTATGGATTCGATATTGGCCTGCGGCAATCCAAAGGGCTCCTGCGGGTTGCTGGAAAGCTCATTGTAACGCCAGCCTGCGGCATTGCCGCGCGCCTGATTCAGTAACGTGGATGAGAATGTATGGTTCCAGATCAGCGAAAATGCATCGTTGACCACGGTGTGATGCCACAAATTCTCCTTGCGGATGGGGCCTTGGTAATCGGTGGTCTCGGTCGGCACCCAGTAGAGAGTGAAAGACAGCCTGTCCTTACTGGTCACATCCGCGTCCAAACGTCCGTTGTACTGACTCTGCGATACGGTCGTTGGGTTCAGCGAGTTGAAGAATGCGAGATCGGGAATTCCGTCCAGCCCGCCGCCTACACCCGGACTAGTGGGGCTGCCGCCGTAGGTCAGATCTTGTAAGCCCAGGCCGGTTTTCAAAGGCGAGCCGATGTCCAAGCCTTGTGAGCCGTTCGGACCAATGGCGTTGCAGTTCCCCACGACTCCCGGCGCCTGCTGCACTAGCCCGATCGACGAGCAGGCGCGTGGAATAATTCCGCTCGTGGAAACGGCGTTTCCGGGGAAGGAGAGGTAGGTGGACGCAACGCTTCCGGCGGGTGCAGCTGTTGAATCGAACTGCGAAGTCTCATACCAGCCTTGCGCGGTGGCGACTTCGGTAAGCGGGCTGGTCTCCCAGTTGAAGAATGCAAATATCTTGTTCTTCCAAATGGGCCCGCCCAGACTTCCGCCATAGTTGTTGAAGCGGGCGTCATTCCGGTTGAGACCGCGTTCCTGGGGGGTGCCCGGCTGAAGCGAACCGAGGCCGTTATAAGTCTGATAGGCATTCAGTCCCGGGCGTGAAGCCTTAAAGAATGCACTGCCGTGCAGATTATTGCTGCCACTCTTCGAGGTGACTTCGATCTGGGCGCCGCTGAAACGGCCGTTCTCCGCATCGTAGTTATTGGAGACGACCTTCATGTCTTGCACTGAGTCTTCACTGGGGGTGATTACCGACGCGCCGCCCCACACCGCACTCACCGTGCTAATACCGTCGATGGTGATGTTGTTTCCAATCTCCTGGCCACCGGCACTCTGGATCTGCGGCGCATTCTCGATCTGGAAGACACCGGCAGCCGTGTTGCCCGACCCGCTCACTCCCTGCGCTCCCGGCAAAGTGTAAGACCCGCCGCTTCCGTTCTGCGAAGCATCTCCGAAAACTCCTGGCGCCAGTTGCGCCAGTTGAAAGACATCGCGATTGAACGACGGCATATGCTGGATCTGGTTGCTGGTGATCGTGCCACTCACGGTGGCTGTCTCCGTATCCAGCGCCTGAGTTGTGTCCGACACGGTTACGGTCTGTTCAACCTTGCCCACGTCAAGCGGCAAGTCCAGCGAATTGAGCTGCTCGGGAATAATAACCACGTGCTCAAGCACTTTTTTGTTGAATCCCCCATGCTCCACGGTGATTCGGTAGGGAGCCGGCGGCAGCCCGTTGAAGTTATAAACGCCATTCCCGTCGGAGGTAGACACCATGGTTTGGTTCGTGTCTGTGTTCACCAAAGTCACGGTCGCGCCAGAAATAGCTGCGCCCTGAGAATCCTGAACCGTTCCGCGGAGGGAGGCGCGAAACTGGGCCTGCGCGGCACCGACGAAAAAGGTGACAGCGATCAGCGTGGTTACCGACAACTTTCGATACGGCATAAAGGCTCCTTCATGGAAATGGCGAGTCACCGAATCGGCGATGAATGGATTTATACATCAAGTGAAGACAATCCTCGCAACGGCAATTGGTGGTGCCGATTGTGTCCGTGGCCTGCGCCTCACGGGACGCGATGGATTTTCTCACGTCCAGTTACAGGAAGGCCGCGATATGTCTCCGGTTCGGTAATCTCTGATGTACCTATTTCACTTTAGGTTGGTTTTCACTTCTGGTTCGCTTTGAGTGCCCGCAGGGAGCAAGCTCGAGGGAGGATGCAGCTGGACCTATCTTACAGTCGCAAGGACAATAGGCTGAAGTAGTTGCCCTCTCACTTCCTCATCACTTGTCCGCGATTGCATTACTTTTATCCGCGACGAACCCCACCTTTGCCAGCATGGGTTGAATCTCCGGGTTGGACATGAACAATTTCCAAAGCAGACCAGTGCGGTAATTTTCCACCATGACCACGATCGGTGCCTGATCGAGGCCCATGTAAACGGGAGAGAACCAGTTCCGGCCCAGATTGAAAGCATCGTGCGGTCCGTAAACTCCCCACAGGCGGTCCCCTAAGTCGCGATAGAAAAACTTGAACGCGGCCATCGAGGCCTCAGGGGTATACGGAAACGAAGAGAGCGCCGCGGTTGGAGTGATCGTGCCATTGTCTGTGGCCCGGTCCGGGGCATGAGCCGAATAGCCTAACTGATCGTCACTGGCCGTCAACCCCCAGTCGTTGGGACCATATCCCTGGAAGTGGCCGGGGTTCGACTCGCAATAGGCCTGATCGATGAGCACGAAATTGCGATTGTTATCGAAATAATCTGTGTAGCGATCATGAATGCCGCGGGGATCGAACCCCAGGAACGAAAATTGCGTAAAGTATAGAGGACCTCCGGTACCCACCCCCACCTCAAGCTTGATGCCGTAGTAACTGTGGCCGTTCACATAGCGTTCCCCCTCGGTTGATCCCGACCAACCACTGCGATATGCGATGGCAGCCTCCGATTGCCCCGCCCAGCCGGAGTAATAAAGGTCGGCTGAAACTCCATGCGTGGGCGATGCAATGGCCAATAGATAGGTGATCATGGTTTCATTAAATCCGGTGAGCCGGTGATCGATGAACCATGACCACTGCGGAGACCAGTGCCACAGCAGCGCATCGTTCTTGGGAGTCCGGCGGTACCAATCCCACTCCACGGCTTCCCACAGAACCGTAATTCTTTTATAAATACTTTGCTCCGCCGTATTGTCGCCCTTGAAGTATTGCCGCGCCGCTAATAATCCCTGCATTAGAAACGACGTCTCGACCAGATCGCCGCCGTTATCGAACATGCCGAACACCAACATGCTCTGCGCCGTGCTGCCATTCAGAAAGTGGGACCAGGCTCCGTGATAGCGAGGAACCTTCTCGAGGAAATCCAAAATCTGGGCAAGACGCTCGATACCCTGCTGGCGGGTGATGAACCCACGGTCCACTCCTACGATGAGCGCCATAACACCAAATCCAGTAGCACCGGTCGCGACGATCCGTTCGTCTCCAGGAATGTTTTCGAGCGTAGCCCCCGCCGTGGGATGAGCTCCCTCCCAGTAGTAACGGAAGCAGGCTTCCTGCAACATGGTGAGCAATTCATCGTCGGACAGCTCCCGGGTTGACGCCGTCGCTGCTTCCGAAAAAGCGGACTGCCGGTAAGATCGGTCAACGGCTTTAATCCGGTAAGTTGCCTTCACTCCGGAACGGCCTACAAAGTCGGTGTAACGGTTGATGTCCGCGCTCTGAATACCGATGGGTTGGAACTTATGCTTATCGATCGAGCGATAGATGGCATAGCTTTGCAGATCGCTGTTGGCAACTGGTTCCCAACTAACATCAATATGGCGGTCGTAGCCTTTGGCCTGTATATCCTTGGGCGCCCGAGGAGCGCTCCTCACTTCGGGGGCCACGGGGGAAGCGGCGCTTCTGTCGTCAATCTTGATCTCGTCGATGATTAATGTGTGAGGCGCGTCGTCCGCCGCCCCTTGACTGAAGTACAGGCTGTGGAGTTCGCGTGCCTGAAAGGGGTGAATGGAGGCAGTCTCAAACTCGCTAAGCGGCAGCCTGACCTGAAACCAGCGTTTGGCAGGCACGTCGCCGCCGTTGAGGTCCAGCTTTACCGGAACGGTAAAATCATGTTGTTCATCTTCCAGTTGAAGGAATGGCAAATCGGCAGCTGGAAATGGCTCCGGCGAGTAGCACCATATATAAAGCGTATCGCCGCGGAAATCCGTCAGCCGATTACGCATGCTGACCGCTCGCAGTTCGGTCTCCCAACTTCCTCCCGCCACCGACCGCCACTGCAGGCGAAGGGCATTCGGGGGCGTGAAGAAGTTCTTCTTCTCGACGGGAAGCGAGCCCGACAATAACTCAATCGTGCTGGGAAACACTGCTCTTCCGCTGCTGTAATAGTAGTAGTCGGGGGTGATGCTGTTGTCGAACACCACGTGGTTGTAGTAATCCGTGGGGCCAGCCGCAGCACAAGGAAGAACAATTAAAATAAAAAAACAGAAAAGGCAGAAAAACCAACGCACACGCGCTCCCGCTTGGCAGATGGAGAGAGTTTTATTGCACTCAAGGTCAAAGTCTAACATAGGGAAATGGGCTAACCCGTTATCTCCGAGCCGTGCACGGGCGAGAAAAGTCGATCCCGGTGATAGATTGAGATACGGTAATGTTCGCTCCGAGTGTTGGCCTTATCGTTTCGGTGTCTGATTCGAGGACCCTGTCCCATTGAGAACCAAAACCCCCGGCTCAATCTATGCACCTTCCGCCCCGCTGCCCGGGTTCCCGAAGTTATACATTGTCGGCGTCCTGCTTTTATTCTTGGCGGTCTATGGGGGCTCACTTTTTTCTCCCGGCTTGCAGGATGATGCGGATTCCACCCATGCCGAGGCTGCTCGCGAGATGGCGGTCACGCAAGATTACGTAACCCTGAAAGTGAACGGCAACCGCTATCTGGAGAAAGCTCCCCTGATGTACTGGGCGGTGTCGCTCTGTTACCGCTGCTTCGGTGTAAATGAGTTCGCGGCACATCTGCCGGTTGCGGTCTCGATGCTGCTCTTGGTCTTGCTGGCCATGCGATGGGGACGTCGGGCATTCGGCGACCGCGCCGCTATTTACGCGGGATTGTTGCTTTCCTCCGCGGCCGGATGCTATCTCTTCACGCGCATACTGATCCCGGAATCCATCCTTAGCTTCTTTATTGCCGCATCGTTTTACTTCTTCGCCACCGCTCTCGAGGATGGCGATGCCTGGCGATGGTATGCCGGCTATGCCGGCATGGCTTTGTCCGTGCTCACCAAAGGTCTGCTCGCGATCGTCGTCGTCGGTTTGGCCCTGTCACTATACGTTGCGATCAGTGGTGAGTGGCGACGCTGGCATGAGTTCCGCCTGTTCAGTGGCACGGTACTGTTTCTGCTGATCGCGGCGCCGTGGCACATATTAGCCGGCATTCGCAATCCGCACTTTTACTGGTTCTACTTCGTCAACGAACACTTCATGCGCTTCCTGGGTAAGCGCATTCCCCAGGACTACAACAAACAGAAAAACTCACTCTACTGGTCGCTCCACTTGGTCTGGCTATTCCCCTGGAGTCTGTACTTGCCGGTGGCGTTACGGCGGCCGATTAGGGAATGGATGGCGCGTCCTAAACCCGGTGAACTCAGGTCTCGGCGGCCGCTGACCTTCCAGTCGCGAACCGAACTACTCTGCCTGGTCTGGGCGGGAGTTACACTTGTCTTTTTCTCCTTCTCGACCAATCAGGAGTACTACACCTTCCCGGCGTACTTTCCCATCCTGCTGCTGATTGCAGCGAGGCTGGCAAACGAAGAAGAGTCGGGTGCGCGCCGCTGGCTTCTGTGGAGTTCGGGCGCGCTGACGGTAATCTGCATGGGAATCTCGGCCGTGCTGGCGGCAGGGCTGTGGAACTCTCGCCACTTGCCATTTGTGGCGGACATCGGCACGGTGCTCGCCAAGCCAAACCTGCAGGCCGAAACGCTTTCGATGGGGCACATGCTCGATTTGACCGGCGAATCATTCGCCGCCCTCCGGCTCCCGGCCATCCTGGCCGCAGTCATCCTTCTGCTAGGTCCCGCGGTTGTTTTCTGGCTTCGTCGCCGTGGATCGCAATTCGCAGCGACTTGGACGACGGCCGCCACCATGGCTGTCTTCCTGGTCGCCGCCCATATCGCTCTGGTGCGCTTCGATCCCTTTCTGGGATCGCGAAGCATGGCCCGACAAATTGCGCCGGAGCTGCGGCCAAACGATCGCGTCATGATCTACGGCGATCAATCGTTTGGCTCGTCGTTGCTTTTCTATTTGGGCCGCCCCATTGAACTGGTGAACGGGAATACCAGCTCCATGTGGTGGGGATCAACCTACGCTGATGCGCCGCACATTTTTCTGAATGATCAGGCCTTGCTCGGCGCGTGGGTTTCTCGGGAGCGGGTTTTTCTTTTTGTGCCAGAGCACGAACGCGCCAAGGTGGAGGCGCTGCTCCCGGCGCCGCTGCACATCGCCAGTGAAGTGTCAGGCAAAGTGATTTTTACGAACCATCCCTAGCGGCGGGAAACCAGAGAAATTCCCGGCCTCGCAGTCGGAAGAGAATAACCCGACTTCACCGCATCCCCGCGAAACATCTGTACCGTCTCTTGCGAGAACTGGTGCAAATCCTTGCCCACGAGTGGAAGCTTCTTGAGGATGTCAGCAGTAGCCGTGATCACGTGGCATCCAATTTCATCTGCCTGGAAGACGTTGAGCAATTCTCGTGGACTCGCCCATATCAGTTGAGCGTTTACATCGTTCACCATAGACACGGCTTCGCGCATCAGCGGCACCGGATCGCGCCCCGTGTCGGCGATACGGCCGGCAAATACAGAAACATATGCGCGCGCCTTTAGTGCCTCACAAACACTCCGCACCTGCTCGACCGTAAGCAATGCGGTTACGTTCAACTGAATTCCTTCGCCGGAAAGATGGCGGATGAGTTCGTAAGTGGGCGCTCCATTCGTACTCATCACCGGAATCTTGACGAAAACATTCTTGCCCCACGCGGCAATGTGTCGCGCTTGTTCTTCCATCTCTGGTTCGTCATCGGCGAACACTTCGAAAGAGATCGGGCGGTCCTGAATGGTGGCCAGCAGATCCCGAGCGAACCCTGGATAGTCGGTAATTCCCGCGGCTCGCATCAGCGTGGGATTGGTGGTAAAGCCCTTGATATGTGGCTGGCGGTAGAGTTCCAGCATGCTGGCCTTGTCGGCGCCATCCGCGAAAATCTGGACGCGCAGCTCGGACACAGACTTCATGCGGGATGCGCTCCTTTAGGCGTGTCGCGGATGATCCAGTCAGCCGCTTCGCGGAGGGAACCTACGCGCAAGTCAGGCTCATGGTCTGGAGGCCTCTCCGAATAGCCGTAATCGATAAGAATGGTCTTGCATCCAGCATTATAACCCGCATCGATGTCCCGCCAACGGTCGCCCACCATGAAACTCGCCGCCAGATCGATGTTGTGTTTTCGGGCGGCTGCAATGATCATTCCGGGCAGCGGCTTGCGGCAGTCGCACTTGTCCTGGTCGGTGTGGCAGCAGACAAGAATATCGTCGAGCGGAAGGTGGGCGCGCAAATCCGCATGCATTGCCTCCAGTGTTTGCGCCGAAAGTTTTCCCCGCCCGACATCCGGCTGGTTGGTGACCAGCAGCAATTGAAAGCCATTTGCTTTTAGTTCACGCAAAGCTTCCGGAACACCGGGAAGTATTTCCAACTCTTGCGGGGTGGGCGGAGGAAACGGCTTGCCATCGCGGACAAAAGCCCGGTTGATAACCCCGTCGCGGTCAAGAAACACGGCGCGCCGACCGGCACCCACCCCCATCGACTCCCATTTCGTCGGTTGCATCTTGACCGCGGGATGCGAAACCAGAAGATGCCAGATAACCGCCTGGAAGGCCTCGGTGTGCGGAGTGGTGTGTAAAGCATTGACGGTTGGAATCAGCACGCAGACGTCGGCAACCGTGGCGGTATAACCGCCGTCGCGGCCCACCACGCCGATAATTTTGGCGCCCACCGACTTCGCAAATTTCAGAGCGGCGACCAGATTCGGACTTATATTCTGCGCAACATCTCCGCCCCCCACCGACAGGATCAGCAGCAAATCCTCGGAGCGCAGCCGGCTGATTCGCAACCAGCCATCGAAGATCGAACTCCAGCCTTCATCATTGGCACGGGCCGTGAGTTCGGATACATTGTCGGTGGGCGCATAAGCCTCGATGCCTGCAATCTTGCGGAAGTCATTGACTGCATGCGAAGCATTGGCCGCACTTCCGCCCACGCCGAGAACAAAGAGGCGTCCACCTGCGGCCCGAGCGCCGGCGAGAAGGGCCGCGGCTTTTTCGATGCTCGCCACATCCAGGTTGGCGATGATCTGGGCTGCCTCGGCGAGAAACTCCTGGGCAAAAGTGCGGCTGCTCATGGCCGCGCATCTCGTCGTCGGCTTAAGAAATTCGTCATCTCATTCAATCCCGTTGGGGAACCAATTTCGTAAAACCGTTCGTGCACCTCCAGCGCCGCCAATTCGCCGGCCTCGAGAAGTTCCGCGTAAACCTCCGCCAGGTCGTGAGCGCGGGTTCCGGCAAAGGCTTGCGCATGGAAAACGCCCAGCCCGTAATCGATATAGCGCATGCGCGAATTGCGGTTCTTCTTGCTGTAGGCGACAATGCGGCCTTCTTCAAACTCCACGTTACTGGCGTCCCATTGTCCGTCGTTGCGGAATACTGTCATCAGTCCCAACTTGGTCGACCGAAAAAATTCCCGTTCAACCACCGCATAGTCGCAGGCCAGATAGGAATCGCCATACATCACAAAAAAACTCTCACCCAGGGCAGGAAGTGCGGTCCTGATGGCTCCAGCCGTCCCCAGCAGCATGGCGCCGTCGTAGGAGTACGTGACCTCCACTCCGAATGCGCCGCCATCTCCGACGGTTCGCTCGATCTGCTCACCCAGATGGCCGACGCACAGTATGACATGCTGGATGCCGTTTCTTTCGAGCAGCCGCAACTGGTGCGCCACAAAGGGTTCGCCATCGATCGGGATCAACGCCTTGGGGATTTTTTCCGTCAGCGATCCCAGACGCGTTGCCAAACCGCCGGCAAGTATGGCCACAGGCAGCATGAGTCTCTAGGAATGCGCCAGGACGGAAGTCCCGCTAAAGTCGAATTGCAACCGAACTTCGCGCAGGCCGGCGCCTCGCATGGCAGAACGAAGGCGCGTTTTATCCTCGGTGTAGAGCAGCAGAAATCCACCGCCGCCGGCGCCAATCAGTTTTCCCCCGAGCGCTCCGTGGGAGCGCGCGCGTTCATACATTTCGTCGATGAAACTGCTGCTCATTCCGGGAGAGCGTTTCTTCTTGTGTTCCCAATGAACGTGCATCAGATCGGCAAACTTGCGCAGATCGGCAGCCAGCAGCGCGTCGCGGCTTTCATGACCCAGTTGCTTCGTAAAATGCAAGTTCTCCAGCATATCGCTGGCATTGTCGCGCGTGCGGGTGTCCTGGTCGCGCAAAACTTCTGCCGCTGAGCGCGATGCTCCCGTGAAGAACAGCAGCAGGCTGTCTTCGAGATTGGCCAAAGTTTCCGAGGCAATTTTCAACGGTTCCGCAATGACTTGATCGTCCGGCAAAAATTCGAAACTGGTGATGCCCCCCAAGGCCGCGATGTACTGATCCTGCTTGCCCACGGGCTCTTTCAGCAAATCGATTTCGATGTGACAGGCCTGTTCGGCCAATTCCTGAGGAGGCACAAAATTCCGTTTCATGGTATGCAGCGCCCGCAGCAAGGCGGTCGTAAAACTTCCCGAGGACCCGAGCCCGGTACCGGCGGGAATATCCGACAAGCTGACGATTTCAAGATACGGCCCCATAATTCCCGTCAGCCGAAGCGCCTCCCGGATGATCGGATGCTGAATCTCCTCCCACCGTTCCACATCTTCCAGCTTGGAGTACTTCAAAATAATTCGCGGACGAAAGGCCTCGTTGATGGTGATATACACATAACGATTGATGGCGGCGGAGATCACGAAACCGCCGTGCTTTCGATAGTATGAGGGAAGGTCGGTCCCGCCTCCTCCCAGTGAAATTCGCAACGGACTTCGAGTAATGATCAAACCAGGTTCTTCCCCAGAGGCCGGGTAAGTATAGCGTACCTAACGCAGTGCCTTCATGGCGGCAGCCTCGGTGCTCACGAACTTGATCGTGGCCAAAACCGCTTGCTGAATGGTCAAGCGCGGCCGCCATCCCAGGGCGCGAATCCTCGAACAGTCGAGCAAAATAAACGGACTGTCCCCGATCCAGCCCCGTTCGCCGCCCGAATAACTCAGCCGCGGGTGCAAGCCAAGATGCTGGCAAATCCAGCCGATTGAATCGTTGACCTCGCAGTATTCGTCGGTTCCCAGATTGAAGGTGTTCACCTTGCCGCCCACGCGGTCGAGAGCGAGGAGAATGGCGGCAATGCAGTCCTGCACGTACAAATAGGATTTTTTCTGATGGCCATCGCCGAGAATGTGGAGATGTTCAGGATGCTCGGCGAGCTGCTGGTAAAAGTCGAACACGTGGCCGTGCGTGTAACGTTCTCCCAGGATCGATACGAACCTGAAAATGTAGCTCTGCATTCCGAAGCCTTCGCAGTAGGCTTGAATCAGGCCTTCCGCCGCTAGTTTGGAGGCGCCGTACAGCGAAGTCTGAACCGGAAACGGACAGGTTTCGGGCGTCGGAAAAATCTCGGGCTCTCCGTACACCGATCCAGTCGATGAAAACACGATCCGCTTGCAACCTTGTTCGCGCATGGCCTCCAGAACGTTCCAGGTTGCGATCGTATTCTGATCCAGATCCTTCCGCGGATGTTCCGTGCCGAAGCGAACATCGGCGTTCGCCGCAAAGTGGACCACGAGTTCCGCACCTTTCATCGCTCGGGCCACACTGTCGGGGTCCAGCAAGTCTGCCTCATGCAGCGTGAATTGAGCTTGGCTCATCGCACTTTCCAGAAACCCCCGCTGTCCCGTCGAAAAATTGTCGAACCCAACCACACTGTGCCCGTCGGATAGAAGCCGGTCAGTCATGTTGCTGCCGATAAACCCCGCCGCACCCGTCACCAAAACGCGCAATGGGACCTCCTCCAGAAATTGATAGAAGACATATCGGCAATCCTTTCGGAAGAAAGGCTAGCGACTATCCGAAGATGTCTGCCGCAGCGCGATCCGCGTTCCCTTCAGTTCAAAGCGGCTGTCGCGCCAAACGTAGCGCAGATTCAAGTAACTCGCGAACCATACCGCAAAACCGAGCAAGTCGCGCAGCGGATACAGCCAGGGCGCACGCCGTATTTCCGGGTCTCGAACCACGGTCCATCCCACAAGCCATGCTTCAGCCAGTCGATTCAGCACAGCCACGCCGAGAAGCAGCGCTCCAATTCCCCAGTGTCCCAACCAGCCGGCCGCTAGAAATCCCAGCAGGCCGTAAGGCATCGCGAAGATTAAACCGCTCCCAAAATGTCCCTTAGGACGTGAGTAGCGCGTGGTCTGAGCCCACCGCAGCTGGTTCTGCCACATATGGCGGAACGATTTCTGATTCACCACGTGATCGATAATGTGAGCCGAGAGCACGACGCGATAGCCCCGCTCAGCGATGAGGTTGCCGATGGCAAAGTCGTAAGCAATGTAATCCTTCAGCGCGCTGTAACCGCCAATGCTGGCGAGCGAATCCTTGCGTACCACGATCGTCGGCCCCAGGCCGAACTTCATGCCTTCGAGCAGATTCGCCACCAGCACCCCGGCGGTCATCTCCACCGACATTCCGATGGCGGTGAGGCCGGAGAAAAATCCTGCCGCATTCTTGCCGCGATACACGCATGTCACCATGCCTACCTGGGGATCAAGCAAGGGCGGCACAATCTCTCGTAAATAACCCGGACCGACTTTGACGTCACTGTCTGCCGTGACCAGAATTTCGTACGCCGCCACTTCCGCCATGCAATGAAACCCATGGACCACCGGGTTGGGCCAGGGTGTGCCGGTGACCAGAATGCGGCTTCGGATGTGCGGATAGCGAGCGCAAACTGCGCGAACCACTTCGAGGGCAGGATCATCGGCTTCGTCCGCGGCGAACAGGATTTCGTAATCGGGATAGTCCTGCCTGAAAAAACTTTCGACGTTCTCCTCCAACCGCGCTTCCAAACCATGCACCGGCTTGAGCACGGAGACTGCAGGGAGAAGCGCATCGTCAGGAATCGACGTCAGGCGCTTGCGTGCGTCGGCATGAAATCGGCTGACTCCGATCACCGTGAGGCCAAGAAACACAGCCGAAGACAGAGTACCGATTAGAGCCAGACCCAGTAGGATATGTAGAATAAGCGACGTCAAATTGGCGTTGTCCTCATTCGATCGTCCGCGCCGAGAGAGCAATCTCTCTATTTCATCACTTACTTCGAGAGCGAGGCAAGCGCGTCGCGGAACATTGCATCGAAAGATCCAGTCCTGACATTTTTCACTACACTTGCCAGCGCCTTCTCGGCTGCGGCGCGTTGATAGCCCAGGTTCACCAAGGCGGACATTACATCCTGTTCCACCGGATTCAGCGCGGGAACGGAAAGAGTTGATGTTCCTGCCGTCTCCGGCAGCTTATCGCGCAATTCCAGCACCATGCGCTCGGCCGTCTTCTTGCCGATGCCTGGGATCCTGATCAGGCGCGCCACGTCATTGCCCCGGATCGCTCGCGCCATTTCATCGGCCGCCATCCCGCTCAGGATGGTGATGGCGAGCTTCGGTCCAATGCCGCTCACCGTGATCAGCTTCTCGAATAAATGCTTCTCGGCGGAGCGAAGAAATCCGTATAGCGCAATCAAATCTTCCCGGACGTGAGTGTGGATGTGCAGCGCCACTTCCGATCCATTGGCAGGCAGCTCGGAGAAAGTGGGCACGCTGATGTTTACTTCATAGCCGACGCCGGCGGTCTCCACCACAACTTGATTGGGATGCTTGGTCAGCAATGTTCCGCGCAGATGGGCAATCATGCTGCATCCATTGTAGCCGCGGCCAAAGCCGCAATGGCCGCATTTCCGGGGAGGCCCCGGTCCGGGTTGGATTTTTCGTCTTTATCAGTCGGCTGGTAATTGTGCAGGGCGAAAAAAAAGGCAGGGCCGACCCCCTGCCGTTTTCGTGGATTACGAATTTCTCGGCTTACTTTTTATTGACGGCTTTCTTCAGTTCGGCCCCAGGGGAAAATTTCGCGACCTTGCGGGCAGCGATCTTGATAGTGGCGCCCGTTTGCGGATTGCGCCCGTTCCGCGCCTTTCTCTGTGATATCGAGAAAGTGCCGAAACCTATCAAAGCCACTCGATCCCCTTTGCGTAGTGCACCAGTAATGCTGCTCACGGTAGTGTCAATCGCGGTTGTAGCCTGTGCCTTGCTGATCTCGCAAGCGCCAGCGATCTTGTCAACCAGATCGGCCTTGTTCATAGTTTCTCCTCGCAGGTCTCGTTCATACTCGGCACAATACCGGGAGGACAACTGCTTGTGTCTGAGTTGGGAAACCTGACGGAACGTATTTTCCTCTCTCCACGGAGAATGTCAACTGTGAAAATCCGCGCCCGAAGCCCGTTTCGCACCCCCCGATCCCGCTCCCGGGCTAAGGGAGCGGAGTTCGGGCGGGAGACGGTTGCGTCTCGCCCACCCGCTTGGCATACGGATGCAAAGTCAGGAGGTACAATTCAGGGAAGCGTTGCAGCAGAACAAGATGCTCACCAAGACACAGGCCCAACTAGAAGTTTGCCCGCTCTGCGAAGGTACGGGTTGGAAGGTGATTCCCGCCAAGCCGACTGCACCAAATGACCGGCGAGTGACGCGCTGCGATTGCCAGTTGCGAGCCCGGAACCAGTCCTTGCTGGCCGCCGCGCGCATACCTCGACGCTACCAACATTGCGAACTGGCCACATTCGAGCCGGAAGGGCTGGACAGCTCTTTGGTTTCGGCCCGGATCACGGCCTGCAAGTTTGTGGAAGAGTACCCCATCGACCAGGCCGGCCTCCTTATCATCGGGACAATTGGCGTTGGTAAGACGCATCTGGCGGTCGGAATCATTAAGGAACTGATACTCAGCAAGGGGGTCGGCTGCCTCTTCTACGATTACCGCGAATTGTTGAAAGAGATCCAGAACTCGTATAACGACTCTGTCCAGACGACGGAGCTCGATGTGCTCAGGCCCGTTTTTGAGACTGAGGTTCTGGTGCTGGACGAACTGGGCGCGGTTTTGCCCACAGGATGGGTTTGGGACACGGTGGGACTGATTCTCAATACGCGCTACAACAACCAGCTTACAACCATCGTTACCACGAACTTCTGCGACGGCCCGAGCGCGAAGGCTGAGGCACTGGACGGAGCGAAGCGCTCCCACCGTGAGGACACTCTGGGAGACCGAATTGGGGAGCGCATGCGCTCGCGGCTGCACGAGATGTGCCGCGTGGTTACGATGAAGGGAGCAGACTTCCGCCATAAAGTGGCCATAAAGTGAGAGATGCGGGCTTCCCTTAACATGCCGTTTGGACGCACTTGCAGCTGGCTCGCCATTTGTTTCCCCATCGGCGCAACTTCGCGTGAATCTTGGGTGGTCGGTCCAGTGTGATCGCCCACCGCTTGCACACTAGAATGAACTCGTGCTAACTGAACGGCTGGAATTCGCGCATGAACGTGACGCGGAGATTTTTTCCGCCATCCCGGCTGCACCGGCTGTGTTCCTGCTTCGGGGCGAAGATGTAGAGGCAGAACCTTACGTCAGCAAGACGGCGAATCTCCGTCGCCGACTGCAACGCTTGCTCGGCCGCATTGAGGAACGCACGAGGAAACTCAACCTGCGTGATCTTGTGCGCTGGATCGATTACGCGCCGACGGATTCCGACTTTGAATCGAGCTTTGTTCTTTACCAAGTCCTCAGGTCCACTTTCCCCAAGACCTATTCCAACCGCTTGCGTTTCCGCTTCGCTCCGCTGGTGAAGCTGCATCTCGAAAATCAGTTTCCGCGTGCCTCCATTACCACGCGCTTAGGACGCCTCGACCGCCGCAACCTCTATTACGGCCCCTTTCTCTCCCGCGTGGCCGCCGAGAAGTTTATGAATGATTCGCTTGACTTCTTCAAGATGCGGCGCTGTGTCGATGATCTTCATCCCGATCCCGCGTTTCCCGGCTGCATCTATTCCGAAATGAAGATGTGTCTGGCGCCCTGTTTCAAGGGGTGCAGCGATCAGGAATATTCCGCCGAAGTAAACCGGGTGCAGGCCTACTTCGATTCTGGGGGAGAATCTCTTGCGCGTGAATTCTCAACCCAGCGGGCCGCGGCATCGGCGAATCTCGCTTTTGAAGAGGCCGCCTCCATTCACCTCCGCTTGGAAAAACTGAAACCGACCATGAGCCAGCTCCCGGAAATGGTTCGCCGCCTCGATCAGTTTTCCGCGCTGATCGTCCAGCCCTGCCACCTTGCGGACTCAGTCACCTTTTTCCGGGTTGACCGCGCAACGATCTTTGGACCGTCGACATTCTGCATCCAAACCACGGAGCACGCCAAATCGCAATCCATGGAATCGCGCGTGCAAAAGATTCTCGATGCATTCCAGCGGGCAAAGGCGCCATCGGCGCTTGAAACCATGGAGCATCTTGCTCTGCTCAAGCGTTGGTACTATCGCGGCCGCCGCGTCGGTGAAATTTTTTTTGCGGATGGGAAAGGCGTCTTTCCTACTCGCCGCATCGTACGCGGCGTGGGCCGCGTGCTCCGAGGTGAAGGACCGGAACAAGATCCCTCCGCCCAGAATCCGATTGGGATAACCGAACTGCTAACCTAAAGAAGCAAAGAAGAAAGAAGGACGAATGGCAATCAGGAAGACATCCGACAAGGTTGTTCGGGAGCATGTAATCGAACTACTCAACGGCCGGGGAGCCCACAGCGGCTTCGATGACGTCGTAAAAAACATGCCAGAGAAACTTCGTGGTGTTAAGCCTGACGGCTTGCCCCACTCCGCCTGGATGCTGCTCGAACACCTTCGCCTGGCGCAGTGGGACATTCTCGAGTTCAGCCGCAATCGCAAATACAAGTCCCCGAAATGGCCTGAGGGCTATTGGCCTGAAACGGAAGCTCCGCCGAATAAAGCGGCATGGGATGAGAGCAGTCAACAGTTCCGCAAAGATCTAAAGGTCATGCAGCAGCTGGTCGCAAATTCTAAGACCGATCTGTACGCGCGCATCCCCTGGGGCGACGGCCAGACTATTCTGCGTGAGGCTCTGCTCGTCGCCGACCATAACGCATACCACCTCGCACAATTAGTCGACGTGCGCCGCCTCCTGGGAGCCTGGAAGGAATCGTGAGGAGGTTTTTTGGAGCAAGGAAGAATCAGCTGGCTTCGCGGTCGAGTGTCTCGGGTCCACATCTTTTTATTCCGGTCAGGCCCGCTTGCGAAACACGACTTTTACTCCCCTCGCGCCAGCCTTCGTCGATCCCTTGCGAATTCCCATTCGATCTCAGGCGCAAAGTAGCGCAACCAGGTATCGCTGGCCGGATGCAGGTGCAATGCCGGGGTCAGGAGAAAAAGCCGCGCGCCCGGCGTCTGTGTCAGGTGACCATTGTCACGCTGCGGCGGTAGGTGTTCCGGCTCCCTCCTGAGCCGCATGTGGGATAATGAGGCTATCCGCTCAACTGAGTCCGGTTCCGGCACGGCGGCATCTAAATTCTGTGGGTAAAAGCTTGGATAAACAACTTCTCGATAAACAGCGTTTCTTCTTCGATCATTACGGCGTCACGGAAAACGACCTCGAGCATTATCTGGCGGCCGCGCTTTCCGCCGGCGGCGATTATGCCGACCTGTATTTTGAATATCTTTCCTCGACCTCGTTGTTGGTGGATGAGTCGATGGTGAAGTCGGCTTCACAGGGTATTTCGGCGGGCTGCGGAGTGCGCGTAGTTTCCGGCGAGCGTACCGGGTATGCCTATACCGATGATCTGTCTGCCAGCCGCATATTGCACGCCGCGCGCACCGCAGCGCTGATTGCCAGCGCTCCGGCAAAAACCTCTGTGGCTGGCTTCCAACAAACCGCGGCGCGGAGTCTGTATCCCGTGACTCTGCCCTCGGTCGATGCCGAGATAACTTCCAAAGTTGAGCTAGTGATGCGGGCCGACAAGGCGGCGCGGGCTTACGACGCCCGCATTCAGGAAGTCCGCGCCAGCTATTCCGACGAACTGCGGAATATTCTGGTCGTGGCTTCCGACGGAACCTTCGCAGAAGATTCCCAGCCGCTAGCCCGGATGAATGTTTCGTGCATTGCTAAGACAGAGGGTAATTCCGCTCGCGGTGGTTCTGGCGGCGGCGGACGTGTAGCGCTCGACTTCTTCTTCGGCGACAAGAATCCTGAGTTCTTTGCCAAGGAAGCGGCGCGACAAGCGATCCTGCAACTCGACGCGCGTGAAGCTCCCGCGGGAGAGATGGCAGTCGTGCTCGGCCCCGGTTGGCCCGGCGTCCTGCTGCACGAGGCTGTGGGCCATGGTCTCGAAGCGGATTTCAATCGTAAGAAGACTTCAGCCTTTGCAGGTCTGATCGGCAAGCGGGTAGCCAGCGAGGGCTGCACCGTTATCGACAATGGCACTATGCCGTGGCGCCGGGGTTCGCTGAACGTGGACGACGAGGGCGAACCCACACAGGAAACCGTGCTGATTGAAAAGGGAATTCTCAAGGGCTACCTGAGTGACAAGCTTTCCGCGCGCCTGATGGGCATCGCCGACACCGGCAACGGACGCCGCGAAAGTTACGAACACATTCCCATGCCGCGCATGACCAACACCTACATGCTCGCCGGCCAGGATAATCCCGAAGACATCATTCGCTCGGTGAAACGCGGCATCTACGCGGTAAACTTCGGCGGAGGCCAGGTCGATATCACGAACGGCAAGTTCGTGTTCGGAGCGTCCGAAGCCTACATGATCGAAGACGGCCACATCACCGCGCCCATAAAAGGCGCAACCTTGATCGGCAACGGCCCCGACGTCTTGACGCGGGTTTCGATGGTGGGCAACGATCTGAAACTCGACGAAGGCGTCGGCACCTGCGGCAAGGATGGACAGGCCGTGCCGGTAGGCGTCGGTATTCCGACCATCAAGATCGATCGCCTCACCGTCGGGGGGACTGCGAAGAAAGATCCCGGCGGATTCATGCAGTAGACCTCTCGGAACAGCGCTGGGACCAAGGGAAATCCTGACGTTGCTGGCTATCTATGCAGGTGCGGCATTTTCTATATCGATTGGTCTGATTGCACTCATTTGGGTCGGTTCGATTGTGGCCTTCCATTTTCGGCGATGGCTACTATGGCAACAACCGCGCCGATACCCCCTGCGCCGTGAGCATCTCCACCGCCCGTTTGTCGAAGGAGACGAGCGTGTCGGCGCCCAGCCACCTGCCCTCATAGGCAATCGCGCCGTCGGCAAAATCGCCGCCGGCGTCGAGCATGGCCAGGCCCGCCTCCACCGCAGGCCGGTTCATTTCTACATTCTCGGCGACCAGCAGAGCGCGGATGGCAGCGGCCGCATCGGAGGGCTTGAATCCATAGACCCGGCGCAATACCCACACGAACTCGCACAGGCACGGGACCGCGACGGCAATCATCTTCGCGTTGCGCAATAGCTTCCCGGCAACATCCGCCTGCGACCGGTCGTCGCCCACCACTGCCCGCACCAGCACGTCCGTATCCACCGCGACCTTCATTTTTTGCCCGTCGAGTTCTGGTCAGCCCAGCCGTGCGCCGCCGCCTCATCCATTTCTTCCACGGTGGCGACTTTCTTTGTCCGGTTGGCCAACAACCCGAGAAAACCGTCGATCGATCCGCTGGGCTTGGCCGCGCTGAGCAGGCCTCGGCCATGGGGAAGCAATTCCAACGCAACTTTTTCCCCAGGTTTGATACCCAGGTGTTGTAACACCTTTTTTCGAAATGTCACTTGTCCCCGTGCAGTCACGGTCAAGCGGGTCATGGCGCATTCCTCGCTACCGTATGGTAATGCACAACTGCATTACACGCAATCGATCCTGGAAATGGCTGCCGGCCGGTGTAAATACCTGACCACCATCCTAGGAAAACCAAGGCATTTGCTGGGATAATAAAGGTTCATGCCCTCAACCGAACTGGAAACGAAGAGCGCGAAGCCTGAAACTGACCTAAAATCCCTCGCCCAGGACATTGTCCGCCGCGCCATGAATGGCGGCGCCACGGTGGCCGAGTGCGTAGTGCGCCAAGGCGATGAATTCTCCACGCTGGTCCGCCTCGGCCAGGTCGAAACGCTGAAAGAATCGGGATCGCGATCCATTGGCGTGCGCGTCTTTAATGGCCAACGCGCTGCCAGCACCTACTCCAGTGATTTCTCCCGCGCCAGCCTCGACCGGATGGTCGAGTCCGCGCTGGAGCTTTCGAAGATCACGTCGGAAGATCCGTTTGGCGGGATTCCTGAAGCTTCGCAACTCGGGTCGCTTACGGGTGACCTCGAGCTTTATCACGAGGATGTTTATTCACTGCCCGGGCCCGATCGCATCGACTACGCCCGCCGCGCCGAAAAAGCCGCGCTCGATTTCGACCCGCGCATCAAGAATTCGGAAGGCGGATCGTTTGACGCCGCTACCGGCCACAAAGTTCTGGCTAACTCGCATGGTTTCGTCGGCGAATATCGCCGGTCCTATTGTTCCGTCTCCGCTGTTCCCATCGCGCAAAGCGATGACGGCGCGATGCAGCGTGACTACTGGTACTCAGTGGCGCGCACGCTGGCCAAACTCGAGGCGCCCGAGCAGGTCGGCAAGGTTGCGGCTCAGCGCACGTTGCGTCGCTTGGGCGCGCGCAAGGCGAAGACTGCGCGAGTTCCGATCATCTTTGATCCCATGGTTGCCACGTCGATCCTCGAACATATTTTTGAAGGGATCAACGGCGACTCGGTCTACCGCGGCGCCTCGTTTCTCGCGGGCCAGCTGGGACAGAAAATTGCCGGCGACAACGTGACCATCATCGACGATGGCACCATCCCCGGCGGATTCGGCACCAGCCCATTCGATGGAGAAGGCGTGCCCACGCGCCGAACGATGGTTATTGAGAAGGGCGTGTTGAGCTCCTATCTTCTGAATACTTACACGGCGAAAAAGTTGGGTCTCACCACTACCGGCAACGCGTCGCGCGGCCTAGCCGGCACGCCCGGCATAGGCCCGGGCAATTACTTCCTGCAGCCCGGGATGCGGACGCCAAAAGAATTAATCTCTGAAATCAAGGAAGGCCTCTATGTAACCGAGTTTCTCGGCCATGGCGCCAACCTGGTAACTGGCGATTATTCACGCGGTGCTTCCGGCTTGTGGATCTCAGGTGGAGAGCTCGCTTACCCGGTCGAAGAAATCACGGTAGCTGGGAACCTGAAGGAAATCTTCTTCAACATCTCCGAAATTGCGAACGATCTTGAATTTCGCGGCTCCGTGGCATCGCCGACGCTGCGCATTGACGGGCTGACCGTCGGCGGCGAATAATCGCTCGATGAAATTCGCCAAGGTGGTATTCCTGGTCGCCGCCGTCTGGGGCGTCTTGGTGCTTACTCCGCTGTACTTCATGTTCGATCTGATCGGACAGAAGGATCCGCCCCCGATCACGCATCCCGCGTTTTACTACGGCTTCATCAGCGTGGGATTAGCTTTCCAGATTGTATTTTTCGTGATCGGCAGAGATCCAGTGCGCCTCCGCCCGATGATGATTCCTTCCGTGCTCGAGAAGTTTGGCTATGGAGCTACTCTGCTGGTGCTCTATTTCGAGAATCGACTACACCCGCAAGATCTGGCCCTCGGCGGCGTCGACTTGTTATTCGGCATTTTGTTCTTGGCAGCCTTGTTCAAGACCGGCAATTAACCTCCAGAGTACAATCGATTTGCATGGGCGGATTGATCCAGCCAACTCCAATCGCGGAAGAGCCTGATTCCAGCCGACGAACCATCGCCATCGCTGTGGCGGTTGTTATCGTCATCGCTCTGGTTGCCTCGTTTCTTCTACGGGGCAAGCCTAAGGGTGCATCCGGTCCGCCGCCTTACGGCGCGAGCCTTAAACTTTCCGACTTCAAAATGAGTGCGGCGGAGAATTTTGTAGGAGCGACTGTCAGCTACGTTGACGGAACCATCACCAACACTGGCAACAAGACGGTTACTCACGTGATTGTCGAAGTGAATTTCAAAGACGACATGGGACAAACCGCACAGCGGGAAGAAATTCCGCTGCAGGTGTTGAAAGCCACCGGACCTTATCCTGAAGCCGTGGACTTCAGAGTTTTACCCCTCGCCCCCGGTCAAAGCCAAACTTTTCGACTCACCTTTGAAGGTATTTCTGCGCAGTGGAACCACCAGTATCCGAACATCGAGGTTACCGATGTCGTGGTCAAATAATCGCCCTGCCAGTCCCTCCACTCATAATCAAGGATTGACAATCAGTACAATGCATTCATGGCTGATCGAAAGTCCTTCCGCTTAACGGAGTCGGTAAAAGCCGCGGGTTGAGCATCCAAGCTGAGTCCGGCGGCGCTGGACACGGTGCTTGGGAAATTAGCCCGGCAACACGACCCCAATGTTCTAGTCGGCTTCGATCACGCCGACGACGCCGGGGTGTATCAAATCTCGCCCGATCAGGCGCTGGTTCAAACCGTCGATTTCTTCACCCCGGTCGTCGACGATCCCTACACTTTCGGGCAGATCGCCGCTACCAACGCTCTCAGTGATGTTTACGCCATGGGTGGCCGTCCTCTTACTTCGCTCGCGCTGGTATGCTTTCCCGAAAAAGCTGACCTCGAGATTCTGGAGCGCATCCTGGCTGGTGGGCTCTCGAAAATGATCGAGGCCGGATGCACCGTAATTGGCGGACACAGCATTCGCGACGAAGAAACCAAGTTCGGATACGCCGTCACCGGACTGGTCCATCCGAAGAAGATCTTAGCCAACAGCGGAGCCCAGCCGGGAGACGCTTTAATCCTCACCAAAGCGCTCGGCACCGGGGTGATCTCTACTGCGATCAAGAGCCGCAAAGCGGAAGCGGCATGGATCGAGGCCGCGGTTCAATCGATGACCACGCTGAACAAGCAAGCCGTGGAACTGATCGCTAGCAGAGAATACAGAGTCCAGGCCATGACCGATGTCACTGGCTTTGGCCTGATTGGGCATGCGCGCGAAATGGCCTTGGCAAGCAATGTCGGGGTAGGATTGTTTTCGAGAGATATTCCAATCCTGCCTGGCGCCCTGGAATGTATTCGCGCAGGCCAGATTCCCGGCGGCCTGAAGGCGAATCGCGAATTCGCGGAATGCGTGGTCGGCTATGAATCCGGGGTAAGCGACGAACTCAAGACTTTGCTCTTCGACCCGCAAACCGCCGGCGGACTTCTCCTCTCGGTCGCAGAAAGCGATTGCGAGGAACTGGTCGTCGAAATGCAATCCGCCGGAATTCCAGCGCGATCTATCGGTAAGATCACTGAATCCCAGAAGCCTCTGATCCGCATCTATTGATCAGCTACCTTCATGCTGCACACTCTTCTGAAAGGGAATCATCATGCAATTTCGTGAACTTGGACGGAGTGGTCTCAAAGTCTCTGCGCTCGGCTTGGGCTGCATGGGCATGTCGGAGTTTTACAGCGGCCGCGATGATGACGAATCCATGGCTACCATTCACCGCGCTCTCGAGCTTGGCATCAGCTTTCTCGACACGGCAGATGCCTACGGACCGTACAAGAATGAGGAACTGGTTGGCCGGGCGATCAAAGGTAAACGCGACAAGATCGTGCTGGCTACGAAGTTCGGCATTGTCCGCGATCCCGCAAATCCTGCCGTTCGCGGCGTCAACGGCAAGCCCGACTATGTTCGCCGGTCTTGCGAGGGAAGTTTGAAGCGGTTGGGAGTCGAGTCGATCGACCTGTACTACCAGCACCGCGTCGATCCGGACACTCCTATCGAGGAAACAGTCGGCTCAATGGCCCAGCTGGTTCAGGAAGGAAAGATCCGACACATTGGTCTCTCCGAGGCATCGCCACAGACGCTACGCCGGGCGGTGAAAGTGCATCCCATTACGGCGCTGCAAACCGAATACTCGCTCTGGAGCCGCGAACCTGAAGACGAAATTCTCGCAGCCTGCCGCGAACTCGGCGTCGGATTCGTCGCCTACAGCCCTCTCGGACGTGGCTTCCTCACCGGCCAGTTCACTCGATTTGAAGATTTTCCCGAAGACGACTATCGCAGGTTCTCTCCGCGTTTTCAGGGAGAGAACTTCCAGAAGAATCTGGATCTGGTGCGCCGCGTCGAGGAGATCGCCGAGGAGAAAGGCTGCAAGCCCGCGCAGCTGGCGCTGGCCTGGGTGCTCGCTCAGGATAAGAACATCGTCCCCATCCCTGGCACCAAGCGCCGCAAGTATCTTGAGGAGAATGTCGCAGCCCTTGAGGTCCAGCTAAGCACGGAAGATCTGCGACGTATCGACGAAATCTTCCCCGCCGGCGCTGCGGCGGGACTGCGTTATCCAGAGGAGATGATGCAGCGGGTGAATGGTTGAACCTCCCCGCCCTGAAGGGCGGAGATTCCTAGACTACGCACAGCGTTACTGCGCTCACGTTAGCGTCTAGCGGCTCATTCCG
>Ga0209330_1000128_pt1 | contig 36982 bp, 34 predicted proteins | sample JacPinW_OM2H0_O3_FD_187969 | JGI IMG/M metagenome (GOLD analysis project Ga0209330, IMG submission 187969) | Forest soil microbial communities from Algoma, Ontario, Canada - Jack Pine, Ontario site 1_JW_OM2H0_O3 (SPAdes) (version 2) | ecosystem: Environmental > Terrestrial > Soil > Boreal... | reverse complement strand
CTTCGAATGGATGTTCCACCCTATCGCCGGCCCACAGTTCCTCGCGCCATCCGAGAGCAAGCTCGATGCTAAAGAAATGATCATGGCCGTCCGCGTCGCGGGCGATGCCCGCGCCTATCCAATCAGTCAGATGGCTTACCATCACGTCCTCAACGATGTAGTCGGCGGCGTGCCCATCGCTGTCACCTATTGAACGCTATGTCACACCGGTCTGGTGTGGACGCGAAGTCTTAATGGACGAGAGTTACATTTTTATCTGGCCGGGATCAACAATCAGAATTTCCTGATGCGCGATAAGGAAACCGGAACCTGGTGGCAGCAGATCACCGGCAAAGCCATCTACGGACCGCTGCAAGGCGCAGCGCTCGATCTCGTCCCCAGCGACGAACTCACGTTCGGCCAGTGGAAAAGCGAATCTTCTTTTGGCCAAGTACTTGCACCAGTCGGCAAATACACCAAAGAGTACGACAGCAACTGGGAGCCTGACGTCGCCAAGCTTCCTGTCGTCATCAGCTTCCCCGGCACCGACTTAAACTCCCGCGACCTCGTCATCGGGCTCGCAATTGATGGCGCCTCCCGCGCCTATCCTTGGGAAACTTTCGCGAAACAATCTCCGGTTCTCGATCGCGTCAACGGAACACCCCTGCTTCTCGTTCTTGGCCCGGACGGCAAATCTTTCCGTGTTTTCGTCAGTCGCATCGACGGTCGCGACGCCGAATTCTTTCTCCAATCCGATTCCAACGCCTCCGCCGATGCCAAACCCGCTGGGGAAAAGGACTGGAACTTACTCGACACTACGACCGCCAGCGTGTGGAATTTTCAAGGCTGTGCCACTTCCGGCCCGGCCCGAGGAAAATGTCTCGCCCGCGTTCCTGCGCTGAAAGACTATTGGTTCGACTGGCGCAACTATCATAGCGACACAACCGTCTACAAACACTAAGGGCCTAAGGTGATGCCGTTGATTTTCTGCTGCCAAAACAATCGAACTGAGCCGAGCGAGTTCGATCTCTATCGGGGCGTCCACTGCGGGTGCCCGGAAAAAAGTCCATTCGCGAAGCCGATCTGATAGGCAAGGAAGAAACCAAAAGCCAAGCTTAACAAGCCGGACGCGAATCCCAGCCAGTGTGAAAATCTCTCATTCTTTTGGCCAAAGAACTTGAACGCAGAAGCGATGCTCATGGTTATCAGCATCATGCCGCCGACGGTGCCGGCTCCGAAGACAAGCAAGTAGACAATCGCCCAATGCGGATTGCGGATGGTGGTGAGAATGAGGAGCGCTACGGCGGCCGAGCCGGCGAGTCCGTGAACTATCCCCACGACCAATGGACGCAACTGCTGATAGAGGCCGATCTTGCCAAATACTCGATCAAGCCAGGTTAGCGACGTTTGATGGCTGTGAGAATGCGTTTCCTCGTGTCCATGGGTGTGGTTGTGCGTATAGTCGCCGTGAATGTGAGGATGAGAATGAACCAAGTCAGATCCTTCCGGGAGGGGAGAGATCGCGCGCGCCGCGCGCATGAAGTTCGCGATATTCATGCCGCCAAGCGCGATGAGCATAAGCCCCACAGAGAACTCCATCGAAAGCCCGATGCGGGCGGGAATGACCACGTCAAACAGAATGATCGCCGTACCCACGACCAAGATCGTGAAAGTGTGGCCAATCCCCCAGAACACTCCGGTGAGGGCGGCCTTCAACAGGTTGCGCTGGCGACTTACGATTGTGGTCACCGCAATCACGTGGTCAGCGTCGGTGGCATGGCGCATGCCAAGAAAAAATCCTACCGCGATGATGGATAGAAAACTGATCACGGAGTTGCGCTCACCGTGCTTAGATGAGTGGCTACTCGTGATTCATGCAGACGCTTCTGGAGGAAGTCGAGACAGTCGCCCATTCCCTCGCCGCTCCTGGCAGAAAGTTTAAGAACCTGCATACCGGGCCGTACCGCCTGGACATTGCCGTATGCGGCCTGCCAGTCGAATTCAACCGCCGAGGCCAAATCCATTTTTGTAACCACTGCCACATCGGCACTGTTAAAAATTGTCGGATACTTGAGCGGTTTATCCTCGCCTTCCGTTACCGAAAGAAGCACAAGCCGAAGATTTTCACCCAGATCGTAGGACGAAGGACATACCAGGTTCCCCACATTTTCGACGAAAAGGAAGTCGAGTTGATTGAGATCCCACCCTTCCAGCGCTTTCTGGACCATGGCGGCTTCCAGATGACACAGTGTACCGGTAGTAATCTGTTTTACCGGCGCCTGGCTGCGCCCCAAGCGGACCGCGTCGTTCTCCGTCGCGAGGTCTCCGACGAGCGCGGCGACGCGGTAACTCTGACGAAGACGCGTGAGTGTCTTCTCCAAGAACATTGTCTTGCCCGAGCCCGGACTCGACACCAGACTCACCACAAACACTCCTGCCGCGCGAAATTGCTGACGCAACACGCGCGCGATCAGATCGTTCTGCTTCAGAACGTTTTTTCTGACTTCGATTAAACGGGGCTGCGATCCCATTCTTCAACCTCCAGTGCAACCACTTCCAGTTCTTTGCCTTGCACAATGTCGCCCGAAGGAGTACCGCAGTCCGCGCAGCAGAATAATTGGACGGAGGTGATCGGACGTTGCGCCCCGCAAGCGGTGCAGAATATCAGGACCGGCAGCTCCTCGATGACCAGCCGTGCACCTTTCAACGAAGTGTCTTCACATGCCATTTCGAACGATCCAAGCAGTGCTTCTTTCACTACTCCAGAGAGCGCACCCAGTTTGAGATGCACGGCGCTCACTTGAACGCGACGCCGCTCTGATTCCTCCTGCGCTAACTCAATGATGCTCATCGCGATGGAAAGTTCGTGCATATCCCCCGTCAGCGGACCATTCATCCTAACCTTGCAAATGCCGCCATGGCCGCCTGTCCTAAGCTGATGCCGCCATCGTTGGGCGGAACCATGTGGTTGGTCCAAACTTCGAAACGTTCGGCCTCAAGCAATGACTTTACATCTTTCAACAGTAACTCATTCTGAAAAACGCCTCCCGAAAGAACCACGGCACCAGGATCGTGACTTTCACGGACGTTAACCACCGCCTCGAGCAGGCCGTGAGCCAGACCAAGCTGGAAGGCACGCGCAATCTCTGCCCTTGATCGGCCGCGCATCCTCTCTCGAACTATGGATTCGAGTAGCGGTCGAAAGTCCAATTCGTCTTCCACGTATGGAAACGGATACGCTTCTGTCGCCGGCGCGGCGCAGGCAAGCTGTTCCAGCCACATCGCGGCCTGCCCTTCAAACGTAACTTCATGCCTAAAGCCCAGCAGCGCGGCCGCGGTATCGAAGAGTCGCCCAATCGAACTGGTAGGAAATGTCCGAATACCTTTGTCGATTAAATCCATGGCTCGGAGATATCGCGGTGGAAAACCAAAAGGGGGCGCCGTCAAGTCGGGCAGGCCGTCGAGTTGCGCCAGAAAACCGGCCGCAGCCTGCACCGGATATTGCGCCGCTCGATCACCGCCCGGCAACGCGGCCATGCGCAAATGCCCGATGCGCTCAAAGCCCCCTTTAATACTGCCTACAAAGATCTCGCCACCCCAAATGCTGCCGTCGTCTCCATAACCCGTGCCATCGAAGCTGACTCCGACCACTGGCTTCTCCCATTCTCCGCGCTCCGCCAACACCGACGCGATGTGGGCACGATGATGTTGGACTGCGAGACTGCGGGGAACTCCAAGCGCTAATGCATGAACGGTAGAGGCGTACTGCGGATGGGTATCGTGAACCACCAGCAGTTCTTGCGGTCGAACTTCATACATCGAAACTAAATCCTGGATCGTTTCCTGAAACGCCCGTAGCGATTCATAATGCGTCAGGTCCCCGATGTGCTGGCTCATGAATGCCTGCCCATCGACAACCAGCGTCACTGTGTTTTTCAGGTCGGCGCCTACCGCCAGAATGGGGCGCTCAGTTGGCAATTTTGCTACGGCACCTGGCGCATAGCCCCGCGCGCGCCGCAGGATAACGGGGCCAAATACTCCGTCCCGCGCTACCGAGTCGTCCACTCGTCGGGCAATCGGGCGCTCACCAATGAGGAATGCATCCGCGATTTCAGACAGCCGGTCCAGTGCCTCTTCATCTTCGTAAGCGATCGGTTCACTCGATCGATTTGCGCTGGTCATCACCAGCACTTCCGGCGCACCCGCCGCGAAGAGCAGATGATGCAGGGGTGTGCTAGGCAGCATTACGCCGAGTTCGATATTCTCGGGAGCCACTTCTGGAGCGACTCGTTTGCACTCAGCTCTTGCCGGCGCGAGCACAATGGGCCTGGCGGTGGAGAGCAGCAGCCTTTCGGCTTCGGATGAAACCTCGATCAAGCCGCGTGCAACCTCCAAATCCTTTGCCATGATCGCGAAAGGCTTTTCCTTGCGATACTTGCGCTCGCGCAAGGCCGCCACAGCAGCAGAATTCGATGCATCACACGCCAGGTGGTAGCCGCCCAATCCTTTTACCGCGAGGATGCAACCCTGCTTGAGAAGCTGTGCAGCGCTACCGATACTCTGCCTGCTTCCATGTAGGTCTTGCTTGCCCTGGTGCAAGTGGTAGCTGGGACCGCAAGCAGGGCAGGCAACGGGCTGAGCATCGAAACGGCGATTGTCAGGGTTTCGATATTCTGCTTCACAATAGTCATCCAAAGGCCAAGCGCGCATGGTCGTGTTGACCCGGTCGTAGGGCAGGCGCAGGACAACCGTATAGCGCGGACCACAATTCGTGCAATTGATGTAGGGGTACCAGTAGCGCCGGTCCGATGGATCCAACAATTCCTTCAAGCACCCGCTGCAGACGGGAAGATCTGGGGAAATGCGGACGGTAGGCCGGTCGCGGCGCTGGCTCTCGCGAATGGTGAATTCACTCAGGCCACGAGGCGCGGCGCTCTGTACCTCGATTTCCTCAATGCTGGATGCTGGAGGAGGCTGTGACTTTAGGTCCCGAACAAATGCCAGCAATGCCTTGTCGGCGCCCTCGAGAAAAATTTCTACGCCTGCCTCGCCATTCAGTACCCATCCGGTCAACGTGTTTTCGCGAGCCAATCGATAAACGAACGGACGAAAGCCAACTCCCTGCACGACTCCGCGAACTCGAATGGAGCAAGCGCTGGGCATTCTTACTCCACATCCAAGAAGCAACTGCGACCCTGCCAGCCGATTTGGATCACTTTGCCATCTTCCACCAGCAGCGGCACACTGCGTTGCCCCGCTGCCAGTTCACGCATGCGGTGACGCGCCACGGCGTCGGCTTCGACGTCGTATTCGACAAATTCGCAACGTTTCCATTCCAGCCACTCGCGCATTTCCTCAGTATGGGGGCACCGCGCTGTGCCGAAAAGTTCAAGCTTGGCCACGGCTCAGCACCTCCAGAGTTTCGCGGATGACGTGGTAGATGGAAGCTTGTACTTCCTGAATGCGCGGGATGTAGTCGCATTGGACAACCAGAGGAAAGTCGGCCAACAGTCGCCGGCGAATCTCGCCGCCGTCATAACCCAGCAGGGCAACGGTCAACAACTTCCGCTTCCGAGCCTCTTCGAGCGCCATGACGATGTTGCGCGAGCCGCCGCTGGTGGAAATTCCGATGGCAATGTCCTCCGGGCGGGCCTGCGCGATGAGTTGTCGGAGAAAAATTACTTCCGTGCCCACGTCGTTGGCTACCGCGGTGATGTTAGCGGGCTCCATGGAAAGCGATATAGCCCGAACCGCACGATAGCCGGAGGGCGGCTGCACGCAATCGATGGCAAAGTCGTTGGCATCCGTCGCTGACCCGCCGTTTCCGAACAGGATAAGCTTGCCGCCCTTCGCGAGGCGCTCATGAATCGCCCGGGCAGCATTACCAATCTGCTCGGCCTGATCGCTAGCCACCTGCGCGCGCAGCTTCGAGTCGTCCTGCACCTTCATCCCGATCGAGGTCGTCACTTCCGATTCCAAGTCCCGGGTCTGCTGCTTTTCCTGACCGAGAAATGGATAGAGGAAGCCGGCGTCTCCAACATCGTGGCCTAGTTCGCGATGTTCCAGAAACACATGTACGCTCTCCCACAACGTATGGTAAAGAATCTCAATAATTTCCTGATGAATGAACGGATCCGGCGTGAATCCTTCCACCGCGTAGGAGCCTTCCAAACCGGAAAGGGCGAAGGTCAGGGCATTTCGAGCGTGGGCGAACCCAAGAGCGGAACGGATCTCATCGTCGCCCTGCGGAGGGCCGAATCCCATGACGATGTCTTCGGGACAAAGTATCGTTTCCAGCCAGGGCCTGAAAAGCAGGGAAAGATCCAGCGCGGGAAGCGCGCGCTTTCCAACAATTACGGGATGAACAAATTCGACGGAGACGTGTTGGGCATCGGTCGCGTAGGGACCGCGTCCAAAGGCAAGCAGACGGCCTCCCCTGAGGAATCGCTCGGACATAGAGCGGCAGGCTTGCGCCAAGCGGGGTGCTTCCCGAGAAAAAAAAGCCTCGACGATCAGGTTCCGCGCGAGCAGGCGCTCTTCCACTTGAGTCGCCAGCCCACAAACTGTAGCCATGGCACTACCCTAAAAATCCTAACAAATGCGCGGCAGGGGATCGCCGACCAGCATATCCACAATCCTGCTGCCACCGTAACGCGTGGTGACTAGAACCGCACCAGATGGCTGTTCGCGGACTTCTCCGATAATCTGGGTATCTTGGCCGCCAGGCGCCGAGTTCAAGGCGTTGAGTGCGGCGTCTGCATATTCGGGCGCAATCACTGCGAGGAACTGGCCTTCGTTCGCAATATGCAGGGGGTCCAGCCCTAACAACTCACATGCACCGCGGACTGCGTCGCGCACCGGAATCATTTCTTCCATGACAACAATGCCGAGGCCGCAGTCGCGGGCCAGTTCGTTCAGCGAAGTGGCCACACCGCCACGTGTCGGGTCGCGCATCCAGCGAACACCGGGCCCCGCTTGGTGCGCCAGGGCCTCAACCAGCGGCAGAACCGAACGAGTATCAGAGTGGAGATCGGCCTCCAGGTCGAGTTCTCCCCGCGCCAGAAGAATGGTGATACCGTGATCGCCGATCGGCCCGGAGAGCAGAATCTTATCGCCGGGGCGGACCGACCTTGGATCGATCTTTAATCCCTGAATAGGCCGGCCGATTCCGGTGGTGGTGATGTACATCGAATCAGCTTTTCCATGCTCGACGACTTTTGTGTCCCCCCCTGCGATCGCGACTCGAGCGTCGCGCGCAGCGCTTCCCATGGCACGCACCTCAGCCTCAAGCACCGGCGTCGGCAGCCCGGCCTCGAGCACAAACGTGACCACCATGGCTTCAGCTCTCGCTCCTGAAACTGCGAGATCGTTTACCGTTCCGTTCACTGCAAGTTCTCCGATAGACCCGCCGGGAAAAGTCAGCGGCTTGACAACAAAACTATCGGTTGTGATAGCAATCTTTATTCCATTGAAATCAAGATGGGCCGCATCTCCCAACGACTGAGCAGAGGAGCCAATAAGCAATGGAGCGAAAAGACCTTCAATGAGTCGGCGGCTAGCCTTGCCTCCGGCTCCGTGAGCCATCTCGATCTGCGGCTCGCGGAAGCGAACCTTGGCGGGCGAGGCTTGAAGCGAGCCTTGGCCCTCGGCACCGTTCAGGCCACCGAGCTTATGCTGCTCACCATTGCCGTTTTGCGGTGTTCGTAATTGAAGTACGCTGCGCATGATCCCTCGGATGAAACCATAAGTGCGCCAATCGGATGTTCGGGAGTGCACTCGTTCCCAAAGAGCTTGCATTGATGAGGCTTCAGCACGCCTTTGAGCACTTCACCGCACTGCGCCGCCTTGGGATCGGTCACTCGTACTCCGGGAATAACGAAGCGCCGCTCCGCATCCCAGGTTGCGTAACTTTCCCGGAGGCGCAAGGCGGACTGAGAAATGAACCCGAGTCCCCTCCATTCAAAATAGGGGCGTAACTCAAACACCTCTGCCATGGCTCGAAGCGCCGCACGATTCCCCTCCCACGGTACGACGCGCTTGTATTGATTCTCGATCCTGGCTTCATCTGCCTTCAGTTGACGCAGCACCATCACGATGGACTGCAGAATATCCAGCGGTTCGAATCCGGAGACCGCAACCGGTCTACTCTCATTTTTCGCGATCCACTCGTAGGGCCGACAACCGATGACCGTCGAGACGTGACCTGGACCGATGAATGCGTCGATCCTCATGTCCGGAGAATCGAGGATCGCGCGGATGGCGGGAATAATCGTCACGTGATTGCAGAAAACCGAAAAATTCCCGAGGCCCTGGGCCTTCGCTCGCATCAGGGTCAGCGCTGTCGACGGTGCCGTGGTCTCAAATCCGATAGCAAAGAACATTACGTGCCTGTCGGGATTCTTCTCCGCAAGTTTGAGCGCGTCAGCAGGGGAGTAAACAATCCTCACATCTATGCCTCGCGCCTTATGCTCCAGGGGACTTCCCTGCGTGCCCGGGACCCGCATCATGTCCCCGAAGGCGGCGAATATCACTTGGGGATCTTGGGCGATGGCCAGGCCATCATCGATTCTGCCCATGGGAAGCACGCACACCGGACAGCCGGGACCGTGGATTAATTCAATATTCGAAGGCAGAAGATCCTTGAGGCCAAAACGATAAATGGCATGAGTATGTCCGCCACAGACTTCCATGATGCGGTAGTGGCGATGGGGATCGGCGAGGCGGCGAATCTCTGCTGCGGTTCTGCTGATGACCTCGGGTTCGCGAAACTCGTCAACAAACTTCATGCGCAATCCTTTACTTACTTACCGGGCTCGTACCGAGATGCTTCACGACTCTTCCAGGTTCTCCGTGTTTTCCAGGCCGTAACCTTGAACCTCCTGCATGGCCGCCTCCGCCTCGCCCAGTGCTCTGAGCGTACGCATTTGATCGAGCGCGTCTTCCTCGCTGATTTTGCTCATCGCGAAGCCGACATGAATGAGGACCCAGTCTCCCTCGACTGGCAAACTATCCTGCAGTAGTCCCAGGTCAACCTTGCGCCGTACACCAACCACATCGATCACCGCGATATTCGGCTGATCAGGATAAAGTTCGACGACTTGTCCCGGTATGGCCAGGCACATAAAACTACTCTTTCCTTCGCGCCAGAATGTTAAATGAAAACTTCAATTCGTCTTTAACCTTCAGTGCCCCTCCGGCCACGGATGCCAGTTTCAGATCATAGTCAGTTTGCAACACTGAAAAGTTTCCGAAGGCACGCAACGAATCTCCAGCAACGGCCACCCGCGCCGTAACAGTCTGCGGGTGAGTGATGCCGTGCATGGTCAAATTACCATTCAGTGTGACCTGATATTGGCCGTCGCCCGCTTTGCTGGCGGCGATGTTCGAGCACTCATAAACCATCTCAGGATATGCCGAGATCTCGAGAACATCCATCTGCATGACGCGTTCGATCTCGCGCCGGTCTTTATCTGAGATGTCGTCCGTAACCGCTAAAGACTCCGCCTTGATCGTAATTTTTACGGAAGAATGCTCGATATCGTCGGGATTCACTTCTGCTTCGCCGGAGAAGTCACGAATCGCGATCTTGGGGCTGTGTCCAAAAGCCGACAGCAATCCTCCGGAGAAAACCTGCACGGTGAATTGGCTGGCTCTAGCGTCCGTAACGTAATGAACGCCAGTCTTCGTGGTTGATTCCATCGGCAGCCGCCCTCACATGTTCCGCAGTTTTAAGTACCTGTCAAGATCCGGCAAGGCGGCCGTCAGAAGACTTCCCACCCCCAGTTGACCAAGATAGCGTCGCACCGTCGGGTTGGAGAGAATCAGTCCCGTCCCAAATAGAATCAAGGCCGCTCCGCCGAGGATGTACAGTGTTTCCTTATCAGTTCCAACGTGATTGCCGTCTTTATACAATTCCACCGCCATGCCAATCTCCTCTCAATGGTGAGTGTTGTTCACGGTTGTTGCGACCAAGTCATCCCCGTTTAATATCTTTTCGATCACAGATTCAACCAATTTCACGGCTTCGTCGATAACAGCTTCGATGGGCTCACTGAGGCCCATCTGACCTTCCTCTGGGCCGAGCGTGCCAGGTTCACAACCCACAAGAAGCACACGCTTCAAAGGACCCATGGAACTGGCAAGCCTCAGCACGTTCAACGGATTCATGCCATGAGCTTCGACCGCGGCCTGCTGCTCCTCTGCGCCGCCTAAGTCACCTAGATCAGGTTCAATTACATACAGAGTGCCCGCCGGTTCGCCGCGCGGACATGCATCCACCAGAATCGTGGTGTCGTATCCGTCAAGTAAGGCGTAGGCAAGGTCGTATCCGCGGATGCCGAAGTCAGTTACTCGAACCGTCTTGGGCAATGCGTGGGTGGACAAACGCTTCGCAACTTCGACCCCGAAGGCATCATCGCCCAGGAAAACATTGCCGATCCCGGCGACCAGAACACTGGGCAATTTGTCCACGGCCGTTTGGTGGTCAGCGCCAGGAGGCAGAGGTTCGACCTCTTCTGGAGTGAAAAAGAAACGATGGCCGGGCTGGCGCATCAGGCCGATATCTCTGCCCGGATCGTCATCGACGACTACACCAAGGTGGATTTTTCCTTCGTAGTCCTGCTCGATGGATTCGATAATTGCGGTCTTACCGGCAAGGGCGATGTCCATGACGTCACCGCCGGATCGCGGACGAAGCTTGACGCGACCGCCGGGACGCAGCTCGACATCAGAAATGCGCAAATCGCCCACGGGCTGCTTGGCTTCCAGAAGTTGCCATTCCCATTCGTTCATGGCATCTCCTCTTTCAACGAACGCAGGTCCCTCAGTGTTCCGTGAAGTTTCGCAAGATGCTCCATTGGGAGAGCTTCGGTTCTTTCAAGAATCTTGCGGGCTCGGTCATCGCTGGTTCGCATCTCGCGCTTCTCCTCGTCCGTCATCGTCATGATGCGCAGAGCGAGAATCTCATCGATCTCGGTGCCGTCGAACAAGTCTCCCGGACTCTCCGGCGCAATTTGCGGGTAATCATAGAGGATGATGGGCGAGGCAAGCATGGTGTCGCGCTCCCCTTCTGCTCCGACCAGGACAGGCCAGGCTCCAATATTTTCGCAACTGGTGGCGAGGGTTTTCAGCTCTTCCGGCGGCTCAAGCAGGGACACGAATTGACCATCAGCAACACCCAGAACAGTGTGAGCGGAGACGAGCGAACGCATCAGGGCCGAGTCCCGGCTAGTCTCGTCGGGGTCGCCTTCCAACGGGGTGAGATTCTCGACCCGCACCTGCAGCTTGAACAGATGATCATCAGCCCGCGAAGCCCTGATTTCAATAAACCCATAAACCGAGTCCTGCTTTCGTTCAATCGTTCTGATCAGCCTTCCGCCCTGATCTCGCAGGAATTCCGTTTCTTCTTTGGCGGGGAAAACAAAATTCCACCGGAACCCTTCGACAGTAAACGCATTCAAATTCTGCACCGGAACGGTTTCTTCACATTCGATGGCTTCTTGCCAGGGCGCCGATATGCAATCGAACTGTGGAAAAACAGATGCACCGGGCGGGGAGGATGATCGCTCGCAGGCCGGCTCAGTTTGCTCACGAACCGTGCGAGCCACCAACTTCAGGAAACGTACTCTCACCTCGATTGCCGGGGCCGCGCCCCGGACAAGGCACTCCGTCTGCATCCTCCACGCATCGGAACCAGTCTGCGCTTGGCTATAAGGTTTGGGATAGAGCACGCCAAAATTGAAGCGCTGACGATTCTTCACCGAGGACGGACGGTAGGGGTAAAGCATGTAACCCTCGTACAGCACCGCTTTCGCGATCGCGTCAATGAGCTCAGTGTTCATCGCTTGGCCGTTTCCTCAAGCACGGGAAGCATGCTCTCCAACGCTTGCTCCCATGTAGGGATTCCGCGCTCGACCTTGTATTGATAAATTCTCTCGAAAACATCGCGGCGCAAACAAAGCCAGGCGCTATTGGGATAATAAATATCCATCATTTCGTGCCAGGCCTTCACCGGAAGCCGGAAGCGAGCTTCTTTATCCCAGGGAATTGGCGCCACCTGCAGCGCTCCATCCTCATCGGCGTAGAAAACGGTTCCGCTGAAAAGAAAATTCAAAGGAACATCCCCGTCAGCCAGGCCATGAAAATATTTTGTTGCCGCCACATTGAAATCGAATGTACAGTGCACGGGAACGTCGACCACTGCAGTATCTTGAAAAGCGGGAGCGACCACGCTGGCATGAGTCCACAGCATGGTCTTCAAGGTCTGACTCCAGCGTTCCGCTTCGCCAAACAAATCTCGCAGCTGATTTTGGTCGTCCGCAGTGTATTGCCGCCGCGTTACCTCCAGTTGGATCTGACAACGCAGGGCCACCGAATGTATGGTCTGGTTTGGTGTGGCGTTTGCAATGCGGAGCTTGAATAACAGCGTGGGCGCTGCAGTGAAGCGCTGCGCTTCTGCCTTCTCGACTTGAAAGCTCAGGTCAGGCATGCGCGTCCTCTCGGATCACTGTGGCGCGCCGCTTCAATCCATCGTAGAAGCCGCCAATCCGCTGCCAAACCTCAGTTCCACCGGAAAGTCCGCGCCAATTGGAGCGAATCAGGCCAACCAGTTTGTAGCACTCGTCGATAGGAAGCACGTAATATTCCGGAGCGGCAAATCCTCGCGCATATCCGACGCGGTTGACGAGGAGAGCTTCGACATCAGATTCCAATTCTTGAAGGACAGGATTGGCATCTTCGATATCCGTCCAAGTCTCGAGCGGCAACAGCGACTCCGTTGCGCCGGCCGGACTCGGATAGAACGCGACCACTCTGGCGTCCGGCGTACTCCGAAAAAAGAAAGCCATGCTGATGGGCACCATCAGGCTTTCCCACTGGCCATCGGAAAGATGGAAATCCGCCAGGGCCAGCACCCTGCGCGGCACACGCTTGTACTTCGTTCCCATGGCGCTAAATAAAATGGCGCAGGCGTTACAAGTGCACAACAGCTTTCGGCTGCCGGGCTCCATTAGGTGCGCGTGCTCGGTGGCAACTTCGGCACTGCACAGCTCACAGCGCTCGACATCGCGACGGCGCGGCCGGATGAACTGGCGAAGCGCTCCGAATGCGTTCTCGTATCCCGGTTGGACTGGCTTCATTCTTGGCCAACGATCAGTTTCTTGTGACTCCGAATTAGTCGGGGAGGTTTAACTCTAAGTTGGGCCGCTCATCACGAAGGGACCGCGATCGCTCCGCCAAGTTTGCCGAGAGGAACAAACCCAGCTGAACCTGATTCTTCGTCCAAGCCCTCAATCACCAAAGCGTTCATGTCGGGCGCAGCCTCGTAAAGCGCTTCCTCTACCATGGATTTGAGGGTCTTCCCCGTGGATCCACACCCGTTACTATTGACGTGGAGGTTCAGTCGGACCACGCTACCCTCAAAGCCCAGTAGCTCCAATTCCCCGCCCCCCTTGCGTACACGAGGTTGAATTTTCTCCACCGCTTCGATCACACGACTTTCCATGCCCAGGGGGTGAAGACCATACAGCACCAGAAGGCTGCTCACCAAAGGATCGCGGCCCAAATCATCGATCGTGCGCTGTCCCCGATCATCGCCGCTAGCGACGATCTCCATGACTCGCTCCAAAGCGACGGAATGCAAGTCCAGCAGGAGTTGCACTAATGCTTTTGCGCTGGCTCGCGACTCCGGGTCGGTGATGTTCTCCAAGTCGCGGACTAGTTCCCCGATGCGCTGAACCTTTATTTGGAAATCTTTGTCATCCCGCATAATATTTTTCGAGCCATCCTTATCAAACCATCCTAAGCGAGGGCCGCGGGGGCGGCCCTCACTCCCTTCGTTTTCCCGCCTAACCCATGATCAACGCTGCACCCCAAACATTGGCGAATGCTGGGTCTTGAGGACCTTGCCGCCGCCAAGATACATGTGCACGCCACAGGGCAAGCACGGATCGAAGCTCCTCACCGCGCGCATGATATCAATGCCCTTAAATTTATCCGGACCATTCTCCTCGAAGATTGGGGTATTCTGCACCGCATCTTCGTATGGACCGGGAGTGCCGTAGATATCACGCGGATTAGCATTCCAGGGCGTCGGAGGGTAGGGATGATAGTTCGCGATCTTGCCTTTGCGAATCACCACATGATGCGACAGGACGCCTCGCACCGCTTCGTGGAAACCGCAACCAATGGCCTCTTCCGGCACTTTGAAATCAGACCAAGTCTTGGTCTTGCCACCATGCAGTTCCTCCATGGCTCGCTCCGCGAAGTAAAGGGCGCAACCCGCCGCATACGCCTGGAAGTAGGTCCGCGCCCGGTCGCGTTCGATGGCATTACTCCACTTCGGAATCTTCCACTCGAATTCAACTTCGGGTTTCGACATGGTTTTCGGCAAATAGATCTTCACGCTATGGCCGGTGGCTTTGATGTAGCCGATGTCGACTAGTCCGGCGAGCGCGGTTGCCCACAAGCGAGCGATTGGACCGCCGCCGGTGTCGAGAGCCAGATGGTCGCCGGTGCGCTTGTCCAGCCAGCGTGGCGACATCACCCAGGTGTATTTTCCGTTGAAGTCGCGCTTCTGCGGTCGAGGGATCGTGGTCTGGTTCCAGGGATGATTCTTGTCCACTGGATTCCCCAGCGGATCAGTCTTCACGAAAGTTTCTGAGTTCTTCCAATCGTCGTAGTAAGAACTGCCCAGGAGGATGCGCATATTGAGGTTGATATCTACCAGGTCCGTGGTAACCAATTTTCCGTCGACCACAACGCCTGGGGTGACGTACATGGCGCGACCCCACTCCGTCATGTGTTCGTACTTGTAGTCGCAAACCTTGGGATTTTGAAACGAGCCCCAACAACCGAGCAGAATACGGCGGCGCCCCACCTCTTCGTATCCCGGCAATGCGTCGTAGAAGAAGTCGAACAAATCGTCGTGCAGGGGGAGGACTTTTTTCATGAACTCCACATACTTCATCAGCCGGACGATGTAGTCCGTGAAAAGCTGAACGGTGGGGACGGTTCCAACTCCGCCAGGATACAACGTTGATGGATGGACGTGGCGACCCTCCATGAGGCAGAACATTTCACGGGTCATGCGACTCATCTGCAGAGCTTCAAGATAAAAAGAACCAGTGAAGGGATTGAGCGCCCGCATAATGTCAGCGATGGTACGGAAGCCGTGCTCGTTGGAGTGCGGAGCTGCAGTGGATTCCGCCTTAGCCAGGACTTTAGGATTGGTTTCCTTGACCATCTGCTCGCAGAAATCGACGCCAACGAGATTGTCCTGGAAGATGTTGTGGTCGAACATGTATTCGGCGGCTTCGCCGAGATTGACGATCCATTCCGCGATGTCAGGTGGTCTTACTCCGAACGCCATATTTTGCGCGTAGGTGGCGCAGGTGGCGTGGTTGTCACCGCAGATGCCGCAGATACGACTGGTGATGAAATGAGCATCGCGCGGATCCTTCCCCTTCATGAAAATACTGTATCCACGGAAGATGGAGGACGTGCTGTGACACTCAGCCACTTTCTTGGCCTCAAAGTCGATCTTGGTGAAGATGCCCAAGCTGCCGACGATGCGGGTAATCGGATCCCAATTCATCTCCACTAAATTTCTCGATTTGCCGGGAACGTCTTTCGTCGGGGCAGTGACGGTGCTCATAGTGATCGCTCCTTAATGTCTGTGGTTGCAGTAACCTCAGTCCGTGTTCTTTTTAATCAATCGACGGGCGCCTAATAAGATCTCGGGTGATAACCGGTGGTCAGCTCCGCCCGCGGATGCCGCCATTTGGGTTCTTTGTTGACCGTGTTTTGGGTGATACTGCGGAGCGATCGGATGGCTCGACCATATACGCCAATCGCAGAACTAGAAACGCGCCCACCGGGGGGTTCATCCATGAACGGCATGAACTTGTCGGGGAATCCGGGCATGGTGCAACCAATACAAATGCCGCCCACGTTAGGGCAGCCGCCGATGCCGGCCATCCATCCTCGCTTAGGAACGTTACAATTAACGACCGGGCCCCAACATCCAAGCTTCACGATGCATTTGGGAGAGCCGTAGACCTCCGCAAAATCACCCTGCTCGTAATAGCCGGCGCGGTCGCAACCTTCGTGGACGGTCCTGCCAAACAACCAGGTTGGACGCAGCTGATCGTCCAGAGGAATCATGGGCGCCAGACCCGCAACCTGGTAGAGGAGGTAGAGTACGGTCTCCATAAAGTTGTCCGGCTGCACTGGACATCCGGGCACATTCACGATCGGCAATCCAGCTTTGGACCGCCAATCCCAGCCAAGATAGTCTGCCAATCCCATACAGCCGGTGGGATTTCCTTCCATTGCGTGAATGCCGCCGTAGGTAGCGCAGGTTCCGATGGCAATAACCGCCAGCGCCTTGGGCGTCAACCGGTCGATCCACTCATTGGTGGTGATGGGCTGGTTGGTTGTGGGGTCGGTTCCCATCGCGGCCCAGTAACCTTCTTTCTTGATGTTCTCGTTGGGAATTGATCCTTCGACGACCAGCACAAACGGTTCGAGTTTGCCTTCCTCGGCATCGTAAAAAAACTTCATGAAATCATCGCCGACTTCATAAGCCAGCACTGGATTGTGCAGATGCACTTTAGGTAAGCCCGGAATTGCGCCTAACACCACATCTTCGACGCTTGGCTGGGTGGCTGCCGTGATCGAGACGGAGTCTCCATCACAACCAAGGCCAGCGGTGATCCAGAGGATATGAACTTCCTTAACTGCCGGAGCCTTTTGTGTAGATCGACCGTACGGAACCGTGGATGTTCCCATAATTGGATTGCTCCTTTCCAACAAGTAAAACAATAATCAGAATGGCGAACGGATGCGGCAGACAACAACTTGCGATCCCCTGCTTCGATGGTCCTGATCGTTAGTCCTGATCGTTGAAATCAACGATTCGGATCGAAGACCAGAATCGGCCTATCGCAAAAATGGAGCAAGGGCAGTGGCCCTGTTTTATTTCTCCAAGGAAGTCCCAAGAATTGCATCAGGGAAACCCCTATCGGTTGGCTAATGATGGAAGAGAGCCGGGGGCGAGGATGCTGATCAAGTTTGGCCAGATTTTCAATTCAGGGAAGTCTTTTCGCGGACGTTCCATTCCACGGCGTGTTGTACAAGTTCGCGCGCACTGCGCAGCGAAAGTTTTTCCTTGATATGCGCCTGATAGGACTCCACAGTCTTGATGCTGAGGTGGAGCGCCTCAGCAATTTGACGCGTTCCGTGACCTTCGCCAATTAAGCGGAAGACTTCCAGTTCGCGGTCGGTCAGTTCAGAGACCGAGGAAGCTTCGGAAGGATTGGCGCCGCGGACGTAATGTTGCAGCATGCTATTGGCGATCTTCTCGCTGACATAAATTTCTCCGCTCAAGATGCGCCGAAGCGCCACCAGAACTTTCTCGGTGGCTTCTTGCTTCATAATGTAGCCGTTCGCACCGGCTCGCAGCGCCCGTTCCGCATAGATGGATTCGTCGTGCATCGAAAGGATGAGCACCGGCAGGCGCGGAGAACTGATGCGGACGTTTTTAAGCAACTCCAGCCCGTCCGGACCGTTCAGCGATATGTCGACGATCAAAATATCAGGCCGCACGGCCAGAACCGCCGCCAATGCGGAGTGCATTTCTTCGGCTTCGCCGCACACCGCCAGATCACATTCCTGATTGATAAGCAAGGTTAAACCCTGCCGCACAATAGGGTGATCGTCGACTACGAACACCATTTTCTTTCTTGGTGTGGAATTGCCATTCACCGTTTTAGCGATCATAGGCGAGCTTGTTCCCTCTTAAGTATTGGCCTCCGGCAGCGGAAATTGACAGGTAATCGTCACGCCGGAAGTTCCGCTGGACTTCACCGTCAACGATCCGCCTATCATGCGAGCTCGATAGTTCATGATCTGCATTCCCATGCCCGAGCGATTCGTGGCGTTTTCCGGCAGGCCGGAGCCGTCATTTTCTATTCTCAAAGTACCGTAACCGTTTCTCGCAGCAAGGCTGATTTCTATGTTCTTCGCTTGCCCGTGTCTCAGCGCATTGTTCACTGCTTCTTGAGCGATACGATAAAGATGCGTGGACACGTTGGCATCGTGGATGAGAACCGGGTTGTTCACCCGCAGGCGGCAAGAAATGTGAAAGAGATCTTCCACTTCGATGGCCCAGCGCTTCAGAGCCGACATAAGGCCATCGGCATCGGAAGCCACAGGCAGCAAGCCATGCGCCAGTCGCCGGGTTTTGTTGATTGCTTCATTCACCAATCCGACGATCCTGGTTGCTTCAGCGGCTTCGGCCAGGCCCTTCTCGGCAAGCTTCTGTTCCTGAACTTTGCTCATGAAAGCAATCCCGGTAAGGTGCTGCCCCAACCCGTCGTGCAGATCCTGACCAATGCGACGCTGTTCGGCGGCGCTGATTTCGAGGATCGCCTTCTCCAGCCGCTTCCGCTCGGTGATGTCGATTCCGGTTGCAATGATGTAGGCGGATTCGTTTTCTCCTGGGAGGATTGTGCTTGACCAGGCAATCAGCCGTCGCGAACCATCTCGCGCCACCCAGGGGGTCTCGTATTCTTTCGCGCTATTCTCCACCCGCAATTGCTCCACCATCAACCTGAAGCGCTCGGCTTCTTCGCGGACGACACACAGGTCCCACAGATGCTTGCCCTCCACCTCCGCAAAAGAATATCCCGTCACCTGCTCACAAGCCCGATTAAATCGGACGATGCGGCCTTGCGGATCGAGAACCACGACTAACGATCCGACGGTGTGCAGAATCGCAGAAACCACGTTCCGCTCTTGCTGCAGCTCTTCCTCAACCTGTTTCAGTTCAGTGATGTCGAAGCCGATGCCGTGGATAAACCAGGGGCGGCCATTTTTCTTACGGATCATTTTGGCTTCGCAATGAAACCAGACTACCCGGCCATCCCGGGCGATCACTCGGTAGGCGGAGCGCAACGGTGTACCTGAAAGAAACATTTGAGCAGCTTCAACACTCCAGCGCTGTTTGTCCTCGGGATGAATCTGCTGATACCAGCGAATGGGATCTTCCAACCATTCTTCCTGCGAAAAACCGAGAGTCGCCTCGATTTGAGGACTGACATAGGCTTCCCCGATTCCCCGGTCCAGGTGAGCCATGAAAATCACAGCGGGAATCTGCTCGACCAGAGCACGATAGATCGCATCGGCTTTCGGCAGCTGCTCTTCCCGATCGTCTTCATCTTCATTCGGCGAATCGGCCGATGTCGATGGGCGGGGGGAGCCGCTGAGAAATACGGCGGCAAGATCAACCAGAAGAGATTCGGCCTCCGCGGGACTGATCACAGCCTTTCGGTTCGACTCAATTTGGTCCAGTTGGGAAAGTAACTCCCGTCTTCCCGCAGTCACCATAAGGCGATCCCCAAACAAATCTCGCGCGCATTGCAATGGTTAAACGTTAGGCTTTGCCGCTTTGCGGCGCCAGGCCGGCTCTTTGTTTAGCGAAAGTTGCGTAAACCTGCGCAGGGCGTGGATTGCCCTCCCGTAAGTCATTACCGCATTCGATGACAATAGTGAACCAGGAGGCTGGTCCATGAAGGGCATGAATTTATCCGGAAATCCCGGCATGGTGCACCCGATGCAAATGCCTCCAATATTGGGGCAGCCGCCGATTCCGCCCATCCAACCCCGCTTGCCCACATTGCATTGCACCACTGGCCCCCAGCATCCAAGTTTTACGATGCACAGTTTGGATCCGTACTCTTCGGCAAACTCTGCCTGCTCGTAGTAGCCGCCGCGATCGCAGCCTTCGTGAACGGTCGCACCGAAAAGCCAGGTTGGACGCAGCGCTTCATCAAGCGGAATCATAGGAGCCCGCCCGGCAGCCATGTACAGAAGATAGAGAAGCGTCTCCATGAAATTGTCCGGCTGCACCGGACATCCGGGTACGCAAACAATCGGGATATTTGCCGCCGACTTCCACTGCCACCCCAGATAGTCAGGAAGCCCCATACAGCCGGTCGGATTCCCCTCCATGGCGTGGATTCCGCCGTATGTCGCACAAGTTCCCGCAGCCAGCACCGCCCAGGCGCGGGGCGCCAATCGATCGATCCATTCGCAGGTAGTAATGGGCTGACCTGTTTTCTTATCCGTACCGAAACAAGCCCAGTAGCCTTCCCGTTTGTTGTTCTCATCCGGAATCGAGCCCTCAACCACCAGAATGAAAGGAGCCCGATCGCCATCGGCGGAGAGACGGAAATGCTCTAAGAAGTCATCTCCGTTCTCCATGGCGAGAAACGGATTGTGTAAACGTACCTTGGGGATCCATGGCATCGATCCCAGAACAATGTCTTCGATACTGGGCTGGGTCGCCGCGGTCATGGCGATGGTGTCGCCATCGCAGCCGAGACCTGCAGTGATCCAAAGGATATCGATTTCAGAAATCGCTTGTGGGGCGGACGATCTGCCCACTCGAATGTTGGTGGTGTCAACCACTCGATTTCCACTCCGCGGGAATCAGCGACAAGAAAGTAATCCAGCGAACCAGCGCCGATCCTTCTCCCGGATATTCTACATAATTCGCGGGCGCGGCCCCGCTCATGGACAAGCGAGCCGCCCAAGGACGATTTCAGAGCGCAGCCAAGCGGCGCTGCAGCAGAAGGAAATAAAGTGCCAGTAATACCAGCAGAAATCCGTTCACGCCCAAAACGACCGGCGCGGTAAAGATCGGGACCAACCATCCCGACAACAAATTTCCCAAAGGCATTCCGCCGCGGAAGGCGACGTTGTAGACGCTCATGACACGCCCTCGCATCTCGTTCGTCGTTATAAGTTGCACCAGGGAAGTCACGGTAGCAAACACCGCCATCATAGACGCGCCGACCACAACCAGAATAATCCCGCTGAGCGGCACCGATTTTGAAAGCGCGAATCCGGAAATTCCAGCGCCCAGACAGATCAGCGCACACAGGGCTACGAATCCTTTTCTCTTGAAATTACCGGCGCTCGCGACCATGAGCGAGCCGAAGATCGAGCCCAGTCCCATGAGCGCGAGTAAGTTTCCGTAAGTTTCCGGACCGCGATGGAAGATATCTTTCACGAACACAGGGATATAAGTTCGCATGGGCATGGCCAGAGCTGTCATGCAGAAAGCCAGCAAGATCAGCGCTTCCATTGAACTTTGTTTGCGAGCGAACTGGATTCCTTGTTTCAGGCTGGCGAACATGGACTCGGTGGTCTTCAGCGGCAGAAAACGGGCGCGGATGATCGAGAGGGAGATGATAGGAGCGAGGAAGGACAGTGCATTCAGCCCGAAGCACCATTTTTCACCCAGCTTCGCTAAAGTCTGGCCCGCGAGTGCCGGCCCGACCATGACTGCCACGTTGAACTGAATCGAATTCAACGCGATCGCATTCGGCATGTCATCGTTCTCGACCAGGGTCGGGATCAGTGCCTGGTAGGCTGGCCCGCCGAAAGCCTGGGCCAAGCCGGAAATAAACGAAAGGCAGAGAATGTGCCAGACGTGGACCCGATCGGTTATCACCAGAATGGTCAGGAGGCCGGCGGTAGCCATCTGAACATACTGAGAGCCCAGCAGAATTTTCCGCCGCTCCGCGCGATCGGCAACCACGCCGCCGATCAGAGAGAATAGAAAGATTGGAATGCCTCCAAGAAATTGATCCAGGGCCAGCAAAAAGGCCGAATGGCTGAGGCGGTAGATCAGCCAGCCCTGAGCGACGATTTGCATCCAGGTGCCGATACTGGAAGTGCAGGCGCCAATCCACATCAAGCGGAAATCGCGATAATGAAATGCTTTAAAGACCCGGCGAATCACTCAGTCTTCCCCATTAGCTTCCGCAAAAGCCTAACATGCGGCTTCGTCGCTTTGCGAAAGCCAACATTTGGCAATGGGGAGCAAATCGTGAGACGTTATAGATGATCGAAGGTCAACCGTTGCTTCAGATATGCAGCGGTTAATTGCCCTAAATTTCTCAAATAATTCTCGAAATGAACTATGAAGCCATTCTGGTTGTTTCATTCGGCGGACCCGAATCTCGTGAAGAGGTGATTCCCTTTCTCGAAAACGTGCTGCGCGGAAAAAATGTTCCGCGTGAGCGGCTTCTCGCGGTAGCCGAACACTATTACCACTTTGCAGGCAAGAGCCCGATCAACCAGCAAACCAGAGAACTGATTGCCGCGTTGGAAAAAGAGTTGGAACGAAACGGCCGCCCGCTGCCGATCTATTGGGGAAACCGAAACTGGTATCCGCTACTGCCCGACATTTTGCGCAGGATGAAGCAGGATGGCATCGGACGAGCGCTGGCCTTTGTGACTTCAGCCTACAGCTCCTATTCCGGGTGCCGGCAGTATCGCGAAGACATGGCACGCGCGCAAAGCGAAGTGGGGCCGGGCGCGCCGGAAGTGGACAAGCTGCGGGTATTCTTCAACCACCCTGCGTTTATTGAGGCTACGGTCGAGCGCGTGGGAGATGCGCTGCGGACACTTCCAGCCGCAGTCCGAGAAAATGTACAAGTCGTTTACACCGCGCACAGTATTCCACTCTCCATGGCCAACACGAGCGACTACGTGACACAGCTGCAGGAAGTGCGCAGACTGGTTTCGGTAGAGCTCGGCCAGACTAAGGATGCACTGGTCTATCAGAGCCGCAGTGGGGCTCCCAGTCAGCCCTGGTTGGAGCCGGATATTCTGAACTATCTGCGACGCGTGAAGGCTGAGAACCTCGCGTCGGCTGTGGTGCTGGCGCCGATCGGTTTTCTCTCCGATCACATGGAAGTGTTGTATGACCTGGATGTAGAAGCGCGTCAGCTCTGCCTTTCGCTGGAGCTGCCTATGGCTCGAGCAGAAACCGTGGGCGTGCATCCGAAGTTTATCCGCATGATTCGGGAACTCGTTCTGGAGAGGACGAGCCCGGGATCTGAACGTCGCGCGCTAGGAACGTTTGGGCCCCGCCCCAATTTTTGTGCAGAGGATTGCTGCCCGGCACCGCCATGGCGAGGACCAAGCTAAGGCTCGATAGCAGCGGAGACTTTCTGCGGATCGTAGTCCGTGGCTTTCGGATAACCTTCAATTAAATGCATGGTATGGAGAATTGTCTGGATGACCGATTCATTACCCACGGCCGTATTGACCATCACGTGATACAAGGAACGGGTGGGCCAGTCCGCGTCAAAGTAATGCTTCACGTAGGCAACGCGTTCGCGATCGACAGTATCGACGAGAGCTTCCGCTTCTGAATGCGTAGCCCCATCCTCCACCAGGCGGTGCAACTTTTCAGCGCGCGGGGCGTAAAGGAAAACGTGGAAGGCATCTGCTTGGTCGCGCAAAAAATAAGGGGCTCCCCGCCCCACCACCACCGAATTTCCTTCTTGAGCAATTTTGGCGGTGATTTCTTCCATCATCTCCATCATGCAGTCAGTGTCGAAAGTCTGACCCGTCAGATGAGCACTGCGCTCGTAACTTCCCCGCCAGAAGGTTTTTGCCAAGCGGTAGAACCGGCCGTCCATGCGCTCGTCACAACGCTTCACGGCGGAAGTATCGACGTTTGCCAGGCGGGCGATTTCCTCGGTGAGACGACGGTCCCAGAGCGTCCATCCCAGCTGGTTCGCCAGTTGTGCCGCGATGGCGCCACCCCCGCAGCCATACTCTCGCTCAATGGTGATGAGGCGAAACATGGGTTCCCTTCGACAGGCCGCCCATCAGTGTACCGCGATTCCGCCTCCCGGCCTTCCTTTTTTCATGAGAAATACCATGGGAATCATGGCCAGGATGGCCCAGGCCAGCAACCGGAAGTCGTCGATATAGGCCAGCATTGTAGCTTGTCGTTGGACCGTGCCTTCAATTAAGGCATACGCCTGCTGGGTGGCGAAAGCCGCGCTTGCGCCGTGCGCCCGCATGGCTTGCGTGGTGCCCTGCAGCATCGACTGAAAAGCCGGGTTGCTGGCGCTGAGATGGCGGGATAAATCGTTAAGGTGCACCTGAGTACGGCGATCGAGCATGGTGGTGACCAAAGAAATCCCTACGCTACCACCGATATTGCGCGCCAGGTTCATCAAGCCTGAGGCGGCGTTATTTTTTTCTCGCGGCAGAAAGGCATAGGCCGCCGTATTTATGGGAACAAAAAGAAAAGCCATTCCCGCAGCTTGAAACACGCGAGCAACGGCGGCCGAGTGGAAATCCATCTCCAGGTCAAAACCGGTCATATGGAACAGCGACCCGGAAAGTACAACCAGGCCAAAAATCAGCAGCCAGCGGGGGCTGTAACGGGAGAGCAGGAACCCCACCAGAGGCAGCAAGATAATAATGGTGAAACCGCCGGGCATCAGCGCCAGACCTGCCCGCTCCGCGGTGTAGCCAAGAAGGGTCTGCATAAACAAGGGAAGCAGAAGCGTACTGCCAAGCAGAGCAAAACCCAGCATGAACATCAAAAGGTTTGAGATGCCGAACGTACGATCGCGAAAAAGGTGTAGATCGATAATCGGATCCTTGTGTCTCCACTCCCAGAAGATCACAAAGATCAATGCTGTGGCAGCAATGAGCGAAAGAACCACAATGAAGTGTGACTCGAACCAATCATCGCGCTGTCCCTTGTCGAGGACAATCTGCAGCGCCCCCAGGCCCAAGGCGACAAATCCAAGTCCGATGTAGTCGATTTTAGTTTCGCTGAGTTTGCGGCGCTTGAGAAAGGGTGGATCCTGAATGAGCCGCGACGTAAGCAGGAGGGAAATGATTCCGACCGGGATGTTGATGAAAAAAATCCAGCGCCAAGTGAAGTTGTCCGTGATCCAACCGCCCAGCGTAGGCCCAATGGCGGGAGCCGTGACGACGGCGATGCCATAAACCGCGAAGGCCATGCCCCGTTTCGCGGGAGGGAAAGTATCGGCCAGGATGGCTTGTTCGCTGGGCTGCAAGCCGCCTCCTCCCACCCCTTGCAGGACGCGGCAGACGATGAGGGTTGCAAGATTTGGGGCTAGTCCACACAAGAAAGAACTGACCGTGAACAAAGCCACGCAGCTCATATAGAAGTTCTTGCGGCCGATGATGGACGAGAGCCAGCCGCTTAACGGCAGAACGATGGCGTTAGAGACAAGGTAGGAAGTCAGCACCCATGTGCTTTCATCCTGCCCCGCAGAGAGGCTACCCGCGATGTGAGGTAAAGCTACATTGGCGATGGAAGTGTCCAGCACTTCCATGAACGTGGCCAGCGTAACGGTAATCGCGATGATCCAAGGATTGATGGCTGGGCGCCAAAGGTCGGCATTGGACTTTTCCAGCGGCGGCGCGGCAGCACTCATTGCCGAATCCAGACCTTGGGTTCGACTGACATGCCGGGGCGCAGCGATTGATCGTTGTTCTCTCCCGGGTCGAGCACGATCTTCACCGGAATTCTTTGCACCACCTTCACATAATTTCCGGTAGCATTTTCCGGCGGCAGCAGGCTGAATCGCGCTCCACTCGCACCGGCGAGGCTGTCGACCTTACCTTTGTACTTTCTTCCACTGGCATCCACTTCGACCGTGACCGGCTGACCGACTTTCATTTCGCGAAGTTGAGTCTCTTTAAAATTCGCGGTGATCCAGACATCGTTGAGCGGAATTACTTTCATCAATTCCTGGCCGGGAGCCACGTTCTGTCCGACTTCGACGGTGCGGTCGCTGACTACACCGGCGACGGGTGCAGTCACTTTCGTGTATTGCAAGTTCAATTGCGCCTGATCGAGCTCGGCTTTTTTAAACTGCGCTTCCGCCAGCGCGGAGGCTGCCCGGGAGCGCGTGACCTCCATCTGTCTCGGGGCGGTTCGGGCGTTGCTTAAGTTGGCTTCCGCCTGCACCAATTTTCCCTGAGCCTGGGTCACTTGCTGTTGAGCGGCGTCGGCGGTTGCGCGAGCGGCATCGACGGCGGCCGCACTGGCTCTCGAAGCAGCTACTGCCTGGTCATACTGCTGTTGAGAGATTTCCTGTTTATCCACCAGTTGCCGATAGCGACCCAGATCGTTCTGTGCCTTCACATCGTTGGCCACCGCCTGGGCAAGTTGCGCCTTGGCTGCTTCGTATTGCTGCCTGGCCGCAGCGATCCCGGCCCGCGAACTGGCAACATCGGCCTCCGTCGCCGAAACCTGGCTGGTGGTATTGACGGAAGTAATTGGGACATTGACGCCGGCAGCGACGGCCGCAGCCTGAGCGTCGTCGAAGTCGGCTTTAGCGCGCTCGTAGGCAACCTGGTAGTCGGCGGGATCGATTTCCACCAGCACCGTGCCCGCCTGTACGTACTGGTTATCCTGGACGTTCAGCTTGATCACATGGCCGGAAATACGTGTACTGATGGAATTGATATGGCCGTCGACTTCAGCATCATCGGTGGATTCATAACTGGTTACATACCGGTAGACGAAAAATCCAACCACCAGCAGGATCACCACGCCGATGATGATGGCAATGCGAAAGCCGGGGCTGGCAGTGCGCGAGACACGGGAACGAAAGTCTCGCTCCGTGGCCGGCAAGGGCTTGGAGCGGGATTCAGCTTGATCCGGCGGAGTGGCCGGCGGGTTTTGCGTCGTCGGTTCCATAGATTTCGGTTAGTGCTCACCTTTCAAATATCTCTTCACGCCCAGCTCCGCGTCACCGATGGCGCGCGCCAGTTCCACTTTGGAGAGATTGTGCGCGTACAAGCTCTGAATATAACTCTCATGAGCACTGGCAACCGCCTCTTGCGCCTGAACCACCTCCAGGTTGTCGGTGACGCCGGCGGTAAAGCGATCCCGCGACTGAGTGAGCGCTTCCTCAGCCAGTTCGACCGAACTGCGTGCGACCTCAACCTGTTCCGCAGCGGAGTTCATATCCAAAAGCGCCGAGCGAACTTCATAGTCGATGCGACCGCGTAGATCTCCGAGTTGGGAACGCGCCTGCTTTAATTGCGAATCCGCTTCCAGGACGTCACTGTGAACTTTTCCCCCCGTAAAGATGGGGATGTTAAGGCCTCCATTCACCTGCCAGGTTCCGTTGGATTGGGCCGGGGTCACTCCGATGTCGCCATAGTTGGCGTCAATGCCGAGAGTGGGGTAGCGCCCCGCGGCAGCGGCGCGATGCGAAAGCTCGGCGGCCCGGACTTGACCCTGGGCCGCCTGATAGTCAGATCGGGAACTGTAAGCGCGCTGCAGGTACACTTCGAGAGACAGCGGGGTTAGCGCCTGATACGGGGCTTTCTCGGTCAATAAAAATTCTTGCCCGGGCGGCAAGCCGATGATCCGGGCCAGCGACAGTTTTTGTTTTGCAAAATCGTTGCGCGCGGCGATCAGCTGTTGCTGCCGGGTTTGCAATTCAACCTGCGAACGCAGGGTGTCGATGGCTGGGCTGAGGCCGGCTTTCTGCTGGTCGGCTGCTTTGTTGTAAAGAGCCTGCGCATTGATGACTTGGGCATCTGCGGTTTCAATCCGGGCGGCTGTGGCGATGGCCAGCAGATAAGCATTTCCCACCGCAAGCACCACCACTTCTCGGGCATCTTTATAGCTGTATTGCGCTGACTTCAAGCGCTCGGATGCGGCGCGTTCCTGCTCGAGATCATGGAAATTGAAGATGGACTGACTCAAGGAAGCGCGCGCATCGAAATAATTGAATGGACCGATTACTCGCGGAACAGGAAAGGGGAAAACATTGCTCTTCAAGCCGAGAGCGGTGAGGCTCTCGGTCTGGACGTTTTCCTGCAATCTAGCTTGCAAGTTAGGCAGCAGGTTGCTGAGCTCTTTCCAGCGCTCGCCCCGCGCCGTAATGGTCTGATCGCCCGAAAGAAGGAGGCCGAGATTATTTCGCAGTCCGCGATCGATGGCCTCCTGGAAACTTAGCTGTAACACTCCCGGAGTCGCGGTACCTTCCGGTTCGCTGCCAGTGAAGGGACTCTGCGATCCGGGCAGAGAAATGGAAGGCGACGGTTCGGAACTCTGGGCCATCAGGCCCGGGACGCTGCACAGCGACAGCAGCATCCAGACTAGAAATCTGCGGTTTGAAGGAAGTAAGAGACGATCCATTTCCAGTTGTGAAAAGACCCCCATTATATAGAGATTCCGGGACGGCATTCTGTCGGCATGGGTAGCATAACGCCTTGGTATTGATTCAGTAACGCTGCGGGAGATGCAAAAAGCGGGTGGAAGTCTCGGAATAAAAAAGAGTTAGCCTCTGAGTGCCAAGCATCGAAGCGGTGGAGACCCGGCTGGATTCGACGCAAACCGAGGGGGTTGTTAAGTCAGAACCTCAAACCGCAGAACCTTCGGGAACCAGCAAAACTGACCCCCGGGGTCGCCCCCGTGGGCCAGATGACTTAGGTTATCTTGCGGAGGGATGATTCGCAGTGCAAGCTGAAGGCGGACTAATTCGCCAGATAAACAGCCAGCATTTCCATGAGTGATTCGAAGTCTAGCGCGAAGGGAGCGGACTGGACAGGCTTGCTTGCCGATCCTGACCTCGCGCGGAATCTCGGAAAGCTGCTGCAGACTTATCGCGATGCCCCGCCCGAGCGCAGAGAGCAAGCTCTGCTGGCGGCGATGCGCGAGATTAAGAAATCCAGCGCCCCAGCGGGCTCAACCGCGCAACCCGCCAATCAGCAGAAACCAGTGCCTGCGGCGGCCTCAGCGATTCCTCCATTTGAGCCAGATATCTTCAGCTCTAACTGGGGACAAGATCGCCGGCGTCATCCCAGAATCAAGTGCTTCGTCGCAGTGGAACTGCGCGTGAATGAGGCCGACGCTCCCATCTGGGGTAATCTTTCGAACACGGCGATGGGCGGGTGCCAAGTAGAAACCGCGGCCCACATCAGTGGAGGCGCCAAAGTCGAGATTGGGCTTTGGATCGCGACTGGCAAAATTTGGGTAAAGGGCTTAGCCTTAAACGGAGTGGTTACTCGCAGCGCGCCCGCTGCAGGAGTGCGAATCCGCTTTGCGGGAATGGATGCCACGGAGAAAGAAAATCTCCGACTGTTTCTCAAATATGTCCAGGAGAGCGCCCGCGCCTCGACCAGCGAAGTGACCTACCTGAAGTTGCTGAAATAGTTAAGGCCTTTCGTTACCCTTTCTCCTGGTGTCCGTGCTCGCTCCTTTCTTCCGCCATCCCGTTTTTCACGGTCCCGTGACATTCTTCCTGCGGAAATTGATACACTCGGGGCGTATCTGAAACCCTTTGCGGCACTCGGAACTCTAATTAGAATATTCAGTGGAACAACTGAAATAAAACTAAGGTTGTCCCAGAAGGAGCGCGCGTCGCATGGTAGCCAGTGAACAGGCGTTGGTGACCGGAATGCAACTGGATACGTTGTCCGTTAACACGATCCGCACCTTGGCGATTGACGCCGTACAGCAGGCCAACAGCGGACATCCCGGAGCGCCCATGGGGCTGGCGCCGGTGACCTATTGCTTGTGGCAAGAATTTCTTCGCTACGACCCCGCAGATCCCACGTGGTTGAATCGTGACCGATTTGTGCTGTCGAACGGACACGCTTCCATGCTGCTCTACGCCATGCTTCATCTTGCGGGCGTGCGCGCAGTGGACGAGAACCATCAGGTACTCAAAGAGCTTGCGGTTCCCATGGAGGAGATCAAGCGTTTCCGGCAACTTGGCAGTCGGACGCCAGGCCACCCCGAGTCGCACGTCACATCCGGCATTGAGACCACCACGGGGCCGCTGGGTCAAGGCGTAGGAAACAGTTTAGGAATGGCAATTGCCCGGGAGTGGCTAGCCGCGAACTTCAACCGGCCTGAGTTTGAAATCTTCGATTACAAGGTCTACGCCATTTGTTCAGACGGCGACCTTATGGAAGGTATTGGCGGCGAAGCGGCTTCTCTGGCGGGCCATCTGAAGCTCCGAAATCTTTGTTGGATTTATGACAACAATCACGTCACCCTGGATGGCCCGGCGGATTGGTCCTTCAGTGAAGATGTGGCCACGCGCTTTGTCGGTTACGGCTGGAATGTAACCCGGGTCGCCGATGCAAACAATCTGGAAATGTTGGCGCGGGCGTTTGAAACTTTCCAAAAAACAACTGATCGTCCCACGTTGATAGTTGTGGACAGCCATATCGGTTACGGATCTCCGCACAAGCAAGATACCAATGCAGCTCACGGCGAGCCGCTTGGCGAAGAAGAAGTCCGGCTGGTAAAGAAATTCTATGGCTGGCCCGAGGACGCCAAATTTCTGGTGCCCGAGGGCGTGCGCGAGCATTTTCAGGATGGAATTGGAAAGCGCGGGCGCGAGTTGCGGGCGCAGTGGGCGAAGGTGTTCGCGGAGTATTCGCGAAAATATCCGGAGTTGGCCGATCGCCTGCATCGCATGCAACGCCGCGAGCTGCCCGATGGTTGGGATAAGAATCTGCCCACGTTTCCCGCGGATTCAAAGGGCCTGGCCACGCGCGAGAGTTCCGGAAAGGTGCTCAACGCGCTGGCGCAGAACATTCCCTGGCTGATCGGCGGCTCGGCCGACCTAGCCACGTCGAACAAGACCAACCTGAAGTTTGAAGGAGCAGGTGACTTTCAAGCCGGCAGTTATGGCGGACGCAATTTGCATTTCGGTGTCCGCGAGCATGTGATGGGCGCGAGTGTGAACGGGCTTACGGTTTCCGGAATCCGAGCCTTCGGGGCGACGTTCTTTAATTTCAGCGACTACATGCGAGCCAGCATAAGGCTTGCCGCGCTCATGGAGATTCCCTCGATCTTTATCTTCACGCACGACTCGATAGGCGTGGGAGAAGATGGTCCAACGCATCAGCCCATCGAACAACTCGCATCGTTGCGAGCCATGCCAAATCTGATCGTACTGCGGCCTGGCGATGCGAATGAGGTAGTGGAAGCGTGGAAGGTCATCGCGCAGTTGCAACATCAGCCCGTGGCGCTGGTTCTGACGCGACAAAATCTGCCAACCTTTGACCGCACGAAGTACGGTGCGGCTTCCGGCACGGCACGAGGTGCTTATGTTCTCGCTGATGCGGCCGGCGGCAAACCTGACGTGATTCTCCTGGGAACAGGCAGTGAGCTATCGCTGTGTGTCGAGGCCTACGAAAAGCTTAAAGCGGAAGGGGTTCAGGCACGAGTCGTCAGCGTGCCGTCGTGGGAGATCTTTGAGCGGCAAGACCCGGCTTACAAACAGAGCGTTCTACCCTCTTCGGTTACGGCGCGGGTTTCTGTAGAAATGGCTGCCACGTTTGGCTGGGAGCGGTATGTTGGATTGAAGGGACAAAAAGTTGGCATGCACCGGTTCGGCGCTTCGGCGCCTTTGAAAGACTTGCTGAAGTTTTTTGGTTTCACCGTAGAGACCGTAGTCGCGGCAGCGCGCCAAGCGATCACGGAACAGTAACAGCGCTGTATTTTTGCGTCCCATTTGCAGTCTCAGTTTGCAAGTTTATCGAATTGCGATATTCGCCGTGAGTTCAAGGAGAAATCACTATGCCGTCCACTGAAGTTTTGGAAAGCGTGAAAGGTACCAATCCCCTCAAGGGCTTGCTGAACTACGGGCAGTCCATGTGGCTCGACTACATTCGGCGTGATCTGATCACCAGCGGGAAACTGAAAACCATGATTAATGACGACGGCCTACGAGGAATGACTTCGAATCCGTCCATCTTCGAGAAGGCGATCGCCGAAAGCCACTTGTATGACGATATGCTTAAGTCGCTGGGTTCGCGGGCTGATCTGGACGCGACTTCCGGTTACGAACAGATTGCGATCCGCGACATTCAGGACGCCGCCGATATCTTGCGGCCGGTGTATCAGAGTTCGGAGTTCCGGGATGGATACGTTAGCCTCGAGGTTTCGCCCTTGCTTGCACTTGAGACACAAAAAACCATCGACGAAGGCCGCCGCTTGTGGAAGGCGGTAAATCGCGAAAATGTAATGATCAAGGTTCCGGGCACGGCAGAGGGGCTACCGGCAATTCGCCAGTTGATCGGCGATGGCATCAACGTCAATGTGACTTTGCTGTTCGCTCAAGAAGTGTACGAGAAGGTCGCGGAAGCTTATATTGCCGGACTTGAAGACCTGGCGAAACGTAGCGGCAACCTGAAGAAAATGGCAGGAGTCGCCAGCTTTTTTATCAGCCGCATCGATACGCTCGCGGATTCCATGATCGAAGATAAGTTGAAAACCACAAAAGACGCGCAAACGCAGGCGCTGTTGAAGAGTTTGCTGGGTAAGGTCGCAATCGCGAATGGAAAGCTGACTTACCAGCGCTACCAGCGCATATTCAGCGGACCACGATGGGAAGCCCTGGCCACCAAGGGAGCGCAGACACAGCGCGTGCTGTGGGCGAGTACGAGCACGAAAAATCCCGCTTATCGCGATGTCATGTACGTGGAAGAGCTGATCGGTCCTGACACGGTGGACACGATGCCTCCCGCCACGGTCGATGCATTCCGCGATCACGGGCGGTTGCGCAACAGCCTCGCCGAAGACGTAGCTGGCGCGCAAAAAGTGATGGATGATCTGGCGAAAGCCGGCATCTCGATCAAAGAGGTAACTACCAGGCTGACCAATGACGGAGTGAAACTGTTTGCCGATGCCTTCCACCAGCTGCTGGCTGCGGTGGAAAAAAGCATTCAGCAAAAAGGACAGAGCGCTTGAGCCGCCTGTCTTCGCCGCCAGAATCTCTCGCCGCTTCGGTAAAGACAGCCATTCGCGACTGACAGTCGAGCGGCAAAATGCAACGACACCGGAGCAGAAATATACCTTTGGTGGGGTAAAAGCCGCGCCAGCGCCCGGCTATTTGCAGGCGTTGGCCGAGCGCGGGCGGCGTGCGCTTCGGGTGCATCTTGGGAGCGATGTGAATGCAGGTCTCGAAACTCTGAGAGCAGCGGTTCAAAAAGCGCCTGCATGGTTTCTAGGTGGCGGGGAGCCAGAGTTTCTTTTGTTCCACGGTTAGATCTTTCTTTTGTTCCACTGTTCGATCAAGGAGCAACGCAATATGCAGTTGGGAATGGTAGGCCTGGGTCGCATGGGCGCTAACATGACGCGCCGCCTGATGCACGGCGGACATCAACTTGTAGTTTCGGATCTGAGTGCGGATGCGGTGAAGCAGCTGGCAGGCGAAGGAGCCGGCGGCTCGTCGTCGTTAGAAGATCTGGTCGCAAAGCTGACGCCGCCGCGTGCGGTATGGGTCATGGTGCCATCAGGCAGTGCCACCGAACAAACGGTACAGAAACTGGCCCAGCATATGCAGCCCGGGGACGCCATCATCGACGGCGGCAATTCCTATTTCAAGGATGACGTGCGCCGGGCTGCGGGATTCAAAGGCAAAGGCATTCACTACGTCGACGTAGGGACCAGCGGCGGAGTGTGGGGCATTGATCGTGGTTACTGCATGATGATTGGCGGACCGAACGAGGCCGTGCAGCAGCTCGATCCCATTTTCAAGACGCTGGCACCGGGAAAGGGCGATATTCCGCGAACTCCGGGGAGGGAAAAACTTGGCGGCACGGCGGAGGAAGGATATGTTCACTGCGGTCCCTCGGGTTCCGGACACTTTGTGAAAATGGTGCACAATGGAATCGAATACGGCCTCATGCAGGCCTACGCCGAGGGCTTCGACATCTTCAAGAATGCAACCAGCAAGGAGTTGCCCCAGGATATCCGTTACGATCTGAATTTGCCGGATATCGCGGAGGTGTGGCGGCGCGGCAGCGTTGTCAGTTCCTGGCTGCTGGATCTTACGGCCATGGCCCTTACGGAAAATCCAACACTTTCTGACTACGAGGGCTTTGTGCAGGATTCCGGCGAGGGACGGTGGACGATTCAAGCCGCGATCGAAGAAGCAGTGCCGGCAGAAGTCTTGACGGCCGCGTTGTATGTCCGCTTCCGGTCACGACAACAACATACGTTTGCCGAGAAGATGCTTTCGGCCATGCGGCAAAAGTTCGGTGGACATGTGGAAGCTAGCGAAGGCGCTGGCGGCGCTGCGAATACGATTAAAAAGACCGCATAACGGCGGGGCAGATTTCAGGTTCTCAATATATGGCTCAATTGGCGGAAAAACCTACTGCGGCCACGCCGCGCGTCGGCAAACAGGGTGATCCTTGTGTGATGGTAATTTTCGGTGCGGCCGGCGATCTGACGGCTCGCATGCTGATTCCGGCACTCTACAACCTCGCCCGGGCCGACTTACTCTCGAAGGAATTCGCCGTGCTGGGCGTAGCCCGCACGCAGATGTCGGACGAAGATTTTCGCAAGAGAATATTGGACGACGTGAAAAAATACTGCGGCGACTGCGTTCAGGATTCCCTCTGGGAAACCTTCTCGCGCCGCTTCTATTATTTTGCCGGCGATTTCAAGGACGACACGCTTTATTCCAAGATCAAGGACCACCTCGCTCAAATCGATCGCGATCATTCAACCCATCAAAACGTTTTCTATTACCTGGCGACCGCCCCGAGTTATTTTGGCCCCATTGTTGAAAAGCTCGCGGCCACCGGGCTCATGGAGCAAAGCAACGACCACTGGCGCCGCGTCATCATCGAAAAGCCTTTCGGTCACGACCTGGAGTCGGCCAAAGCGCTCAATCAGCAACTGCTCAAAGTCGCCGATGAGAAACAGATTTATCGCATCGACCACTACCTGGGTAAAGAGACCGTGCAAAATATTATGGCGTTCCGTTTCGCCAACGGGATCTTTGAGCCCATCTGGAATCGCCGCTACATCGATCACGTGCAGATTTCCGTGGCCGAAACCGTTGGCGTGGAAGGCCGCGGCAGCTATTTCGACCACGCAGGATCGCTACGCGACATGGTTCCGAACCACATCATGCAGCTCATCAGCCTGACCGCGATGGAGCCGCCGATCTCGTTCGACGCCAATGCCGTGCGCGACGAGCAGGCTAAAATTCTGCATGCTATCCAGCCCATCAGCGATGAGGAAGTTCTCAGCCGGTCCGTGCGCGGGCAGTATGGGGAAGGCAGTTCCGGTGGTCAGCACGTTCCCGCCTATCGTTCAGAAAGCGACGTTGCCCCGGATTCCCGCACTGAGACCTACGTCGCGATGAAGCTGCTTATCGACAACTGGCGCTGGGCAGATGTTCCGTTCTATCTTCGCACCGGCAAGCGCATGCCGGCGCGCAATACCCACATCGTGATACAGTTCCGCCGCGCCCCCTTTGTGTTGTTCCGGGATACTTCCGTGGAGCACCTCATGCCGAACCAGCTGGTTTTGCATATCCAACCGGAAGAAGGCATTTCATTGCAATTCGCCGCCAAAGTGCCCGGGCCGGTCATGCGATTGGGAACGGTAGACATGAACTTCGAGTATCAGCAATACTTCGGAAAGCAGCCCAGCACCGGTTACGAACGGCTGCTGCATGATTGCATGATCGGCGATCAGACTTTGTTTCAGCGCGCGGACATGGTGGAGGCGGGCTGGAATGTGGTGAATCCAGTATTGGATCTGTGGAAAGCGCTACCGCCTCGAAACTTCCCGAATTATGCGTCGGGCACGTGGGGACCGAAAGAGGCCGACGAACTTTTGGAGCGCGATGGCCGGCGCTGGAGGAACTTCGAGCAATGATTCTGGCCGGCGATATTGGGGGAACCAACGCTCGACTGGCCTATTTTCAATCGCAGAATGGCAATCTGCGTCTAATTTCCGAACGCGTATTTCCCAGCCGCGAATACACTGAACTGGGAGAAATCGTCTCGGAGTTTCTTAAGAAAACTGACGCGCGTCCTGATGTCGCCTGCTTCGGCATCGCAGGCCCAGTGCACGATGGGAGGGTAGAGACCTCAAATCTTCCGTGGATCATCGAACAGTCTCGCTTAGCAAAACAGATTCAACTTCCGGCTACGCTATTGATCAACGATCTTGAAGCTAATGCTTGGGGCATTGGAGAGCTGAATCCTCAGGATCTCACGCCGCTTAACTCCTTGAGCCAGGCAGTTGGTAATCAGGCGGTCATTGCACCAGGAACCGGTCTGGGGGAAGCGGGACTGTTTTGGAACGGAAGTCAACACGAGGTTTTTGCGTGCGAGGGCGGACACGCCGATTTCGCGCCGCAAGGCGATTTGCAGATCGATCTGTTACGGTTCCTGGCCGATCGCTACGGACACGTGAGCTATGAACGCGTCCTCTCTGGGCCTGGCCTCGTAAATGTTTATGAATTTCTGCGCACCCAGGGCTGCGCCGAGGAACCTGCCGGATTTGCCGCGCAAGTCAGCGGAGAAAACGCCGCCGCAACCATTTCCCACGCCGCTCTCGAGGGAAACAATCCGTTAGCTTCCGCTGCGCTGGATCTTTGGATATCGGTCTATGGAGCGGAAGCGGGCAACCTGGCTCTGAAAATAATGGCGACGGGAGGGATTTTTCTCAGCGGCGGAATCTCACCCAAGATTCTGCCTAAGCTTACCGGGCCGGGATTTATGAATGCTTTCCTCGAGAAAGGCCGGTTGCGTCCTGTCCTGGAGAGCATTCCAGTGCAAGTCATTATGAATGACAAGGCAGGTTTACTGGGTGCCGCCCGATGCGCGGCCACTAAGAGTAACGCCGTATTGGCGGGGGCGTCGTGAGCGCATCCGTCGATGTACGCAGGGTTACAACTCCGCAGGATCTTTTTCAGGCCGCGGCGGAGGAAGTCGTCCGCGTCGCGACCGTATCGATCGCGCAGCGCAGTCGCTTCACAATCGCGCTCTCTGGCGGTTCGACCCCGAAGAACCTCTATACCTTGATCGCGGCGAACGCCAGCCTTCCCTGGGCGAAAATCTTCTTTTTTTGGGGCGACGAACGTCATGTTCCGCCGACGGACCCGGAAAGTAACTACCGCATGGCGGAAGAAGCCATACTGTCGAGGGTTCCGGTTCCGCCCGCAAATATCTTCCGCATCCCCGCTGAAAAACCCGATGCGGCGGCGGCGGCGGAAGCTTACGACGAGACTCTGAGGAAATTCTTCGCCACGGCGCCGGGGCAATTTCCCCGCTTTGATCTGATCCTATTGGGTCTGGGACCAGATGGGCACACGGCGTCGTTGTTTCCGGAGACGGCGGCGCTCGAGGAGAGGTCGCGGCT
>Ga0209330_1000127_pt1 | contig 37009 bp, 31 predicted proteins | sample JacPinW_OM2H0_O3_FD_187969 | JGI IMG/M metagenome (GOLD analysis project Ga0209330, IMG submission 187969) | Forest soil microbial communities from Algoma, Ontario, Canada - Jack Pine, Ontario site 1_JW_OM2H0_O3 (SPAdes) (version 2) | ecosystem: Environmental > Terrestrial > Soil > Boreal... | reverse complement strand
GAATCACGCCAATAACGCGGCTGCTCAAATGCAGCTTTAGAGACCGAGAACGTCCCTAACGGAGGAAACGATGGCGAGCAACGCGCAGCGCGGAGGAACGGGGACTGCAGAGTACGGCATCTGGCGCGTGATCATGGCTTCGTCTGTGGGAACTATGATCGAGTGGTACGACTTCTACATTTTTGGAAGTCTGGCGGCCATTCTGTCGCTGAAGTTCTATCCGCCCGGGCATGACACGTTCGCGCTAATCGCATATCTCGCCACTTTCGCCGTGGGCTTTCTGGTGCGACCGTTCGGCGCGCTCTTCTTCGGCCGCATCGGCGATGTAGTCGGACGGAAATATGCGTTTCTCGTGACACTCTCCATTATGGGTTTGTCCACTTTTGCCATTGGCCTGATGCCGTCCTACGCTACGGCCGGCTGGTTCTCGCCGATCGTTCTGATTTTAATCCGCGTGCTGCAAGGATTGGCTCTGGGCGGAGAGTATGGTGGCGCCGTCGTTTACGTCGCGGAGAATGTTCCGGACAACAAACGCGGCTTTTACACCAGCTTCATTCAGATCACAGCCACGCTCGGTCTTTTTGTCTCGCTCATCGTGATTCTCCTGACGCAAAACTCAATGTCAAAGGAAGATTTCGCAGCGTACGGTTGGCGTATTCCTTTCCTCATCTCGATCATACTGGTGATCGTTTCTCTCTACATCCGTTTGAAGATGCGGGAGTCTCCCATCTTCGCGCAACTGAAGAGCGCGGGAATGACCTCGGCGCAGCCGCTGAAAGATGCGTTCACGAAATGGCCTAACTTGAAGCTGGTCCTGATTTCTCTTTTCGGAGCGACAGCGGGACAGGGAGTGGTTTGGTACACCGGGCAGTTTTACGCTTTGTTCTATATGCAGACCATTCTGAAAATAAACGTTAAGACCGCCAACATCGTCGTCGCAATTGCTCTTCTGCTTGGAATGCCGTTCTTCACAGTAGTGGGGGCGCTCTCGGACCGTATCGGAAGGAAGAAGCTGATGATGTCGGCGTGCCTTCTCGCGGTGATCACCTACATCCCCATCTACCACGCCATGCAACGCGCGGCGGGAAACAACGTCGTCACCGTGACGCACTCTCGCAACAAAGTGACAGGCGCGATCGGACTCACGGCTATGACCACGGACCCTGTATCCGGCGCATTAGTCCCAGCGAAGGAAGCTCCGGATCCGAATCTCACAAGTTTGGTGCTGCTAATTTTCGTGCAGGTCCTCTACGTGTGCCTGATCTACGGCCCTATCGCGGCGTATCTGATCGAGGCTTTCCCGGCGAAGATTCGCTACACGTCCGTTTCTCTGCCATACCATATAGGAAACGGGGTGTTTGGAGGATTGCTTCCGCTCATTGGACTGTCGTCGGTGGCGGCCACGGGCAACATTTACGCGGGACTTTATTATCCGATGATCGTGGCCGGAATGACGTTTATCATCGGTAGCATTTTCCTGAAGGAAACGCACAGCACCCGCATTTGGTCCGAGCCAGGAGTTGGAGGCGCCACTCCCGTGGGAGAGTAAGCGGCGAACGGTCGGCCTCGGCCTTACCTGCCGGATTCGGATGCGCTGGCCTAGCTTTTTGGTTTCGGGAAAACGTCTCCCACGACAGCGCGGACTTCGTTGTAATACTCCGGATGGTTCGCGAGTATCAATTTAATTTCTTGTGCGAACGGACTTTCCGCGAGCCACTTCTTTTGCTGGTCAGGAAACATCGGGAGATTGAGCGCCTTCGCGTCTTCAAGCAGTTGCGTCAGGCGGAGATGGTCCGCACTATCTTTTTCACTCATTTTCGATCCTCCATAATTCAGAGCCTAAACAGGCTCACCTATATCTTCGCTTCTGCGCGCGATTCTATCACATGCAAGTGCGGACACCTTTGACGGAACCGGAGTATCCGACGGGGAATTCCGAGGGTATAATCGCGGGCAATTATGCCCCTCCTTCCCGGCACGCGTCTCGGCCCTTACGAAATTGTCGCAATGCTAGGAAGGGGCGGGATGGGTGAGGTTTACCAGGCGCGAGATCCGCGTCTAGGCCGAATTGTTGCAATCAAGATTTTACCCGCCGAGTTGTCCGCAGACAGTGACAGCTTGCTGCGCTTCGAGCGTGAAGCGCGCTCCGCATCTGCGCTCAATCATCCTAATATAGTCACTATCTACGATCTTGGAAAGGACGGCTCCACTCACTACATTGCAATGGAGCTGATAGAAGGAAAAACTCTGCGCGAGCTGCTTGACGCCGGCACGCTGCCCATAAGAAGGGCGATTGAAATCGCAGCGCAGGTGGCCGAAGGGCTGGCGAAGGCGCATGAAGCGGGCATCGCGCATCGGGACCTAAAGCCGGATAACCTGATGATATCCCAGGACGGATTCATAAAAATTTTGGACTTTGGTCTCGCGAAGCTCAGCGCGCCCGGCGGTGATATGTCGGAGACGCGCGACACATCCCAGTGGCAAACTCAGCCGGGTGCCGTGATGGGAACGGTGCAATACATGTCGCCGGAGCAGGCCAGCGGCGGCAGGTTGGATTTCCGGTCCGACCAGTTTTCATTCGGCTTGGTGCTCTACGAGATGGTGAGCGGAAAGCGCGCCTTCAAGAGAAGCACAGTAGCGGAAACGATGGTGGCCATTCTCCGCGAGCAAGCGGAACCGATCGGAGCGCAAAATCCTGACGCTCCCGCTCCTTTGTGTTGGGCTATCGAAAGATGCCTGGAGAAAGATCCCGATAAGCGGTACGCCTCCACGCAAGATCTCGCGCGGGAACTCGCGGCGATACGCGATCGCTTCTCGCAGAAACAGGTCAACAAACCGGAGCCACGTCCGACGAATATTCCCGTGCAGCGGACCCGATTTGTCGGGCGAGAGAAGGAGGTGGCGGCGGCGAAGGAATTACTGCTTCGCGAGGACGTGCGGCTGGTTACCGTCACTGGTATGGGTGGCATCGGGAAAACGCGTCTCGCGGTGGAGGTAGCGAGCGGGCTGGCGGAAAGATTTCCGGGTGGCGCTCATTTTGTGCCGCTCTCACCGGTAAGCGATCCGGGCTTGATGGCGTCGGCAATCGTGCAGACTTTGGGAATTCGGGAAGCGGGGAACCAGTCGCCGCTTGAAATACTGAAGAAGAATTTGCAGGATTCATCGCGCGCGGCCATGTTGCTGCTGCTGGATAATTTCGAGCACTTGATGCAGGCGGCGCCCGCGGTTTCGGAACTTTTAGCCACTGCACCCAATCTAAAAATCCTGGTAACGAGCCGCGCGGCGCTTCACGTGTATGGCGAACATGAATTTCCAGTGCCTCCGCTGGCGCTTCCGGATTCGAAGTCCACGCCGACACTGGAAACCTTGTCACAATTTCCTGCGGTTGCGCTGTTCGTCCAACGCGCAGCCGCTGCCAAGCCCGATTTCGAACTTAACGCAGAAAATGCCCGTGCGGTGATGGAGATTTGCGCGCGGTTGGACGGGCTGCCGCTCGCAATCGAGCTGGCAGCCGCCCGAGTAAAAGTTCTTTCGCTCAGCTCGATGCAGACACGCCTGGCGAGCCGATTGCAGTTATTGACTGGCGGAGCGCGGGACTTGCCGCAGCGGCAACAGACGCTTCGCGCCGCGATCGATTGGAGCTACGACCTGCTGAGCCCTGCTGAGCAAAAACTTTTCCGAAGATTGTCGGTGTTCGTAGGCGGATGCACTCTGGAAGGCGTGGAAGCTGTTTGTGACACCAAAGGCGATCTCGATCTGGATCTGCTCGACGGTACGGCATCCATGGTGGACAAGAGTTTGCTGCAGCAGGTGGAACAAGCGAACGGAGAATCGCGATTCGTGATGTTGGAAACGATTCGCGAGTACGCGCGGGAAAAGCTGCAGGCGAGCAAGGAAGAGGCGTTGACCAAGCGCGCCCATGCCGCTTACTGCCTGGTGATGGCGGAAGAGGAGGTTGCGGAGCAGCCCGGCGCGCAGGGAGCGGAATGGCTGGAACGCTTGACGTTGGAACACGACAATTTTCGCGCAGCCCTGGAGTGGTTGACGGAGAGCGGAGATTCGGAGTGGGGTCTGCGTCTCGGTGCGGCCCTGTTTCGCTTTTGGGAAGCGCGAGAGTATCTCGCCGAAGGCAGCGACAGTCTTAGCAAGCTGTTGAAACTCAAAGGAGCGGCAGCTCCGACGAAGGCGCGAGAGCGCGCCCTATTTGCAGCGGGCGTGCTGGTGTGCGAGCAGGGAGATTTCGCTGCGGCGAATGGGCTGTTTGGCGAAAGCCTGGACATCGCGCGTCAGTTCGGTGACAAGCAGGGCGCCGCAGTTTCCCTCAATGCGTTGGGCGTAAACGCCCGGGACCACAGCGATCTCGCAGTTGCGCATTCTTTGCTCGAAGAGAGTCTCGCTCTGTGGAGAGAATTGGGCGATCTGAAGGCCATCGCCCGAGCACTCAGTAATCTGGCGAACATCCTCAAATTGCAGGGCGAGTATGAACACTCGCGCTCCCTACACTCGGAGTGCATGGCAATTTTCGAAGGACTGGAAGACCGGACAGGGGTCGCCTGGTCGTTGAACTCTCAGGGCGATGTTGCGCGAGAGCAACGTGACTACGCAGCCGCAGAGACGTTGTATGAACAGAGCTTGGCAATTTTTCGAGAACTCGGCGACCGCTGGGGCATTGCCGGCACGCTGGCTGACCTCGGAACCCTGGCGAGGGAACAGATGAGATGCGGCGAAGCACAGCCACTGTATCGGGAGAGTCTAAAAACTTTCCAGGAGCTGGAACATAAACGCGGAATCGCCCGCCTGCTGGAGTGTTTCGCGTGCTTAGCGGCGGCTCAACTGCAATCGGAGCGTTCGCTGCGGCTGGCTGGAGCGGCCGCAGCGCTGCGCCAAAATATTGGCGCACCGCTCACGCCTGCGGAAAAGTCCAAACTGGAAGCTATTCTGGACCCGGCACGGCAAGCATTGACCAACACGGCGAGCGCAATCGCGTGGCTGGAGGGTTGGTCTATGCCCTTCGAGAAAGCTGTTGAAGACGTGCTGATGCCCGAGGCGGCATCTCCCGCGCATTAACTCGGCAAAGGAGATAATGACATCGAAAGATTCACCCGGAGCTTACTCCGCGGTTGACGCGTCGATAAGTCGGCGCACTGCTGAGACGCGATTAGCAGGAATGCCTGTGCGTTTGGCGTGCTCCCTGACAGTCGCTTCGTCCGGAGCAAGGTAAACGCAGTAAACTTTATCGCCGGTTACGTAGCTATGGAGCCACTGGATTTCAGGACCCATTCCCTTCAGAACGCTGACCGACTTTTGGGACAATTCGCGCAATTGGGCGTCGGTTAAACTTCCTGCTCCCGGGACTTCGCGTTCGATGACGTACTTTGGCATGGCACTCCCCTTGATGTGCATTTATGCTAGCACGCAGGGCAGCAGCCTCAAAGCGGCTTGGCAAAAGCTGCCGGCGAAGAATAGCCGCAACTATAAAAATAAGTAAAAGGATGAGATTCCATGGATCTGCGATCGCTTCAGAAGCCGCTGAAAGACCAATACCGCACCGACCCAAGCGCATCGAAAATCACACTCCGAGCGAAAGGCTCGCAGACGGATGCTCCAGTGTCATGCTCGGTCGATCTCGGACGTGCCATCTATCGCGCTGAAGCTCACAAGGGAGTGGGAGGCGACGGCGCAGGCGCCTGTTCCGGCGACCTTCTGCTTGGAGCGCTGGCGGCTTGCGCGCAGATCACTTGTCAGATGGTGGCTACGGCTATGGGCATACCGACGGAGCGCATCGAAGTGACGGTGGAGGGAGACTTGGATCTTCGAGGAACTCTTGGAATATCGAAGGACGTGCCGGTCGGTTTCGAGAGCGTTCGTCTTCATTTTGATATTGCCGCGCCAAACGCAACTCCGGAACAGATGAAGGGATTGCAAGCAAAGACGGAAGAGTATTGTGTGGTGATGCAAACCTTGACGCGGCCACCGAAGGTGAAATCCGAGTGGGTCCGGCACGATTGAACAGATGGCCGCAATAAATCTTCAGTCGTAAGAACCTCATCTTTCGTCCGGCGGACGGTTTTTCGGAGTTACTATACGGTCGAACGACTCAAATTCTCAGGGATGGGCAACCATGCTGAACGAAGCCACTATTGCCAGCTTCAGAGCCAGCCTACACGGAGGTCTGAGCGAGCCCGGCGATCCAAATTACGACACGGCTCGCAAGGTGTACAACGTCATGATCGACCGGCGCCCGCGTCTGATTGCGCGCTGTGCCGACGTCGCCGACGTTATGGCGGCGGTCAACTTCGGTCGCGAGCATAAGCTCCTGGTCGCCATCCGGGCTGGTGGGCACAACGCGGGCGGCTTGGGAGTATGCGACGACGGATTGGTGATCGATCTTTCTCCCATGAACTATGTACGCGTGGACCCAAAGAAGAAGACCGTGCGGGTTGGAGGTGGTGCGCTGTGGCGCGACGTAGATCATGCGACGCATGCGTTCGGTCTCGCGGTTCCTTCGGGCATCATTTCGACCACCGGTGTGGCGGGACTGACGTTGGGTGGCGGAATCGGTTACTTGACGCGGCGCTATGGCCTTACTATCGACAATTTGCTCTCTGTAGAAATGGTACTGGCCGACGGGCGGTTCGTAACCGCCAGCGCCAAGGAAAATGCCGATCTATTCTGGGCAGTGCGTGGCGGAGGCGGCAACTTCGGCGTCGTGACGTCGTTTCTGTTCAAGGCGCAGCCCGTGCACACCGATTACGGTGGGCCGATGCTGTGGCCGATGGAGGACGCAGCAGAGATGATGCGCTGGTACCGCAGCTTCATGGCAAAGGCGCCCGATGACGTCTACGGGTTCTTTGCTTTCCATACCGTGCCGCCGTGGCCGCCGTTCCCCGAGCATCTGTACAACAAGAAAATGTGCGGCATCGTGTGGTGCTATACCGGACCCATCAAGAAGGCGGAGAAGGTTTTCAAGCCGATCCGAAATTTCAAGGCTCCGGCGCTCGACCTGGTAGGGCCGATCCCGCATCCGGCGCTGCAAAGCATGTTCGATCGTCTCTATCCGCCCGGCATGCAATGGTATTGGAAGGCCGATTTTGTGCGTGAACTTTCTGATGAAGCCATCGAACAGCACTTGAAGCACGCCGCGAAGTCGCCGACGATGCAGTCGACCATGCATCTCTATCCGGTCAACGGCGCGGCGAGCCGCGTCAAGAACAGCGCGACCCCGTGGTGGCACCGTGACGCAGTGTGGGCTCAAGTGATCGTGGGCGTCGATCCGGACCCAGCGAACAAGGAAAGAATCTCTGCGTGGGCGAGAGAGTATTGGAGCGCGCTTCACCCATACTCTGCCGGCGGCGCGTACATCAATTTCATGATGGAGGAGGGCGACGATCGCATACGGGCGACTTACGGTAAGAATTACGACCGTCTAGCAAAGATCAAGAAGCGATACGACCCAGCGAATCTGTTTCGCGTAAACCAAAATATCAAGCCGGCGAAGTAAACCCATCGGGCTATTCCGATTCCCCGGCTAGTCACTGAATTCAGACTATTTCAGCGCCGGAGCGGGGACTAGCGGCAGCCGGCGAGGTTCACCGTGAAAGCCGCGGATTTCGATTTCGTCGAGCAGAAGCGAAGGCGCGATGACCGTGGTCGGGATCCCGCCCTGCGCGGAACCGAAAGCGCCCAGCGCGGTTCCAGCAAATCCACCCGGAGGATTTTGCATGTAGGTGCTCACGGTGCTGTCGCTTCCGATGCCGAGAATGTTTCGCAAAGAGCGAAGTGTTAATCCTTCGATGTGGCCGCCGCGAACCATTTCTTCACGACCGTCCTTAACATACACTCGATAGACAGTCAGCGGCATGCGCTCGCCGCTGGCCAGTCCGCCAGCGATGGAACCGATGAAGTCGTTGAAATCTTCCTGCCGGATCGACGAGAGCGCCGGATTGTCCATGCGTTTCACTTCCAGGCACCATTCGTGACCGTCATCGTGACATGCATCGATGAATTTCTTTTTCAGAGCTTCTGCGTCGAGCGAGTCGCTGGCCTGGAAAAAAAGATTGCTGGAAAGCGGCAGCGTATCCGAGAGATTTGACGAGCGCGCATGGCCATTCGACTTCAAAAAATCGGGGCCGGGGCGGCGCGACATCAAAAAGTTTCTGAGAACTCCGTTATCCACCAAGGTGATCCGCTCGGCTTTCACGCCTTCGTCATCAATAGTGAAATTTCCCAGCAGAGGTTTGCCCTGGAATTCCGTCAGAGTTGGATCGTCAATAAGCGTTACATTTGCCGGAAGCACTCGCGTGCCGATGCGGCCAGACCATTCGCTGCGCCCGCCGAAGCGCTCCATGATCGCATCAAAGTTTGAACCCATGGAAAGCGGCGGCCGCGCGCCGGACAAAGAAGGCGCAAGCATCTGCGCTAGAACGGAGCCTGCAGCCGGCGCGTCGAAAAGCACGGGTCCGGTGTAATCCGAGACCAGCGGGCTCTCTCGTAGCGCGTTCAATTCGGTTCCGGTTTGCGTCAGAGATTTGGCCACGGCATCGGGGTTTGGAAGATCGGCTGGTCGCGAGACATACAGCGAATAGAAATTGTGCAGAGGCATGCCGTCATTGGCTTGCGTGTCAACGGCCGCTTCAATCGCGGCGAGGCTGCGTGACGTTCGCAGCGTAGTACCTTCGCTGTTCATCAGATAGTAGGTGACGTACACCATGTAATAATTCAGTCGCGAGCCGTTCAGTTGTGGAAAATCCTTCAAAACTTCAGAAGCTTTGCGCGCTTCTTCTTCCCAATTGCGTGAAGTCCAGTCGGGGTCCATGCGCGGATCGATTTGTTGAGTTGGAGCGGACTGCCAGAAATCGTCGATCTCGGGCGGCTTGGTCAAGCTGCGCAAAAAGGCCTGCTTGAGCGACATCTGCGTGACGGCTTGCTTGTAAGCCTGGTCAGTGGCTAGCCATAAATCCTGGCGGAGCGAATTGTAGTCGCGGTCAATGCCGACCTGGCCAGTGGAACCGAGGAAGCCTTGAAAGCCGTCCTCGCTGATGAAGTTCGAGCTGTCCAGGTGATAGTCGCCTACGCGCACGTCCACGCTCATGAACCGGTTGCGCGTGGTGGAGCTGTTAATTAGTGACCCGAAGGATGCGGTCACTGCGCGCACGTCCACGTCCATCAAGCGGTACTCGAGGTAAAAAGGCTTGTCAACGCCGGGGAGCTGGAGGCGGGTGCGCGCGCGCTCCATTTCGTCGTGCATGGCGTGAAGCGTCTGGTCGGTCTCGGTGGCAGGCACCGCTGCTTGTGCGGCGGCCGCCACCGGAGATGGCGCCGGGGCCGTGTGAGCGGGCACGCCGGCAGACAGAGGAATCGCAAAAGCCGCAATCAAAGCCAAAACTGAAAATTTCTTCACGGCTGTTGTCCCTTTGTCTGCGAGTTATTTTCCGCGGTGTTATTTTGGCCCGGATAGTGGCCGTCGGGGTCATGCGCCGGCGGCGGAAGGATGGGCGGCTTATCCGTGGAAGTTTCTTTCTTCTGGACTTCCATTTCCGAAATCAGAATCGCGGGCGCCACCGCTGATACCGGAACGGAACCGGATTCAGCGCCGCAGTAACCGTTAAAAATATCCGGCGTATCGCCGGTGGCTACGATTTTCGTCAGCGAAACGAGAGGAGTGCCAACGATGTCCACGCCGCGCACGAGCTGATCCGGGCGACCGTCGGGGAAAACCTTATAAACGACGAGCGGCAGCACTTGAAAGGCCTGGGGCTGAGCTCGTCCGGTGAAAGTAAATCCTCCGGCGATATCGTCAATCAACAGGCCGAAAGGTTTGCCCTGGGCTTTGACGAGTTCGATAAGCTTCTGGCGCAATTGCGCGTCCGTCATGGTTCGCGAACTTGAAACAATTAAATTTCCCTGTCGAGCAACCGGTACAAATCCGAGCTGGCGGCGTCCGTGCCCGTTCGATTCGGGAACGGTTACGAGCGGCGAGCGCGACATCAGAAAAGTTTTCAGCACGCCGTGATCGACGAGGGAAACGTTTTCGCCCGGCACGCCTTCGTCGTCAAACGCATAATTGCCGAGCAGCATTTGCCCGTGGAACGATGCCGCGGTGGGATCGTCCTTGATGGAAATAAACTCGGGCAGAATTTGTTCGCCGACTTTACTGGTAAAAGTTTGACCCTCGTTGATGTCCTTCTGGCGGAAACCTTCCGCGCGATGCCCGAATACTTCGTGAAAGAAAACGGCGGCCGCGCGGCCGGTCAGTAGAGCAGGTCCGGCGTAGGGATCAACGAGCGGCGCTTTGTCCAGTGCTTCTGTTTCCGCGATCATCGTCTGGATGCGGTCAAAGACGACTTTGTCAGTCGGGGCGTCTTTAGGAGTTAGCCAATCGAAATTGGCGTAACGATTGATATCCATGCCGTCGGGAGCTTTACTCTGAACGTAAAGCTCCAGCCGGTAGTGCACCTGCCCAAACGCGAGCTTGGTGCCTTCCGTGTTCACTTGATATTGATTCATGCCGAGCGCGGTAAACGTGGCGATGGAATTCAACACGGCGGGAGATTTGCTGAACGCAGCGGTATATTCTCGCACGCGCTCTTCCCACGGCTTGCGGTCAACAGTGATGTCCACGTGAGGGCCAATCGAGACGTGAGACTTCTCGCGCGAAAAATCCGGCGCATTTCCTTCCGCCGTTTGTACTTGAACTTGCTGGCTGGTCTGGACTTTGATCAGCGCTTCCGTTGCAGCGCGATACTGCCGGGCAGTCTCGCGCCAGATTTCGCGGCGCAGCACGGGGATGTCGCTGTCGAGTGCCATGGTGGTTCCAGGGCTGGTCCAACTTGGCTGGCGGTCTCCGAGCTTGTGCGTGTCATCAAGCTGGTAGGTTCCCACTCTCGTTTGTACTTCCAGCCATCGCGCACGGCTGTCCCCACTGGATAGCAGGGCGCCGTTCGAGCCGGACACTTCGGAATACTGGCGGTCAGCGACGGTATAGCTGATGAAATAGTCGGGCGGCTCGGATTTCGAAATTCCCGCCATAGAGCGATCGAGCTCTTCCTGCATAGCGGTGAGCACTGGCGGGGTCGCCGTCGGTTGCGGACGGTCGCCGGCCACACAAACCCAGGCAGTTATGAGGATGGCAGCGCTGGCACAGAGAGTTCTTATCTTCAGTTTAGTTTTCATGGTTGCACAAAGCCTTACAGTTTAAGATAGGACGCCTCGAATCCAAAATGAAAAGCCGGGGGAGAAGCAGAGTCCCACCGCGGAAACAGCCCAAGGAGAGTTAGATGCGCGCCATGGTGGTAAGGAAGTATGGTGCCCCAGAAGTTTTTGAGGCACGCGAGGTCCCCGATCCGCAGCCGAAAGCCGGCGAAGCGCTGGTCCGCGTGAAAGCCATCGGCGTAAACTTTGCCGACCTCATGCAGCGCATGGGAATTTATCCCGGGACGCCCAAGCCCCCGTTCGTACCGGGACTGGAAATTGCGGGCGTCGTCGAGAAAATTGCCGAGAGCACAGGGAAACCTGCGGAAGGCGAGCCTCTCCGGGTAGGCGACGCAGTTGTTGCGTTCACGCAGTTCAACGCCTATGCCGCATGGGTGGCCGTCCCGCTGCGTCAGGTGTATCGGTTGCCGGCGGGAATGTCCTTTGAAGATGCTGCCGCGATCCCTGTGAATTATGTGACCGCGTATCACTCGATGTTTACGATGGGGAACCTGCAACCGGGAGACAGGATACTGGTCCATGGCGCGGCTGGGGGCGTGGGAATCGCGGTTGTGCAGCTGGCGCGAGCGCGAGGTCTAGTGATTTTCGGCACCGCAGGACCCACCAAGCAGGAATATCTGCGCAAGATCGGCGTGGATCATGCAATTGACTACGAGAAAAGCGATTTCGTCGAGGTGGTACGCAAATTCGCGCCGGATGGAATCGAAATGGTAATGGATCCCATCGGCGGAAAATCTTTTTCGCGAAGTTATGAGTGCCTCGGTCCTACCGGCAGGCTGGTCGTGTACGGTCTTTCCGCCGCGGCAGGAGCTGACGGAAAGAGAAGTCTGGTTCGAGGAATCGGCGCGTTGACTCAGAATCCCCGGTTTCATCCCATGAAACTTATGAGTGGCAATATTTGCGTGATTGGCGTGCACCTCGGAAGTTTGCAAACGCGCGGCGCCCTGTTGCGCGGCGCACTCGACGAAATTTTTCGGATGTACGCCACGGGCAAGATCAAGCCTGTGATCGGCAAGTCTTTTCCGCTGGCGGAGGCTGCTGCGGCGCACAGATATATTCAGGAGCGCAAGAATATCGGTAAAGTGATCTTGACGGTGAAATAAGCACGATGTGATTCCTCTCCGGGCTTTCATTGCCCGGATGGAACCTGACGCATGGGCGAAATCTCGACGAGAGAGTTCCTACCGTAAAATCAAATGGTGAGGTGCGCATGAAAGGCATGCTCGGAATACTCGTTGTGGCGCTGATTTCGCTTTTGGCCTACCACTATTACTTCGCTAAAGCACAGTCCGATGGTACTGGAACACCCGCGCAAACGATCAACATCGTTGGCGTTAAAAATGATCTTATCGCCTTGGCCCAAGCCGAACGGGGTTACCAGGCCGAGCACGGAGGATTTGCGTCCTTGGACGAACTAACCTCGAGCGGCGCATTGACCATGCAGAATCGAGGCCGTATGGGATTCACATACGAAATCGAGAATGCACCTGGCGGGTTCAAAGCAGTCGCACACTGTCCTACTGCTACAAATCCAGGCTGTACCGATTACTTTGTGGATCAAACCATGGAAGTCCAGAGCGCGGCAAAGTAACTCGGGACTCCGCAAAATATCCGGTATTTGTTCGCGCGTCGAGGCCTCTCGTGAGCCATCCAATCCGCAGACATCCAAGGAACATCTGAAGGCCCGCCTGCGTACCTTTGTGTGAAGTTCAAGAAGCTGACAAAACGGAGGAGCCTTCACATGGACCCAATAGGATTCGCAGCTGTGGTAATGGCGTTTTCAGTTCCGCTGGCTGGAATTTATGCGTGGTATCGCGTTCGGAAATTGCGGACGGAGGAGCGTTTGGCGGCCATTGCCAAAGGCGTTTCTGTGCCCATCGCGGAAGAGTTGCCGCCGCATGCGCGTTCGCGAAAAGCAGCAATTTTGCTAATAGCGGGCGGGCTGGGCTACACGCTGACTTTTATGTGGCTGTCGAGATTTGAGGCGGACGCGATGCAGGCTGCGGTCTTCGGCATCATCCCGATCTCTATCGGAATTGGTTACATGATTGACGCGGTGTTAGTGGGACGGGAGCTTCGTCCGGTAGTCTGATCCGTTCTTCACGCCGCACGCGGGCGCACAGGATGCGCGACAAAGGCTGAGCTAGGGTGTGGGTGGGCGCTTTTGGTCGGCGACGGTTACTCCTGCTTCGGCGTAATCCGTCGCCGGCAAATCGACGAACGTCACTTGAATATTTTCGCGCTTCGCCCGCCCATCTTCCACCAACACTTGCGTGATGCGCTCTGCCAGCTTGCGTTTTTGCTCGGGCGTGCGTCCTTCCACCCAGGTTACTTGCACGTATGGCACAGGAGCCTCCTCATATTCCGTCTGCATTCTACCGGGAATTTCTTGCGAGGGAAAATGCTCCCGCCGCGCGGGAGCGGCACCACAATTCTCAGTTCCGCTCGGCGCCTCGTTAAGCAGCACGGCCAGTCTGTGACGGCAATTTTGTTCCGCAACTCGGGCAATTTGCCCAGCCGCGCTCCACAGCATGGCCACAACTCGGGCACGTGGGCTGCAGCGCCGTTCCACAATGCGGACAGAAAACAAACCCTGACGGAACATCCTGAGAACAGCCCGGGCACGGTTTCGGCATGGGCTTGCGCAGGATGAAGTAGAGAATGATCCCGATGCCGTCGGGAATGAAAAACGCGAGGAGCGTCCACATCACATACGGCATCCCGCGCCGCTTAGCATCGCCGTAGACGTAACCCACGAGCAGCACATACGCGAAAATAACGATCATCGTGCCAAACGAAAACAGGATTTGCCCTATCGGACTCCACTCGCGCATGTGCCGGTCACCCGGCACCGCGACCGTGAACAAGAGAATGCTCAGACCGAGATAAGCGGCCGCACCGAGAAACCACGCAACTCCAGGGATCACCTGCAACTGTTTCTTGAATCCGCTCATGCTAATCTCCTTTCCCGACGTTGCTGAAGTGACAAAAACACAGCCGCAGCACCACCCGTCATCCATATGATCGTTGTGAAGACCGCGAAGCCGAGCCAAGCATGGTTCAGCCGTGGGTCGAGCATCCCGAGTAATCCGCCGCTCACGAGCCGCACCACGGGCCAGCTCATCAACGTCAGCACCCAAGCAAATAGAATGACGCCAATCATCACAACGCGGTGCCAACGATGTTCAGCTTCTTCCGCAAACCGGAGTTCAGCTCTCGCCCGTGCGCGCTCCACAATCAACGGCTTTGGCTGCGGTGTCGGCAACCTGCGCAAGCCTGCGGCAAGAAGGCGCCAACTATCCAGCTCCGAGGAACATTCCGCGCAGGACCGCGCGTGATTCATCACCAGCTGTTCTTCGTCGCCTGTAAGAGCGTCCGCTACCGACAGAGCCAAAAGTTCCCGGATTTTCTCGTGATCGTTCATTGCCATACTTCTCCCGGGTAATTTGCTTCCAATGTTTGACGCAGCCTGTCCAGCGCGCGCCGCAATCGTGTCTTCACCGTTGAAAGCGGTATATCGATTACTTCCGAGATTTCTTCCAGCTTCATTTCCTCTTCGAATCGCAGGGTGAGAACTTCGCGATGCGTTACGGATAAAAGCTCGAGAGCCTGGGCCAGACGAGTGGTGCGTTCGCGCTCCACAATTCCATCGAGTACGGGGCGTTCGTGCGACGGCAAGCGCGTGGCCGCGGATTCTCCGGGGGCCCCCTCGATCGGCTCGTCCAAACTTTCCGGACGGATTCGGCGCAGATGGTCAAACGCGATATTTCGCGCCACGGTAAAAAGCCAGGCTTCAAAATTGCGCTTGGCATCGAATTGCCGGATCTTCTCCGCCACCCTAACCCAGGTCTGCTGAAAAAGATCTTCAGCCTCGGCCGGATCACGTACGAGGCGCAGCAAATATCGGTAAAGGCGGTTTTGATAGCGCGTCAGGAGCGCGGAAAGCGCGTCCAGGTCTCCGCGTCGAAGCTGGGCAACTTCGCTTTCGAGCCCCACTCGCCCCTCCCAATAGATGGCTACGGCGCCTATCATATCTGTACTACGGATGAGGTCTTCGAAAAGACTCATGCTTGGTGTCTGTGGGCCGCTGTAAGTCTCGTGTTATAAGTGAGGCTCGAAATACATAGAGGTTCCCATCGCTCCTGCCAGCTCTTCCGCACGCAGCATTGGTCTTCAAATAGCGCCAAATCCGGCATTCGTGGATGAGGAAGTTCGCATCTGCCTGCTCGGGTTACTGCCGCAGCAGCAAGTTTTGATTGGCGCCGCCACGAGGGATGACCTCGGCCGCTCCTGGAATTCGCAGGCGATATTTCGCGCGGACGCATCCGGATCGGTAGATTTGGCCGCACAAAAACCGATCGGCGGAGGCTATCTTGGCGTATCGCCCATGGGGCTGTTCTGGTCCATGCGGATCGAGGCGCAACGTTCGAATGCGCAAATGACATTTGCGAAAAATAACCTCTCACCCAATACCGTGACGCTGAAAGGCGTAATCGACGGCGCGGTGATCGCGACCTCAGAACTCGTCAGAAATTTTCAGGCGGTCGGAACCCAAACGCGAAGTCTCGAAATGGGGGCAGACGTTCTGGCAAGCGGACGGGACATAAATGATAAGGGGTCAACGATAATTGGGCGGTTGTTCATTCCGCCGGGCTATGGCCCGCATCCGACCGTGATCGTCCTTAGCGGCACCGGCGGCGGTTTCGATCTCGATAAAGCGGCGGTGCTCTCGCGCCACGGTTTTGCAACTCTGGCCCTGGCGTATTTCGGGATTCCTCCGCTGCCAACCTGGCTGCACCGCATTCCGCTCGAATATTTTGAAGCTGCGATCGAGTGGCTGAAGGCACAACCGGAGATTGACGGCCAACGCATCGGAGTGCTTGGTGTTTCGCGCGGTGCGGAGCTTGCGCTGCTTCTTGGTACCAGATTTCCAGCAATTCATGCTGTGGCAGCTTACGCTCCAAGCAGCGTCTCTTGGGCAGCCGGGGGCCGTGACAAGGCTACGGGAGGGATTATTCCCTCATGGACGTGGCGAGACTCGGTTGTCCCGTTCGCGCCGATGCCTCTGCGCGGGTTCATGTGGCGTTCGGCTATTCCTGTCGCCGTTTTGCGCCGACCTGTGATGTTCAGAAACCTCTTTCGCGCAGGGTTGCGTAATCGCGAAGCAATCGAGCAGGCATCAATTCCAGTTGAACGAATCTGCGGCCCGATACTCTTGATTTCCGGGGGCGATGACCATCTGTGGCCCGCGGCCGAAATGAGCGAAGCTATCCTTGCGCGCTTGAAGAAAAACGGCTTCGCATATTCCGTTGAGCATCTGCACTATGCGCGCGCAGGCCACATGTTACGCTACCCGTATCTACCGACAACTTCACGCGAATCGGGTAACGCTTATCTGCGCGGCGCGAGATTTTCCTTTGGTGGAACGCCGCGAGCGGACGCAGAGGCGCAAACCGATGCCTGGCGCCGCGCCATCGCGTTTTTCAAGAACAGCCTCTAGCGGCAAAAGCACATCTCGTTCACGAATCGTGCGCGGGAAGTGCGTCCGCCGGGCCGTCAGCAGCGTGTGCTAGAATGTTGGAATAGTGCTGAAGATTCTTGAGGACCTACTCGAACTGCAAGCCGTGGACATGCGGCTCCAAGACGTCCGCGCGCGCCTAGCCTCCTTTCCTAAGAAAATTGCTGAAGCGGATGCTCGCGTTGCTGGGTCAAGAGCGGAACTAGATCACAGCAAAGCTGCGCAGCTTGCCACCGTCAAAGATCGCAAAAAATACGAGTTGGACGTCGACGGATGGAAGGAAAAAGTCAGGAAGTACAGAGATCAGACTTCGCAGATAAAAACGAACGAAGCTTATAAAGCCTTGCAGCACGAAGTGCAAATGGCAGAAGAAGAGATCGCCAAAGCGGAAGACCGCTTGCTGGAACAGATGGTGGCCGGCGAAGAGTATGATCGTCGCATCAAGATTTCGGAGAAGTCACTGAAGGAAGTGGAAGAAGTTGTTCGCGGCGAGCGCTCCAAGATTGAAGCTGACAAAGCGGAAGCTGAAAAGGCGCTTGCGGAGCTAGAGGGCGCACGCGCGCGTGTCGCCGGCGGGATCGATGAGAACATGCTGGATCATTACGACCGCATCGTAAAAAAACATCACGGTGTCGCGTTGGCCGAAGTTCGCGACGAGAAATGCACCGCTTGCGGAATGCGCATTCGGCCGCACGTATTTCAGGAAATGCGGCGCTCCGAAAGCCAGGAAATGTTTCACTGCGAAACGTGTACTCGCATTCTTTATTACTACGAGCAGGCGTCCCCCGCAGCCGCTTCTTCGGTTTCCCCATCTTCGGCTCCAGCTGGTCCTCTTCCACATGATTCGTAATTCTTTCGCCCGGATCACCTGATGATGAAACACTCTTCCAAACTTACTCCGCCGGGCAGCGCGCGTTTATTCACTGACGCTCATGTGGCCGTCCCGCCTGCGGGAGTTCATATCGCTAATATTGATGGCGCTTCGCGCGGCAACCCTGGTCCGGCTTCTTATGCCGTGGTTCTGCGAGATGCTTCAGGGAAAATTGTCCTGGAGCTGGCGAAAAATATCGGTCGCGAAACGAATAACGTCGCAGAGTATTACGCACTTCTCGCCGCGCTTGATTACGCTGCCACTCACGATATTCACGCTCTGCGAATCCGGAGCGATTCCGAGCTTCTCGTCCGGCAGATGCAAGGCCGCTACAAAGTAAAAAGCCCGGACCTAAAGCCGCTGCACGAGCGTGCTTCGAAACTGACACGCCAGTTTCAATACTTCGTTATCGAGCACGTTCGCCGCGAATTGAATAGCGACGCGGACGCTCTGGCAAACGTAGCGCTGGACCAGCCGGGAGTCTCGGGTGTTCATCGGGAGGCAACCAAGCCTGAGAGCCACCCTTCGCGGCGAATATCCCAGCCGTCTGTGGCGAAAGAAGACGCTGAACCTGAGCAGCGCCCGTCGCAGCCGGTGCGTTCGGCTCCCTTTTCACCCCTGAAAATTCGCGCTCGATTTGTAAGTGGTGTGTTGGTACCCACCGAATCGCTCGATTTACCCGAGGGTACCGAAGTCACCTTGAATATCCGTAGACTATTGACCAAATAGCACTTACAGGAATGCCCACCCTTCATACCGCACAGAGTTTGGTACTAACGCTCTATTGCTGCGATTTACCTCAAAACGCTACCTTTATGTTGCAAGGCGCCAAACTGTGACCCCACTGCTCGAAAAACTTCCGACGATTCTCGTTCTGGCGGTGCTTGTCGGGATATTTCTATCCTTACGCAAACACGCTCCGTCTGCCCGGATTCGGCTCTGGACTTACGCTTGGGCGCTTATTTTTCTGCACTTTTTCATTCAGGCTTTCGAAACTCATACCGGAACGCTTGAAACTGTTCTGGAGTCGATCGATATCACTGCTCTGGAGCTCTCCGGAGTGGTCTTCGTCGTATCGATGTTGCGCCTGGTTGAAGGTCGTGGGAGACGCTTGGGTCTGCTGGCGCTTCTTGGAATTTCCGTGGGATTTCATGCGTTCGCCGCCAGTTTCAATTGGCAGATTCCTTGGACTATGTCCACCGCGCTCGCGATCATCTTCTTTGTCTCAGCCGTACTCGCTTTGCTAGCTCGTCCGCTGCCGCGGTTCAACATTGGAGTGTCCGTCGTCCTTGTCGCCGCCGGAATTTGGGCCGTGCACAATCAATTGCACGGCAGCCCCGACTTTGCGATCAACGCTATCTTGACGATCTCTTTCGGATTGTGCGGACTTCTCTTTTGGAAACGCTATCCGCGACCCTCTGCCGGTGTGATCGCCGTGTCCGGCGGATTTCTCGCCTGGGGCGCAGTCTTTCCGGTGGGGGCGCTTCTTGACCACTACTTGCCGAAGCTGCAAATGAACCCCGAGATATGGAACGTTCCAAAGTATTTCGTGGCTTTCGGTATGGTGCTGACGCTGTTGGAAGACAAGTCCAGAATTATCGAACAATCCAGCGCGCGCGAACATGCCGAAAATCTGCTGCTTCAGCGCCTTTCGCATATCACATCGCGTCTTCTCGCCGGAAAAGATCCGGCGGCACTCTGTAACGAGGTCGCTACCGCGGTCACCGACGCAAGCGGTTTCAGTAAGGCTGCTCTGCTGCTCTCCGCGGAGGACCGATCATTCCATCTCGCTGGAGCAAACGGGTTTTCCGTCGAAGAATCGAAAGAGCTCAAAGGACGCGCGGGAAATCTTACGATCGAACAACTCAAGGCGCTGTGCAGCAAAGGCAACCAGCTTGGCAATAATTCTTACCATATGGCGCACAGCGACAACGAAGTTCTTATCCCGCTTATTTCCTGGCGCGGTTCATACGTCGGCTGCCTCTTTCTCCGCTGCACTGAACCCTCAATCAATCTCGATAAATCTGAAATGGTGAAACTGGAAGTCCTTGCTTCCGATCTTGCCGTCACCATTGAAAACACCAGGCTGCATCATCAGCTCGTGCGAGCGGAAAAGTTGGCCGCGCTCGGCCAGCTTGTAGCCGGCGTGGCCCACGAGTTGAACAATCCGCTTACCGGAATCATCGGCTATTCGGAATTGCTCGCAGAGGAAGTTCAGGAAGAAAAAGTAGTCAAGCGGCTGCAGAAACTAGGACACGAAGCTCATCGCATGAAACGCATCGTGGACGGCCTGCTGCGCTTTGCCCGGCAGAATAATCCTGCGATGCGCGCGGCCGATCTTGATTCGGCGTTGCGTGACGTCATTCAACTGCGCGAATATCACCTGCGCAAGCTCGGCATCCACGTGGAATCGCACATCGATCCCGAACTACCGCCCATCGCCATCGGTGAAGACGAATTGAAGCAGGTACTGCTGAATCTCCTGAACAATTCGATGGACGCAGTGGAAGACAGCGTGGAACGCTCCATCCAGATTCGCGCTTCGCGACATCAGAACACGGTTGTGATTCAGTTCGAGGATTCTGGCCCAGGGTTCGCAGACCTAAACCGCGCGTTTGACCCGTTCTTCACCACCAAGCCTGTAGGCAAGGGGACGGGACTTGGCCTCAGCATTTGCTACGGCATCGCGCAGGAATGCGGCGGGGAAATTGCTCTGGCGAACAAGCAGCTCTACGGCGCGAGCGTAGTGCTAGAGCTGCCGGTTGCTGTTTCTGCCGGGCAGCCTACTATCGCACTTTCGGTTTAAGCGAACCGAAGAAAATTCCCATCATAAATCCAAGCCAAATACTATTGGACTTGTTTCAAAACGTAGGAGCGATACAGCGTGTCGCGCTGCGCGGGGATATAGCCGGCGTCGGAGATGATGCGGCGAAGCTCGGTTTCGTTCGTGCGGTTGCGGACACCGGCGGCGTAAACAACATTCTCTTCGATTAATATGCTGCCCACGTCATCGGCGCCGAATTGCAAGCCAACCTGGCAAATTTTGATCCCGGGCGTCAGCCAGCTTGATTGGATGTGATCGATATTGTCGAGGTAGAGCCGGCTGATCGCCAGCGTCTTCAAATAATCGAAAGCCGTCGCTTCGGGAATTTTCTTTCCGAGCGGAGTATTTTCCGGCGCGAAAATCCACGGTATAAACGCGGTGAATCCGCCCGTATCCTCCTGAATTTGACGCAGCAGCTCGAGATGGTTCACGCGGTGCCGAGCTTCTTCGCCGCAACCGAACATCATGGTGGCCGTCGTCCGCATTCCGAGGGAATGCGCCGCGCGATGCACTTCCACCCATTCTTCGGACCGGCATTTCAATCGCGAAATGCGCGCGCGTATTTCGTCATCCAAGATTTCGGCGCCGCCGCCGGGAATCGAATCGAGGCCGGCATCGCGCAGCCGCGCGATCGTTTCGCGCAGCGAAAGGCCGGAAACGTCGGCGATACATGTAATTTCCGGTGCCGAAAAACAGTGCAGGTGAACTTGCGGATAGCGCTCTTTAATTGAGCGCAGCATGTTTTCGTAAAACTCAATCCGCAAATCCGGATGCAAGCCGCCCTGCATCAGCACGCCGGTACCGCCCAGTTCGAGCATCTCCTCGATTTTCTCGTAAATGGATTCCAACGGCAGAATGTAGCCGTCCTTCGCGCCCAACGGCCGGTAAAACGCGCAGAACGAGCAGTATTCCGTGCAGAAATTCGTATAGTTAATGTTGCGGTCGATCTGATAGGTCGCGATGCGCCCATCGGTCTTCTTGCGCCGCACTTCGTTCGCCGCCATTCCGATGCCGATCAAATCATCGGATTCGAAAAGATCGAGCGCTTCTTGTTGAGAGATGCCCATTGTCGTTCGTCCCTTACCGGCAATCAGACCAGGTAAACCGGATTGTTGATCCGCACTATGCCTTCTCGCAGCACTACGCCGTAAACGCCCAAGCAGCCTTGGTGACGAAGCGCCACCGTGTGCAAGACCTCTGGCGCGGGCGCCGCAGTCTCTGGATCGAGCGCGATCATCACGCAGCGCTCGTTTTTCTTCACCAGCTTCAACGTAACAGTGTCGCCGATCCGCAGCTCGTGATCGATCAACTCGTCTTCGTAGTAGGGCTGGTCGTTGTCCCAGCGCACATAAAAGTTAGCACGAAATCGCCGCGTATCGAGGACAATACCAGTTTCTTTCGAAAGCGCGCTGGCGGTGCTCAATCCCAACACGGAAATCGGACGCGCATCCGTCTGGCAACGCTCTGAAAATCTCAAACGCAACGAGCGCCCGAAACGCTCTTCCAAATACCGGGTGAACCGCGAATCACCCATGCGAAACTTTTCGCCTTCCGGCGTGATTACTTCGATCGCATAACGCGCCGCGTCGGGATTTTCGTCTTCGATGGCCGGTGGATCCAGAAAACGCGGACGAAAAAGAATCAGTTCGTGGCCCTGCCGCCCTGTCATCCACGGAAAATCCGACTGGTTTCTGTTGTCGATGAAGGCAAAAACCCGGTCGCCGATCATTCCGGCAAAACCCACGCGCGCTTCTTCCATATCTTCGCCGGCCATGCTTTTCACCGGATAGCGCCGCAGAATGCTTAGCTGGCCGATGCGCTCCAAAGTCTTACGCTCCGTGCCGGGCGGTCGCTTTCACCGTTGAACCGTAAAATTCCAGCGGACGCGCGCGCGCGATCAGCCCGGCTGCTGCCGCTTTTTCATAATAAAGCCGTAGTCCCGCGAGATATTCCTCTTCCAAACCGAAATGAATGTTTTCCGCGAGATAACGTTCCAGGGCGCCGGCCGAAAGGTTGAGCTTCAGCGAAGCGCCTTCCGCGATTTCTCGCAGTCGTGCAAGCCCGTACCTCTTCGATGCTTCAAAGTCCGCAAGAATTTCCGGGGTCATCGCATCCCGCCGCGCCGTCCAAATCGCAAGCACGCAAGGTTTTCCGGTTAACTCCTGCCATTGGTAGGCCACGTCGTATACGAAGAGCGTTTCAAATCCCGGCACCGGAGCGCTTTCCGGATCGCCCTTGCAGCAATCCTCGCCGCTGGGAATTTTCCCCGCCAGCTCATCCATTTTTACAGCGATCCGCAGAGCAGGATCGCCAATCACCAGAGCAGCGTCGGCATGGTTCAGCATTTCCGACGGGTCAGGCGCCGCGTCTACAAATTCGGGCTGAATCTTCCAATGTTCGGCAGCCAGCAGCCGAACCAAAGCCGACGAGCTTCGTGAACTGGTATCCAGTGCAATGCTCTTTACTTTCTCAATCGGCCGCTTGGACACCACCAGGATGCTGCGAACTTCGCCGTTTGCCGCCACCGCCATATCGGGCAGCGCCACGACATTTTCAATGCGCTGGTATTCGATCGCCGGAATGATTGCAACATCGGCGTCGCCGCGACGCAGCGCTTCCGCGCATTGCGATGGCAGCGTAAACGAGAGATCGTACTTCCCTGTGAGCGGGCCGTCAGTGAATCCCCACACCAGCGGCGCCGTATTCAGAAACTCAACGATAGAGATTCGCAGTTTTGCCATGTTTCTCTATTCCAGACTTTAAATTATACCTTAGCACATCGATGGGAGCGCAGCCTGTCAGGGGAATCCGGGATGCGGACCAGAGTCGTAAAATCCCTTTAAGGAGCGGACGAAAAGCTCACAACCTCGTCTTCCATCGGAATCTCCATCTCATGTTTGGCGGCCGCTTCGTGCGGATCGGAAGGTTTCCATCCATCGCCCTTTCCCAAGACTTCAAATGAACCGAAGGCGTAGGGCATTCCCTCGCAGCCAAGCATCGAACTCGCATTGCAAATATCGAAGTGTAAGTGAGGTTCGGTGGAATTTCCGCTGTTGCCAAGGAGTCCGAGGACCTGCCCGCGCCGCACCTGTTCGCCGACCTTCACGCGCAGCGTCCCCGGCTGCATGTGCGCGTAAAAGGCGTACAGCCCGTTGCCGATATCCACTATTACGTGATTGCCGCCGACCGTCTCCAGCGTGATCGGCACCGCGCGCGAGGTTTCACCCGGGATGTTTTGCGGAATGCCGTCTTTTGTTTCGGTTACCGTTCCGTCCGCTACTGCGCGAATTTCATGCCCGTACGCGCGATAGTTTTTGTTGTCCGCCGGATCGCCTTGGTAGGTCTTGCCGTCGGGATACAGTTGCACCCAGTCGATTGCAAAGCGCTGCGAGATGTAAGCGCGCCCCTCGATCGGGATAAGCGCGCGGCGGTGGCCGGAGGCATTCGACGGGCCGTTTCCGGCCTGCCAATCGTCACCGGTTAATGGCGCTCCAATCACCGCAACAGGCTTTCGATCCACTTGTATCGCCGGAGTATCAATTGCAAACCCCTCCGGGTAATCGCCGACCTTCACCGTGATTCGTTGCCTGATGGAAGCCGGAACGTCGCTCAGATTGTCGAAGTCCGCCCACATATACACCACCGCTAATCCGCCGGAAGGAATTTTTGACTTTTGCCCCGCGATGCTCCCGGGATGACCCATCAATCCATCGAGATCGGCGCCCGTAAAACTTGCCAGTGCTTTTTGTTCTCCGTTTCCTGGTATCACATCCACGCGCGTAAGTTCGCAATCCCACCTGCTGAGATTCGAAACGTGCAGCTCGTATGCAAGATGCCACTTCCCATCGGCCTTAAATGCCGTGGGCGCGATCGGAATCACAACATCGAGCGGGACTGTTAGAGGCTTCGGAGTATGTTCAGGCGATTTTGCCGAATTCGCTGCCTGAGTTTTGGCTCCCTCGCTGCGTTTGAGCGAAAGCGGCTGCGCCGGAACTCCGTTTTGAGTCCAAGAGCCTGCGATCTCCGTGCCGCTCTCATTCATCTTTCCTTCATACACGCCGCCGACTCGGCTCACTTCAAACCGCACTCCATTCCCGTCAAGCGTAGCTTTCTCGATCGGCAAGGTTGAACCTTGGTCCACGCTGTTAAGCTGTCCTGCCAGCGTTCCATCGCTTGCCTTCGAGATGGTTACTACCAGGTGAAGCCGGCCGCCCAGAACTCCTTCCCAAGTCCCTTCAATGCTGGGAGCGGCAGGGGACTCCTGCGCCTTTGCTTGCGTTCCCACAAAACAGAGGACTGCCATCGCTGCGATCAATAATGCGCAGCCGTAAACCATTCCCTGTTGGCGCGCGAAAGCTCTGCGCATGGCCGTATTAGGTGCTTCCATCAAACCGGGTGCCGTCATCGTTTCTCTCCGCTACTGGGCGACAGCATTCTATCGCAACAGCAAAACTACGCATGCAGCCTAACATAGCCGTGAGTATTAACCCGGCTGGACAACATGGCCTCACCATGCGTACCCTCAGCCGCTAGTTAACTTTCCCTCTCGATGCAATCCGAACAATACTTGAGCTGGCTTGCGCTCGCGTTGACGCCGGGACTGGGAGCGCGCTCGGCTGGAAAACTACTTCGCCAAATGGGAAGTCCTGAAGCTGTTTTTAACGCTTCGCTAACTACGCTTGAATCCTACCGCTTGCCTGCCGCGGTCGCACAAGCAATTCATACACGCCAGTCTCTTAGCGTCGCAGCGAAAGAATTGGCCCAGGTGCAAGCGGCAGGGTGCCAGCTGCTCACTTGGGACGAACCACAGTACCCCCCACGGCTTCGTGAAATATATGACCCTCCTCCTTTGCTCTATGTTCGCGGAAACATTGAACTTTTAAGCCGCCATTCAATTTCTATAGTTGGTTCGCGTCGTCCGACGCCTTACGGGAATCAAATGGCTCAGAGGCTGGCAAAGGATTTGGCTGACTGCGGCCTAGTAATCTCCAGCGGTTTGGCTCGTGGCATTGACTCGAGCGCTCACCGCGGCGCGCTGAGTTCAGATACTGGCGCGACCGTCGGAGTGCTTGGCTGCGGCATTGATGTTGTTTATCCCAAGGAGAATAAGAAAATTTTCGAGGAAATAGCGCAACGCGGCGCGATCGTCACGGAATTTCCCATGGGCACGTTCCCCGCTCCCCAGAACTTTCCCATACGCAATCGGATTATCGCGGGTATGGGCCTCGGCGTTTTGGTGGTTGAAGGCGCGCAATACTCGGGCTCTTTGATTACCGCCCGCCTGGCCATGGAATTCGGACGCGAAGTTTACGGCGTACCGGGCAATGCCACACAACTCTCCAGCTACGGGCCGAATCAGCTTATAAAGCAGGGAGCGAAGCTGGTCACTTCGTGGGAAGACGTGATTGAAGAGCTGCCAACTCCGGTCCGGTCCGAGCTTCTGCCCGTTGAGGCGGCAAATTCCGAGGAGCGGGCCTTACTTGTGCAGCAAAGTCTGGCTCCGGCCGAGCGCACGCTCTACGACCTGCTGACAGAGGATGAATCGCGCCATATCGACGATTTAGTGGAACTTTCCGGCCTTACTTCCTCGGAAGTGCTAGCCGCCCTATTTGACCTGGAGCTCAAAAGCGTGGTACGTCAGTTACCTGGTAAGCAATTCCTTAAAGTCCTGTTGTAACCTTCCAGGGGATTGCAGGCTAGGATGTGAGGGTGCCTAGTACCCGAAGGTACCGGCATTTCAGAACTGTTTCATAAGGGATACGAAAAGAATGGCACGATCGCTCGTAATCGTCGAATCGCCCGCCAAGGCGAAAACTATCAATAAGTATCTCGGCCGGAACTACACGGTGAAGGCTTCCTACGGCCACGTGATGGATCTGCCGAAGAAGACGATCGGTATCCTTCTGCCCGGCCAGGAAAACGGCAAAGGCAAGAAAAAGAAACGCAAGTCCAAAAAATCCAAAGGCGCGGACGCGGCACCCGAGAAAAAAGCTCCCAAGCCGGTGGTGATCAATGCCGAAAACATTTTTGAGCCCACCTACCAGGTAATTCCGGGAAAGATCAAGGTCATCAACGACCTTAGAAAAGCGGCACAGGGAGCCGACGCAATCTATCTGGCGGGCGACCCGGACCGGGAAGGTGAAGCTATTTGCGCTCACTTGGAAGAAATTTTGAGCAATCCTCGCGAATACGCCAATCTCAAAGAAGAATCAGACGAGAAGACAAACGGCGATGCTCCGAAAGACGCTCCAAAGAAGGAAACCAAAGTCACTAAAGCAAAATTGGCAGTTCCTCCGATTTATCGCGTGATGTTTAACGAAATCACGCAGAAAGCGATCAAAGCCGCTTTTGAGACCCCGTCGAAGGTGAATGCGAACCTGGTGGACGCGCAGCAAGCCCGGCGCGTTCTGGATCGCATCGTGGGCTATAAAGTTTCTCCACTTTTGTGGAACAAAGTGCGCCGCGGCCTCTCGGCCGGCCGTGTGCAAACGGTTGCGCTCCGGCTGATTGTCGAACGCGAGCAGGAAATTCGCGCTTTCGTCCCCCGAGAATACTGGACCATTCATGCGCTTCTGGGCGCCGGCGAGCCGCCCTCCTTTGAAGCCAAGCTCATCAAGTACAAGGGTGAAGACATCGAAGTGCCGGACGAAGCGGAAGCGCAACGCGTCCTGGCCGCGGTGCAGAATGCCATCTGGCAAGTTTCCAGCGTGGCGCAAAAAGAAAAGCGCCGATTCGCTCCGCCGCCTTTCACAACTTCCAAATTACAGCAAGCGGGCTACAATCGCCTGCGTTTTACCGCCAAGCGCACCATGATGCTCGCCCAAAAATTATATGAGGGCGTGGAACTTGGCTCCGAAGGTTCCGTCGCGCTCATCACGTATATGCGTACGGATTCCGTAAAAGTTTCGAGTGACGCTCTGGCGCAGGTCCGCGACCATATCGGTTCAAGTTACGGCCAAAATTATCTTCCGGAAAAGCCGAACTTCTTTAAGTCGAAGAAAGACGCGCAGGAAGCTCACGAAGCGATTCGTCCCACGGACGTAGCGCGTACCCCTGAGAGCGTAAAACCTTATCTCGACGAGTCCATGTTCAAGCTCTACCAAATGATCTGGCAGCGCTTTGTCGCTTCGCAGATGGTTCCCGCGGTTTTCGACCAGACCACCATCGACGTGGACGCAAACGATTACACCTTCCGGGCCAGCGGTTCGGTCCAGAAATTCGATGGCTACCTGGCCGCCTATCAGGCCGTAAAGGAAGAAGAAGAAAAGGACGATGAAGGCGACGCGGCCGGGAACCGATTGCCGCCCGTTCACGAAGGCGATCAGCTTCGCCTTGAAACCATTCGCCCGGAGCAGCACTTCACCGAGCCTCCCCCGCGCTACACGGAAGCGACGCTGGTAAAAGAGCTCGAAGAAAAAGGCATTGGTCGACCGTCCACCTACGCGACGATCATCTCGACGATCGTCGATCGAGAGTACGTCACAAAAGACCAAGGCCGCTTCACGCCTACAATGCTCGGCGAGCGCGTCAGCGTGCTGCTGGTGAAAAGTTTCGAGGATATTTTCGACGTGGGCTTCACTGCCCGCCTCGAAGAAGAGCTCGACGAAATAGAGGACGGCAAACTGCCGTGGCGCCAGGCAGTGAAGGAATTCTGGGATCCTTTCCTGCTGGACTTGGATAAAGCCGAAGACGAAATGCTGTCTTACAAGGCGGGAATTCCTACCGGGCAGAAATGCGAGAAGTGCGGCCAGGGAGAATTGCTCGAGCGCATCAGCCGCCACGGTTTTTTCCTGGGCTGCAATCGCTATCCGGATTGCGATTTCATCAAGGATCTCTCGCCCGAGCTTCCTGCAGACGACGGCGAAGTGAAAATCGAATATTGCGATAACTGCGGCAAGGAAATGGCCATCAAACGCGGCCGCTTCGGCGTGTTCCTCGCGTGTACCGGCTATCCAGATTGCAAGACCACTCGCCGTTTGGTGAGCGGCACACGCACCGCGCGCCAGCCGGACGTAAAGCTGGACGAAAAATGTCCCCTCGACGAAGGCCAGCTCCTTCGCCGCCAGGGCCGCTTCGGCGATTTCATCGGTTGCGAAAATTATCCCAAGTGCAAATACACCAGGCCCATTACTCTGGGAATCAAATGCCCGAAGTGCGGAGAAGGAGAATTCGTCCGCCGCGGAACGGCCAAGGGACGCGGGCGGGGTCGAATCTTCTACGGCTGCAGCCGCTATCCAGATTGTGATTACACTTCGCCGCACGAGCCGCTCAACGAACCGTGCCCGAAGTGCGGTGCTCCTTTCATCGTCGAAAAGCGCACGAAGGCGGGGAACTTCCGCTCTTGCGTGAAGGACGGATGTGATTGGGAGATCGAAGCTGTACCGGAGCCGGCAGCTGCTCCTGCTGTTCCGTTCGTGCATCCTCAAGAGCCGCGCGACGAGAGCAACCTTGCAGTTCCTGTGAAGTCCTGAAGCGCAAACAGGGTCGTTTCCTGGCACTGGCGCGGGAAATTCGGTAGCTTACGTTTGCCGGGGTTTCGGCATCTTAAAGGTGCGCATCGCAGATTAGACCCATGAAGCAGACCATCGAACAATTCGTTAACTACCTGCGCTACGAACGCAATGTTTCGCCCATAACTATTTGTAACTATCGCGGCGATCTTGAACTCTTTCGGACATTCCTCACGCCGCCCGGCGAAAAAACAATGGCCTTGGATGAGGTGGACGCTCGGATCATCCGCGAATTCGTCGGCTGGCTCTACGACCGAAAGTTACAGAAAGTGTCCGTGGCTAGAAAGCTGGCCGCTCTGCGAACGTTTTTCAAATTTTGCGTGCGCGAGAGAATCACCAAGCAAAATCCCGCGCGGCTGGTAAGCACTCCCAAAATACCGAAGCGGATTCCTCGAGTGCTGACGGCCGAGGAAATGAACGGCTTTCTTAACACCCTGCCAGGGGGCGGCGCGGACAAGAAGCCGGCGGCCCGGCGCAAAAATCAGTCGGCTGAGAATGCGAAACTCATTCCGCCCCGCGATCGCGCGATTCTGGAATTGCTGTATGCCTCGGGGCTTCGCGTCAGCGAGCTTGTCGGCCTGACGGTGGGGAACGTGGATCGCGGAGGGCAAATGATCCGCGTACTTGGGAAGGGCCGCAAGGAGCGCGTTGTTCCGTATGGGGCGAAAGCGCAGGAGGCGTTCGAGGCATATTGGCCGCTGCGTGCAAAATTTCTCGAGCATCAGAGCACGAAAGTCGACCCGACGGCAGTTTTTATAAATCACCGCGGCGGCCGGTTGACTTCGAAATCGGTTCGCGTAATCGTGAAAACGTACGCGCGGCTTGCCAATGTGAACTGGAACCTGCATCCCCACTCGCTGCGCCACGCCTTTGCCACTCATCTGCTCGCGGACGGAGCGGACTTGCGCGCGATTCAGGAGCTGCTTGGCCACAAGTCGCTCTCGACGACGCAGCGGTACACACAGGCGAGCATCGAGCAGCTGATGGCGGTGTACGACAAAGCTCATCCGCACGCGTAATTTCCTCGCACGGCGCAAATAAAAATAAACTCCGCATATTTTCTGAAATCAAACCAAACCTTTTTGGATATTTTTTTGCTAGATATTTAGGGTGAGTGAAGTTTCGGGAATGAAGCCGTCGATGCTGCGGGATGAAACGCGCGCGGGCGGTATCGGCATTTTTTCGCGATCGACGGGATTGTAGAGAGTGTCGCGTTCGACGGGGACGCGGCCTGCGGCGCGAATCAGGCGCTCCAGGTCGGCGCGGGTCATGTGCTCGGGAGTGGTGGCTCCGGCGTCGTGGTAGATTTTTTCTTCCACCACGGTGCCGTCGAGGTCGTTTGCACCAAAACGCAGAGCGACTTGCGCGATGCGCGGCGTGAGCATAATCCAGTAGGCTTTGATGTGGTCGAAATTATCGAGCAGCAGGCGAGAGCAGGCGATGGCCTTTAGATCGTCGAATCCGGTGGGGCTAGGAATGTGCGAGAGGCCGGTGTTCGCCGGGTGAAACGCGAGCGGAATGAAGGCGACGAAGCCGTGCGTCTTGTCCTGCGTTTCGCGAAGCTGGACCAAGTGGTCCACGCGCTCTTCGTTGGTTTCGATGTGGCCGTAGAGCATGGTGGCATTCGAGCGCAGCCCGACTTCGTGCGCGGTGCGCGCGATTTGCAGCCACATCTGCCCGCTCACTTTGTGGTCGCAGATAATTTTTCTCACCCGCGGATGGAAAATTTCCGCGCCGCCGCCGGGCAGCGAGTCGACACCTGCCGCTTTCATCGCGAGCAAAGTATCGCGTATGGAAAGTTTTGAAATGCGCGCGTAGTAGCCCACTTCCACCATGGTGAATGCTTTCAGATGAACTTGCGGGAATCGCTGTTTCAGGCCCCGAATTAATTCCAGGTAATACTCGAACGGCAGATCGGGATGCAGGCCGCCGACGATGTGAAATTCGGTGGCGCCTTCAGCGACACCTTCTCCGGCGCGCTGCCAGATTTCGTCCAGCGCGAAGGTGTAGGAGCCGGGAGCGTTAGGCGAGCGCCCAAAAGCGCAAAGCTTGCAGTGCGCCACGCAAACGTTCGTGGGATTGATGTGCCGGTTGACGTTGAAATAAGTGACGTTGCCGTGGCGTTTTTCGCGGACGTAATTCGCGAGCCAGCCCACGCCGAGAAGATCGTGCGATTCGTAAAGCGCGAGGCCATCGGCGGAGTCCAGGCGTTCGCCGGCGAGAACCTTTTTCGCAACGGGCTCAAGCCGCGCGTCCTGAAACGCGGGAGCGGATGTTGGGCTGAGTTGTAATCCTGTCGCCATTTTTCGTTTAGCCCGCTAGGGCATTACCACTGCGGCTGCGCCCCAGAAAAGCAGGAACAACAAACTAATATAGCCATTTACGGCGAAAAACGCAGCATTCATTTTGCTGAGGTCGTTCGGTTTAACCAGGGAATGCTCGTAAGCCAGCAAGGCCGCGACTACGGCGATTCCCGCCCAAGCCGGCCAAGCGAGTTGAAAACTAAGGGCCAGCCAAACCAGCAATCCGACCATCACGATGTGCATTGCACGCGCAATTAAGAGCGCTTGGGCTACGCCGAATTTTTTCGGAATGGAATAGAGACCAGCGGTCCGGTCGAAGTCCACATCCTGGCAAGCGTAGAGCACGTCGAAGCCGCCCACCCACAAGGTGACGGCGGCGCAGAGAATCAGCATGCGCCAGTCGAGCGAGCCGCGAATCGCGATCCAAGCGGCGGCTGGCGAAATGCCGAGACAGAAGCCGAGAACGAAGTGCGACCAGGAGGTGAAACGCTTGGTATAAGAATAAAAAAACAAAATCGCGAGCGCGACGGGAGAAAGTTTCAGCGCGAGCGGGTTCAGTTGCCACGCGGCGAGCACGAGGAGCGCCGACGCGATCAAAGTGAACATCCAGGCGAAGCCGACGGAAAGTTCGCCCTTGGGCAGAGCGCGATTGGCGGTGCGGGGATTGCGAGCGTCGAATTTCAAGTCGGCGATGCGGTTCATGGTCATCGCGGCGGAGCGAGCGCCGACCATGGCGACAACAATCCAGAGAATTTGACGCCAAGTCGGAAGTGCGCCGCCGGCTCGGGCGGCGAGCAACGCTCCCACCAGCGCGAAGGGCAGGGCGAAGACGGAGTGCTCGAATTTGATCATCTCGAGCACGATGCGGACGCGGCTCTTCGTCATCGCAAAATCCGCCAAATTGCGAAATCGCTAATGTGTGTTCTGGCCCCGGTTAGAAATTTTTCTGTCGTTTGTTTTCTTGGAGTTACGTCGAATTCTGTTTGTGAGGCAGAACCGGTTAGAAATGGGCGCAGTAGACAAGAATTCGTATCAGAAATGGCCGGCCGAGAGCGCAATCCCCGCAGCGGCGGCAGGTTCTCTTGCCTCGGCAGAGCAGGTCGGACATCGATCGCTCGGACCTGGAGGGCTCGGTCGTCCTTCGACTGCCCGCCGCCAAATTTGCCAAAAATAATCACGATTTACGCTAGCACTTCGCTTCGCGAGTTTCAAGAACTCAGAGCCTGTGGACAAGCCGCGTTCGAGGCAAGGCTCAAGGGCTACGATAAAACGCGCACATTTGATCCATGGTGTTTGATGAAATCGGGTACGAGGTAACGGACCGACTGTTCCGCGCGACAGAAACGATTGGTTCCCCAGGTGCGTGTTCTCGAGGTCTAACATGAGGTTATTATTATAATAACTTAAAGTGCTTGAAAGGTAAGGTATGCCAGGAACATAGTGTCGCGTACTTTCTCGCCGGAAAGGAGACGGAGACATGACAAAGGAACGTATCTCAAGATTGTCGATTCTGATTGTTTTTCTGACTCTCATGGTTTCGGGCATTTACCTCGCCTACGGGCCAATTACAGGCGTGGCAGCCGCCTGCGGAAGCGGTGAATGTGTATATGCAGATAAGTGCTACAGCAGCGGCGCGTGTTTGGGGACTATGCATTGCGAGAATGGAAACTGGAACCAGTGCAAAGAGTGCTGTATACAGCCGTGATTAACGGCACCAGGGAGAGGCCAAGGTTCTTTCGTGTCGGGGGCGAGTTTCTTTTGCTCTTGCTGCTCGCACTTTCCCTCTCATTGAATGTGATCTTGGGCTCGACCATAAAGAGATTAAGGGGGTTTACAAAAAGTCTTGAAGCGCCTCCAACGGGCGTTCTAGTTAAATCTATTCAGGTTAGGGATCTCGAAGGGCATCCGATGTCTATCACTTTCACCGCCGCGAAACTCCCTTCGGTTATCTATGTTTTTAGACCCGCGTGCAGCTGGTGTCCTAAGAACATGCTGAATCTCAAAACTTTGATGGCCGCTAAGAGCAGCGAGTTTCGCTTTCTTGGGATTTCACTCGAAGATAAGGGTGTTAGTGAGTACGTTAGAACTAACGCACTGACCATGCCGATTTACATCGGACCGGACGCCGCCGCTATCGATGAGTTACATCTTAACCCCACACCTCAGACTGTAGTGATTGATGTCAATGGAAAGGTAATAAAAGATTGGGCGGGGGCCTATCAAGGTGCTACTCAGAAGGAAGTGGAAAGCTATTTCGCCGTTAGTCTCCCCGGTCTCGTGCAATGAAGCCCGTATCTAGTCATACCTGAGCGCAGTTGCCGGATCTACACAGCTCGCACGCCGCGCTGGAACCACGCAAGCCAGGAGCGACACCCCAAGCAACAACATCGCCGCTGCACCAATTGTCAACGGATCGAGCGCGTGAACGCCGAAAACGAGCGATGCTACATATTGTTTCAACGACCACGCCACGCCGATTCCCAATAGAATTCCCGCCGCCCCGAGCTTCAATCCTTCTGCGAGCACCATGCGAAGGATCCGCGACCGTTCCGCCCCCAATGCGAGGCGAATGCCGATTTCGTGCGTGCGCAACGATACCGAATATGTAATCACGCCGTAAATCCCGGCCAGCGCGAGCGCCATGCCGAGCGCGGCGAAACCACCCAGCAATTCTCCCCGAAACCGCGGTGTTGCCACAGAATCAGAAATCACCCGATCGAGAGTTTGCACTTGAAATGGAGGCGCGTCTGCGAACACCCGCTGCAGCCGTCGTGTCGCTTCCGTCGAGATTCCTTGTGGGTCACCGGCCACGCGCAAGATTATGGCCACCTCGACGTTAGGGGGATTGCCGGCATATTGAGCGGCGGGCAAATACAATTCCTGCCTCACTCCCTCGTTGAGGCTGGATGTGAGCGAATCCGCAACTACGCCGGATATTTGCCAGACGTTATCTGGTCCTTCGAGTTTGAATTGTTTTCCAATAGCCTCAGTTACTCCGCCAAATTCCGCGGCCAACTTCGCGTTGACGACGCACACGAGTGGCGAAGAATCGCCGTCGCGCTCGTCGAAAGTTCGGCCTGCGAGCAGCGGAATCCCGAGCGCTGCAAAATAGTCGCCGTAGATTTCATTTAGGTGAGGTTCAGCCGCCGCTTTCTTTTTGTCGATGTCAATGAAAAGGCTCCCATTCTGCGCGCGACTCAGCGGAAGCTCGCCGGTTTCGCCCGCGTGGATCACGCCCGGAATGCCCTGCACTGTGTCGAGAATCGCGTGCCGCACAGCCATTGCGTCGGCAAGCGTCGCCTTCCGCTCCGCCATTGCATCGGCAAGCCGTGCTTCTTGCACCGCCGCTGTGTCCGAAGGTTTCGAACTATCGGGCTTCGTGCGCGGGGGTAGCGTAGGCGCGAGCCGAAGCGTGAGCACGTGCTCCCGCGCAAAGCCCACATCCACACTGACGAGGTTGTGCAGACTACGGAGCGCCACGCCCGCCGTGCAGGTCAAGGCCATCGCGATCGCAATCTCCGCCACAATTAACGCCCGCCGAGTTCGATTCGAAAACTGCCCCGAGCTTCGTGGACCTTCGGATTGCATCGCGGGGAGAATTCGCACCGCCGAGCCTTGGATAGCGGGCAACAAACCTGCCACTAATCCAGCCACTTGGGAAACTACTACGGCGAATACGAGCGCGCGAATATTGAGCGTTGCTTCGGCCAATCGCGGCACCTCCGGCGGGCCAAACATCCGAATGGCTCGAATGAGAATCGCAGAAAGCCCGATTGACGCCGCGCTGCTCACGGTGGCAATCACAGCACTTTCCGCCAGCAATTGCCGCACAATTCTCCATCGGCTGGCGCCCAGCGACATGCGCACGGCCAATTCCTTGCGCCGCATCGCGCCCCGCGCAAAGAACAGCCCACCCGCGTTCGCACAAGCGATTAGCAGCACCATCGCTGCCGCGAGGAGTAGCAACAACAGTTCCGAGCGGTACTCCGTCACGAGCAACTGAGGGTATGGGGTCACGCGAACGTGTGAGGTGACTCCGTGGCTAGTTCCCGCATAAAGCTTCACTTGGCGCTGGCGGAGGTCTTCCATTTCCCGCCGCGCCTGCGGCAAAGTCACTCCTTGGCGCAACCTGGCAATCGCGTTGTAAGTCATGTACGAGGGCAACCCAAGTTGCTCGCCGCGCGCAAGACCCCGCGAAAGAAAATCGCGCCCGATCGGCACCCACAGCACGGTATCTCCTGGTATTGCGAAGCCTGCTGGCATTACTCCGGTCACTAGATACGTCTCGCCGTTGATTCGGACTGTGGCGCCGAGCGCGCTTATGCTTGCGTCGAAATTTCGACGCCAGAAGGCGTAGCTGAGGATCGCGATGTGATTTTCGCTTGCATACGCTTCGGTTGGGAACCCTGAGCCGACAATTGGCTCGACCCCAAACACCTTGAAATAATCGGGGGAGACCTCCGCGATCTGCGCCCTCATCGCGGCCCCTCCGGCGAGCAGATTTACTCCACCCGACGAGTAAACCGCGATGTGCTCGAACGTGTGACTGGTGTTCCAGTAGCTAAAATCGCTGGCCACCGCCGCCGGAAGCAAAACTACTCGCGAAGGATCCACATATGGCAATGGACGCAGCAGTACGGCATCAAGCACGCTGAACATCGAAGTGGTGATGCTAATGCCGAGCGCGAGGGTGAGAATCAACATCAGGCTCGACTGTGGTTTGCGCGCTATCATGCGCACCGCGAATCCTAAATCGGATATCCATCCCCTCATGAACGCCCCTTAAGGGTGCGGTAGGTTGCAGTTGCCGGTATCACGCGTCCGCGTCGAAGGCTTGGCGAGTTAACAGCACATCGTAAGCGATAATACCATGCCGATAGGTCATTACTAAGACTGCGAGGCCCGCCTGTAGGCGAATAAACAGTCCTGCACACGCACGTCAAAGCCCGCACGCTTTGCGGCAGAGAAAAACGCAAAGGACGCGGAGCACCCGAACATTCGATCTGCGACTTGACAGGACTCCGGTGTGACCCCGGGGGCGTTCGCCACCTATCCGCCCGATACTCGGAAGGCCGTCCGGGGAAGGACCTGCGCGGGAGCGGATCGTCCGGCTGAGAGAAGCTTCTGGGATAGTAACACCAAGCTGCTCGTTCACTGGTGAGTTCGGTCACAGCGGGTGAAAGCCGGAACCGAAAAGCAAATGCTTGCGCAGGTGAAGCAGCGCAAAAGGTAGAGAAACGAATCGGGCAACAAATTCCCAGCGCTTACGCGTTGGGCTAACTTGTGCCGCGCCTGGGGCGCTAGGGAAGACGAACGAAGGCAAACAGCAGGTCCCTCGTCGGCCAAAAGGCGGCCTCGCTCGGGATGACAGCGTAGAGAAAACGGCAAAGGGACCGAGGCGAAGCAAATAGCGGGTCCTCGCCCTCGGAAAGACAAACGTGCGAGTCACTCCCGTCTAGTACCCGCATGCTTTGATTATCGCGTTTGGCGGGGCTTACCCGATCTTGACCGAACCCGGAGAGCAAGGTATAGTTAAACGGATGCTTAATTAAGTAATGGTCTAACAAATTTGAGAGCAGCAATGAGCAGCGATTCGCGTCAATGAGCAGCAATAAGACATTTCGGGCGTTGGCGGATCCAACTCGCCGGGCAATTCTCGGGTTGCTGCGCCACGGTGAAATTACGGCGGGGGCGTTGGCAGAAAAGTTTGACATGACCAAGCCAGCGATGTCGCATCACTTCGGAGTGTTGAAGGAAGCGGACCTGATCACC
>Ga0209330_1000125_pt1 | contig 37125 bp, 29 predicted proteins | sample JacPinW_OM2H0_O3_FD_187969 | JGI IMG/M metagenome (GOLD analysis project Ga0209330, IMG submission 187969) | Forest soil microbial communities from Algoma, Ontario, Canada - Jack Pine, Ontario site 1_JW_OM2H0_O3 (SPAdes) (version 2) | ecosystem: Environmental > Terrestrial > Soil > Boreal... | reverse complement strand
CCGGTCGCGGGATCGATGACTGGAGTCGAAATAATTCCGAGCTCGGTCCATCCCGTAGTTCCGGCATTCTTTGCCACCGTTGCCGGAACGGTTGTGGCTCCTGCCGGGCTGTAAGTAAAGATGCTGGTCATCCAGAGCGCGGGCGTGCTGGCACTCTCAGCATCGAAGGCGTACACGCTGTCATGCATCGTCGCGACGTAGACCACATTATGAGTGCCCTGGCCGGGAATATTTACCCCCGGAAGATACAGTGGATGCCCCACAATGTAACCGTCCACCAGCTGGGTGAACAATTTCCCAAACGTCCGACTATTTACATTCGCCGGCATGAGGAGGGTCTCGCTGGTGTTTGCGCTGGTGCGTGCATTGTTGTAGTGCCAGGTGGTAACGGGCGTCTGGCCCAGCAGGGGCGCTTCAGCAAACAACAGCACGAGCAGCAAAACCGACAACCAGCCAATAAAGCGGCCTTCTGAAAGCTGGGGAAAAATGAATGACGAGGCATTCCAATTGCTGGCGGTTCGTTTAGTCATGATCTCGCACCTGTGAGCTTCATGACCGTTCCAGGAGAGCTGCATTGGAATTCTCCAGGCAAACGGGCGCTCCGGTAACACGTTTATAGCATCTTTCGAGGGCTTTTTCCGCACTGGAACTGTTATTCGATGCCGAACCAGGGGCCATCACTGAGTCTATATGCTTGTATTTGAAGGGAAAACAGCGCTGCGAACGAGGGATACATCCATCGGCTACGGAAGGCCCTGAAACAGCGATGGACGCGGATTTCACGGGACACGAGCCTGATCGAGCACATTCGCGAGAGACTGAGGATCTGCCGAAACTTGAGTCCGCCTTTCCCGCGGAAGTGAAAGGTGGAAGTGAATGATGGTGGAAGTAAGTAAAGAGATGAAAGAGAGTTTTGATCGCCGACGTCCAGAAAGTTCCGGTCGCGGCGAAGAAGCAGTCGACGTGACGGGCAGGAAAGTAAGAGAATCGGACTGTGTATATCCCAGAGCATTTTCGTTTGCGCCACGAGGGGGATGCGGTTGCATTCATGCGCGCCAATCCCTTTGCCATTCTGATCTCCTCCACCGAGGCCGGGCCATTCGCGACCCATCTTCCTCTCTCCGTGCTCGAAGTGGAAGGGGAAACCGTACTGCGTGGGCACGTGGCTAAGGCGAACCCGCACTGGCGCTATCTCGAACAGCAACCGCAATGCTTGACCATTTTTCATGGACCACATTCCTACATTTCGCCCGGAAACTATACGGCGAAGGAAAGCGTTCCTACCTGGAACTATGCCGCAGTGCATCTCTATGGGAAAGCGCGGCTCTTTTCCTCGCCGCAGGATTTGCAGAAGATGCTGCACGAGCTGATGGAAACCTTCGAGCCCGCGTATCGCGAGCAATGGGAGGGTTTGAGCCAGAGCTTCCGCGAGAACATGCTTCGTCAGATTGTGGGCTTTGAGATTGTTGCAACCAAGCTCGAAGGCAAGTTCAAGCTCAGCCAGAATCGTACCCGTGAGGACCAGGAGAACGTAATCGCGTCATTGGAGAAGGCAGAAGATTCAGTCGTTTCAGGCGTTGCCCAAATGATGAAAGAGCAGCGCCTCGGCAAACTGGCGGGAGACAAAGAGCGGGAATGATTGTGTGACGCGACACTTTTCCCCGCGACTCTGACGATGAAAAAGAAAGCCAATTCACCAACCTGCCTCCCTCTGCATAAAGTGCGCGTGCTCGTGGGTCGGGCTCGCCGTCAAGCGAGCGCGCTTTCAAGCGAATTGCGCAAGCTGGGGGCGACGGTGCTGGAAATCCCATTTATTGAGATCCGCCGGCCGCGCAGCTTCAAAGCACTCGATTCTGCGTTGAGAAATCTCGACCGTTATGACTGGCTCATCCTCACCAGTGTGAACGGGGTCGAAGCTATGTGGCGGCGAATGGCCAGGCTGGGCCTGACTAGGACAAAGCTCAACGACTTGCGCATCGCGGCCATCGGACCAGCGACCAAGAAGGCGATCGAGCAACGGGGCGCGAAGGTCGACGTTGTCCCAAAAGAATACGTGGCCGAATCCGTGGTGCGCAGCCTGCAAAACAGAGTCAAAGGGAAACGCGTGCTGCTGGTGCGCGCCAAGGTCGCTCGTGATGTAATTCCACGCGAGCTGCGCAATGCCGGCGCGCAGGTAGATGTGGCGGAAGCGTATGAAACCGTTGTGCCGCGGGCTTCACGCGAGCGCTTACGGACAACCCTGGCGAAGCCGCGGCGATGTCCGCATGTGGTTACGTTTACCAGTTCTTCCTCCGTACGCAACTTCGTCGTGCTGCTGGGGGCACGCCGCGCGCGCACAATTCCTCCGGCTTTCGAGGGGATACGGTTTGCATCCATTGGACCAGTTACCTCTTCCACCCTGCGCGAGCTGGGATTGCGCGTGGATATTCAAGCCAGAGAATTCACGATTCCAGGCCTGGTGAAAGCTATTGCAGGGGGCTCAGGTTAAAGTTGAACGGCGCCGGGTTATCGTTTTCTTTCCTATTCTCCTGGGGTGGGAATTCCCTGATGTTATGCTCCGCGCTGTTTTTACTCGAGGGAGGAGACTTTGTAATGAAAAGTCCAGGTAATATTCTAGCCAGTTCCATCGTGGCAGTGGCCACGATTGGCTGGCTGTCGAGTGGGGCCGTCGCTGGCTCAGGATGCGTCAACTTCCGGCCTAGCCCTGGCCGTCGTCCCGCGAAGACCGGCTACCAAGAAAAAGCCAACTGAGCGATTCTATTCCGTCAGCGAACAACTGCAATCTGCCGGGGGAACGTGTGCCTGGAGAAAATCTGCGACGCGCTTGTAGGCGTCAATCTGATTTTCGACGCGGGCAAAGCCGTGGCCTTCGTTTTCATAAATCTTGTAGTCGACAGTGCCGCCGCGCTTTTTGATGGCTTCGACCACCTGCTGCGTCTCTGACTTGGGGCAGCGGGGATCGTGTCCTCCGGCGAGCAAGAGCAGCGGCGCTTTGATCTGGTCGATGAAGTTGATCGGAGAGCGGTCTTCGTACAGCGCTTTGTTTTTTACCAGCTCGCCCATGGTCGCGAGATCGGATTGTTGCAGCACCGGGTCTTCATTCTCGATCTCGGTAAACCAGTTGACAAAAGGCACGATGGGCACGCCCGCGGCCCAGACTTCAGGGGCTTTCGTGACGGACATCATGCTGAGATAGCCGCCATAGCTGCCGCCCATAACAGCAATCTTTTTGGGATCGAGATGGCCGGTTTGCTTGATCCAGTCGACGCCGGCGAGAACATCCTGCAGATCTCCACCCCCCATGTCGAAAAGATTTGCCTGCTGAAATTCCTTTCCGTATCCAGTCGAGCCGCGATAGTTAGGCGCAAGGACCATGTATCCCTGATTGGCGGCATACTGCACGAAGCGGTTGAAGGAGTTCATCGTCTGCGAGGTGGGGCCGCCATGGATGTAAGCGATGGCGGCGTTCTGTCCGTTGCGCGCCATGTTGTAGGGGACGTATAGAAATGCGGAGATGGTCCACTTGCCGTCGCGGCTGGGATAGTGCACGAGATAAGGCTCGACCATGTCTTCCGAGCGAACCCCGGCGACCAGCGAATGCGTGACTTGATGCGACTTCCCGGTGGCGAGCGTGTACACCCAGAGATCGCCGGGAGCGGTGGGGCCGTTGTGATAATAGAGCAGACGCGAGCCATCTTTGGTGAAGGCAGAGCGGCCTCCAGCCGGTTCGTTTACGCCTTTGGGGATGGGCAGGGCGGTTGATTTGCCGGTGGCGACGTCGTGCAGGTAGATGTCTTCGTTGCCATCGACGTTGGCGCTGAAGGTGAGGTGCCTGCCGTCAGGGGAGAACTCGCCGCCGCGGATTTCCCATTTGTCATGGGTGAGCCAGGAAGTCTTCTTGCTTGAGATTTCCACCAGACCAATGTTCTCGTAACCGTTGGCGGCGTTCGAACTGAACAGAACGCGCTTCCCGTCGGGAGAAACGTCATTGCCCGTGTAGCGCTGCTCGCCTTCATGCGGCGTGAGCAGCGTGGCCTGCCCGGTTGCCACGTCGGCAATAAAGATGTTCGAATCCGTTCCCTTCGCCTGTTCCTGCGTGTAGACAATGTAGTGGCCATCGTTTGACCAGATGGGATTGTAGTTGCCTTTATCCTGCGGCGTGCCAGTCGTGAGGTGTCTTATCTCGCGCATCAATGTGTCGTATATATCGATCTCATGGGCTGCAGATGTTTTTGGTTTGACCAGATATGCAAGGTAGCGGCCATCGGGCGACCATGTCGGATCGGTTTCCGCGATCTCGCGGGTGCTCGTCAGGTTGACCACCTTGCCGGTCTTCGGCGAAACCAGAAAAATATCCCACTGCTCGTCGCCGTCATAGTCCGACTGATAGGCGATCCACTTGCCGTCGGGCGACCATGCGGGTGCAGTCTGGCGCTGGTCGCTGACGGTGAGTTGCACCGGCCATCCGCCCTCGGCGGGGACGAGCCACAGGTTGTTGCGCCCGCTCATATTCGAGATGAAAGCGACGCTCTTGCCATCGGGCGACCACGTCGGCCGGCCGACCTGGCGCGTCATGTAGAGCTTCTCGATGGTCAGGCCTTTGGGTTCGACCTGCGCGTTGGGCTTGGAGGCAATTTTCTTCGGATCGGTTACAGCTTGGGGCGCGGGAAGAGTCTGGGCTGTCAGGTTATCGGCGACGACTGTACTCATGAGTATGACGATAGCAAAGAGTGCGGACCTGCGCATGGGTGTGGATGCCTCGGAAGCGAAAAGTTTAGCAGAAGGCTTATAGATCGGTTGTCAATGACAGCATACTTGCACAGGTCCTTCGCGCAAGGAGCGGGCTCAGAATAACAGCGTAAAGACAGTCTAGATGCGATTATGCCCGCGCGTTCTTGTGCAGCTCCACCGTGCTCCAGGTTTTATCTGCCGCGTGGCAGATATTTTCCAGCGGGCAATCGACGCATTTGGGTTTGCGGGCGATGCAGAGCTTGCGTCCGTGCCAGATGATCTGGTGAGCGAAGAGAATCCATTTCTCGCGTGGAATAATGCGCATCAAGTCCTGCTCGATTTTCTGCGGGTCGGTATTGGTGGTGAGTTCGAGACGGCGGGCGATGCGGTGGACGTGAGTGTCAACGACTATCCCTTCAGCTATTTTGAACCACGAGCCCAGGACGACGTTGGCGGTCTTGCGAGCCACGCCAGGTAAGGAGAGAAGGTCGTCCATGTTGAGAGGAACCTGGCCGCCGAAGTCGGCGACGATTTTTTTCGCAGCGCCTACTACGGATTTTGATTTGTTGCGGAAGAAGCCGGTGGAGCGTACGTCGGGCTCGAGTTGCTCGGGCGTCAGAGCCCCGAAAGCTTCAACCGTGGGATATTTGCGGAAGAGTTCGGGCGTGACGCGGTTGACGTTGACGTCGGTCGATTGGGCCGAGAGGATGGTAGCTACCAGGAGCTCCCAGGCGCTGGTGTGGGTGAGAGCACAAGCAACGTCAGGATAGAGTTGGTCGAGGCGCTGCAGAATTTCGGCGATGCGATCGGGAGCGAGGGGATTGTAAGCTTGTGCCTGCCTCGAGGCGGCCTTTCGAATTCGGACCAACTCCTTTCGCCCCTTGGGGGCTTGTTTTTTTCCCGGCGGCAATGGCCCACTGCTCGCGCCCCAGGCTGAATTTTTTCGCCGCTCCGCGGCTTTCACGGGCGGGAGCGCCCGCGCCACACGAGCGCCTTCCTGGCGACCGGTACGGGTGGGTTGACGTGGAGTTTTGCCGCGGGGCATGAGGGCAATATCTTAGCAGAGACCTCGGTAACCAGAGGAATGATTGACTCACCCGACATCACTCGGTAGTCTGGGCTTAACCCATTCTCTTCAGAGAATCTGTGATGGCCGTAAATTCGATTCAGCTCGGGCAAGTGTGGCGCAGCGATGCCGATGGCCAGGATTATCTGGTCACCAAGGTGTACAGCGAAGTATTCACGCAATACGCCATGCTGCGGCCGGCTGGGATCACCGCGCCGGACGCGCCCACAGTCCGCATCAAAGTTACCAAAACTCTTCAAGGCGCGGCTTTGCCCGGCTACACCTTTACCCAAGACGGTTCTTTCTAGCGGGCTCGCACGGCATTGCCATCCCTGTTCCGATACACTAATTCAGTTCTTGGTTCCAGCTCTCCATCGGTGAGTTAGGGGATTTTGTTCGCGAATTGAGAACCCAAACCCCATTTCATGACTGAAAAACTTCTGGCTGTTGTCTTCGTTTTCATTAATTCTGTAATTACCACCACCGGTTACGGCGGCGTGATGCTGTTGATGGCGATTGAGTCGGCGTGCATTCCGCTGCCCTCGGAGCTAATCATGCCCTTTGCCGGCTATCTGGTGTTCCAGGGAACGTTCAAGCTTTTGTGGGTGGCGACGGCCGGGGCCATCGGGTGCAACCTGGGGTCGCTGGTGGCTTATGAAATTGGGTGTTATGGCGGGCGTCCGCTGGTTGAGCGTTACGGACGCTGGATTATGATGGGCAAACGGGAGCTTGATTGGGCTGACCGCTTCTTTGCGCGCTGGGGATATGTGGCTGTGTTCGTGGGCCGAATGCTGCCGGTAATTCGAACTTTCATCGCCCTGCCTGCAGGAATAGCACGCATGCCGCGGGGACGGTTCCACCTCTATACGTTTCTGGGATCGTGGCCGTGGTGCTTGGTTTTGGCTTATCTCGGAATGAAGTTGGGGGAGAACTGGCGCGAACTGGGAAAATATTTTCATAAGTTCGACGCGGTGATTGGCGTGATGCTGATGGCGGGTGTGGCTTGGTTTGTCTGGAGCCACTGGCAAAACCGGATGCGGACCGAGAGCTAGGTGGCAGCCTCAGGAGCTGCAGGGAGCTCCTCTGAAGCGCTCGTCAGCCGAATTGGCAGTCTCATGATTGCCCGCATCGCCGAGGTAACTGTAACTGAGGTAACTGTAACTAAGGATACGAATGATAAAGCGACCCGCATTAGTTTTCCCCTATGTCCTGATATTTCTTATTCCGCTGGTATCTGCCGAGACTCCTCGTCCGGCAGATCAACTCAAGTTAATTCCTGCGCCCAAAGAAGTTCAACTGCGTACCGGCAGTTTTCGGGTGAGGCCAACCACCCGAATCCTGGTGGAGTTCGGACATCAAGCGGAGGACCGGATTGCGGCGGAAACGCTGGCAGAGGAGATCCACGATCAGTCTGGACTAAAGATAACCATCAGGGGCGAAAAATCCCAAGCCAAGCAGGCGCCAAGCGCGATCGTGCTGGCGCGCCTGCAAGACGTGAGAATTAAGGAATTCCTGGCGTCAAAGGGCCTGAAAGCGAATTCGATCGGTGACCAGGGCTACCTGCTTTTCTCCGATGCTTCCCATCTGATCGTCGCCGCCAATACCGGCCAGGGGCTGTTCTACGGGGTGCAAACCTTGCGGCAGTTACTTCATGCCGACGGGCACGGCCTCACCTGCCCGGCAGTTTCGATTCGAGATTGGCCAAGCATGGAGTGGCGAGGCGTGCAGGATGACATCAGCCGCGGTCCCATTCCCACCGAAGATTTCATGAAGAATCAGATCCGGACTCTGGCGTCTTACAAGGTGAATCTGTTCGGTCTCTACATGGAGCAGGTCTTCGACTTCGCCAGCCAACCGCTTGTGGCGCCGAAGGAAGCGGCGCTCACTCCGCATGAAATCAATGCCCTGGTGGACTATGCCAAGCACCTCTACGTGACCATTCTTCCCGAGCAGCAGACCTTCGGCCATCTCCATCACATGGTGAAGTACGAGATTTATTCAGATGTCGCGGAGCGTCCGCACGGCCACGTGCTCACGCCGACCAAACAGCAGTCTTACGACATCATCAAAGCCATGTACGCGGACCTGGTGCCGCTTTTTCCCGGACCTTTTCTGCACGTGGGAGGCGACGAGACTTTTGAACTGGGGCGCGGACAGACCGCGGCGCGTGCTGCAGAAGTCGGCCTGGGGCGCGTCTATCTGGAACATATGCAGAAAGTCAGCGGCGTTCTTCAGCCCTATCGCAAGCAACTCATGTTCTGGGGCGACATCGCTGTGAAGTATCCGCAACTGCTCAGTATCTTGCCGAAGGACATGATCGCGGTTCCCTGGGATTACGATGCCAAACCGAGTTTCGACGGCATCATCAAACCTTATCGGGACGCGGGCCTGCGCGTGGTTGTCGCGCCGGGAGCGAACAACTGGAGCCAGGTGTGGCCGAATCTGGATGTCGCATTTGTGAATATTCGCAACTTTGTACGCGATGGTCAAAAGCTTGGAGCTGTGGGCATGTTGAATACCACATGGAATGACGACGGCGAGTCGCTCTACGGAATGGCATGGCCGGCTCTCACCTTCGGCGCGGCTGCCGGATGGCAAAGCGCCGAGTCGGATATCGATCGCTTCAAAGACTCCTACGACTGGGCTTTCTATCGCAATAGCGACACCATTTTCCGGGACGCGCTGGAAAATCTGGACCGTGGGCATGAGGCGCTGGCGAAGATCAACGTCGATGCCGAGACGGATGATTTGTTCTGGGTCGATCCGTTCACGCCGGAAGGCGCGCAGCTCATGCAGAAAATTATGCCTGCCGCACGGGATATGCGTTTGGGCGCGGAGAACGCCCTGCAGGCGCTCTACCGAAGCAGTGGCAAGGCGCATGCGAACCAAGCCACGTTGGCTGATTTGAGGTTGAGCGCGTGGCGCTGGGACGCCTTGGGCATGAAGATACAGTTCACCCAGGAAATCAGCAACTTTTATTGGGACGCTTTCCGCAACCAGACCGATGCACAGCGAGTCGGGAATGATCTGGAAGAAATCACAGCCACAAATGCGCGTCTGGAAGACTTGCGCGACGCGACAACGCGTTTAAGCCAGATGTACCGCGAAGCCTGGCTGCGAGAGTACAACCCGTTCTGGCTGGACAATGTTTTGGTACGCTACGACACCCTGGCTCGCGAGTTCCAGACCAAGATCGTTTTGGTGCGGCAGGCGCGGCGGCAATATGAGGCGACCAAAACCCTGACTCCTCCGCAGGACTTGGGATTTTACTTGCAGCCGTAAGCGCCACCCGATGTTTTCTGACCGCACAAACTGGAAGCTCACGCCCAATCGCCTGACAGAGGCGCTTGAAGAAGTACGCTCAAGCGGCGCTCATGTGCTTGATCTCACCGTTTCGAATCCGACGCGGGTCGGGCTGCATTACGATGAGCCGCTGATTCTTGAGCCATTGGCTTCGCCCTACGCAATGGATTACGATCCTCAGCCAAAGGGCTTGCCTGGCGCGCGCGCCGCTGTTGCCGCCTACTACCAAACGGTTCACCGGCTTCAGCATTTTGATCCCGATCGGTTGGTTCTCACCACCAGCACCAGTGAAGGTTATTCGTTCGTGTTCCGCCTGCTCTGCAATCCCGGCGATGAACTGCTGGTTCCGAAGCCGAGCTATCCCTTGTTTGAGTTTTTGGCGGACTTGCAGGACGTCAAGCTGGTTCCTTATCCGCTGATTTTCGACCACGGCTGGCAGATGGATTTTCCGTCGCTGGAAGGGGTGGTGACGAAGCGCAGCCGGGCTGTGATCGTGGTTCATCCAAACAATCCCACCGGTTCTTATGTGCATCCGCACGAGCAAGAATCTCTCAACAACTTTTGCCGCAAACATGGACTCGCCCTGATTGCCGACGAAGTCTTTCTCGATTACGCGCACAACCTGGCTCCGGAACGAAGCTTTGCCGCGAATCAGGACGTGCTCACTTTTACCCTAAGTGGAGTTTCTAAAATTTCGGCACTGCCGCAGATGAAGGTGGCATGGATCGCCACGAGCGGACCTGCGGCTGAGGTTGAGGCAGCGCAGGCTCGCCTGGAAGTGATTTCCGACACTTATCTCTCGATGAATGCGCCTATCCAATGGGCGCTTCCGGCGCTGCTGAAGCAGAGGACGAGCATTCAGCAACAATTGCTGGATCGCGTGCGGGCCAATCTCGCCGAGTTCGACCGCCAGCTTGCCGCACAACAGACCTGCCACCGCCTGAGTGTAGAAGCCGGATGGTATGCGATCCTGCGTGTGCCGGTAATGCAGACCGATGAAGAGTTGGTGGTCGATCTGTTACGTCGCAAGTCTTTGCTGGTTCATCCCGGACACTTCTACGACTTTCCGAGGGATGGATTTCTGGTGCTGAGTCTGATCACGGCAGAGGCCGAATTTCTGAAAGGGATGGAGCGGCTCTTCGAGGCCGTAGGGGCTTGATTCCAGAATTGTCGCGCGATTTGTGTCAGGACAGGGCTTTAGCCGTGCCGATCAGGGCAAAAGACGCGATGGGCTTCAGCCCCTGCGGGGGGACAAAGCTCAAATTCCGGGCGGGCTGAGCATCAAGGATATCGATCCGCACGAGACGTAAGGTGCCGCGCAATGGCGTTCCGCACGCCTGACGGCATGCCCTGATACAAATCTCTCCGTGCGCAGCAGTGGATTTTTATGAGGCGGTCGTCACAAAACCAGAAAGTAAGATTTTCCGCGGCTCAAACTGCGAGGGTTTTGATTCGTCGGAGGGCATACAGCCTGGCATTAGCGGTTCCGCGACTGCTATCTCTTAACCAGGAACGGATTGCTCTCGCGTTCTTCCCCGATGGTGGTTGTCGGGCCGTGGCCAGGGACGACCAAGGTATCGTCAGGCAAAGCCAGCACGGTCGTGTGCAACGATTGCAGGATCTTCTGCATCGATCCGCCCGGAAGGTCGGTGCGGCCAATGGAACCGGCGAACAGCGTGTCGCCCGCAATCAAAGTTTTCTCGGCAGGAAAGTAAAGACAGATGCTGCCTTCGGTGTGTCCCGGCGTGTGCAGTATGCTGGCCGCATGCACCCCGGCGTTCACGGTGTCGCCGCCACTCAAACTCTGGTCGATTTCGACAACCCCCGGCGCTGCCATGCCCACCCAAGTGGCTTGCACGTCCAGCATTTTGAGCAGGGCATAATCGTTCTGGTTGAGGAGGATCGGTGCTCCCGTAGCCGCGCGTAATTTCATCGCACCACCGACGTGATCGATATGAGCGTGCGTGATTACGATTTGCTTGACTTGCAGGTTATGCTTACGGATGAGCTCAAGGACGTCTTCGATGTCATCTCCCGGGTCGATGACCATCGCTTCGCGAGTAGTTTCGTCCCCGATGATCGAGCAGTTGCACCGCAGTGGGCCCACGGGAAAGATTTCGTGAATCATGGTTCCATTGTAACCAAGTGAGTACCGAGTCCTGGGTGCCGGGCAGCCGGAGTAGATCTGCGAAGAATGGAACGAGACAGGGCGTGGCTGGCCGAGACAACACGCGAACCTATCTGGAGAGTTTCCTGTGGCAGCCAAATACCGTCAGCATGGATATCAAGACCGGGACGAAAAGCCGCGCAGAGAATCTGCGGAAAAATCGAGCGGGGCGCCGCCAAAAAGAGACAATACCTTCGGCCCGCGACCGGTGAATATGCCCGGAACGCACGCCGTCTCCCGCTGCTCGCAATGTGGCACGGTGTTGCAAGGAATGCCGCCGACCGGCCTTTGTCCCAAGTGCGGCTTCGAACTGCACTCCTGCAAACAGTGTGCGTACTTTGATCCCGGCAGCCGCTTCGAGTGTATGCAATCCGTGCCCAAGCGGATCGAGCGAAAAGACGTGCGCAACGATTGCACCTACTACGAGTTGCGCGTCGCGCGGGAGAAGGAGACTTCCACGCCCGCTACCCCGCGCCCGAATGATGCGCGGCAGGCGTTCGAGAATCTGTTCAAGAAGTAAGTTGCCCCGCCCCGGAGCACCGCCTACGGTTTCTGCGTCGGCCGCAAGTCAATCTCGCTCACAAATGACTGCGGACCTTGCCTCACCAGCATCTCCACGGCATGCGCCACATCTTCGGCCTGCAGCATCTTTGCGGGGTCTTTGCCAGCGTGCGGACTGAACTCCGTATTGGTCGAGCCGGGACAGATCACGCTGACGCGGATATTGTGACTGCGCAGTTCTTCGGCCACGGAATAGCTCAATCCATTCAGTGCCCACTTGGAGGCCGCGTACGCAGCGCCATTCGGCAAAGCATTTTTCCCGGCGAGCGACGAGACATTGATGATGTGGCCGGAATGTGCACGAATCATCAGGGGAGCCAGGGCGCGAATGGCGTAGTAGACGCCGCGTAAGTTTGTGTTCAGAATCTGTTCCCATGCGTCGGGGGGAAGATGGTGCAGGGGGCCAGCGAGTCCAGCGATGCCCGCACTGTTAATGAGCACGTCCACCCGCCCAAATGAAGCCTCAATGCGCCTGGCTGCCGCTTCCACGGATTCGAGGCTGGTTACATCACAAAGGATCGCCTCCGCCTTTCCGCCAGCCTCAACCATGGCTTTTGCCGCCGAGTCGAGTGGGGCTGCAGTGCGTCCACAGAGCGCTGTGGTCGCGCCTAGCCTCGAAAGCGAGCGAGCAATGGCCAAGCCGATCCCGCGGCCGGCCCCTGTAATTACTGCGACTTGCCCGGCGATGGGTTGATCTTTATCCATAGGAATGGCTTGCAGGAACACCGATTCCGCGCTGCGTACCGGGGAGTGCGCATGGTCGATCTAGCGCCCTTCACGATGCGATATTTTTGCATCTTAATACAGGCAACTGGGGAGGGTAACGGGGAAGTTGCTTGCCTTCGGGGGGAGAGGTACTTATAATCCGGCAGACCGGGATGGAAAGGTCTATCGCCTTAAGACCCCGGCTAAGCCCCATTTCGCGGGGACTGCTCGAGCCCGACTTGGCATCGCAAGAAATATGAAGCGCGTGCCGGTATGCACACATAAGCATCAAGAACATTGTTTAAAAGCGTCGTCGATTCCCAAAGGTGCAAGGAGCCAATACTGATGAATAAGATTCTGGTCACGGTTGTGCTTGGGGCAGTGGCTGCAACGGCAGCCGCCGCGCAGTCTGCGCAACAGCCACCGCAGCAACCGGCGCAAGCCACTCCAGGACAACCGCCAGCGTCGCCCGCGCAGGCGCCGGTCATTAAAGATCCGGCTGAATATAACGCCTACGTCGGCGCGATCCAGCAAAAAGATCCCACAGCTCAGATCAGCGGCCTCGAAGCGTTCATGACGCAGTATCCCAATAGCGTAATGAAGGTCTCCGCGCTGCAGACTCTCATGCAGGACTATCAACAGGCGAACAACCAGCAAAAGACGATCGACACGGCCGTAAAACTAGTTGCGGCCGATCCCTGTAACGTACGAGCCATGGCGCTGTTGGCTTATTTCAATCGCCTGAAGGCGCAAGGTGGCGACGCCAATGCCAAGCAGGATCTGACCGATGCACAGAAGTACGGGCAGATGGGACTGGACTGTCTGCCAAAGTTCACCAAGCCCGATGGCACGTCTGACGCTGATTACGAGAAGATGAAGGCGCAGATGGGCGGGATTTTCAATGCGGCTATCGGCATCGCGAAACTTACCGACAAGGATTACGAAACCGCAAGAAAGGCACTGCGCGCCGCCGTCGACAGCAACCCCGATTCGCAGAAGGATTTTAGTATCGTCTATCCTCTGGCGTTGGCCTACGCCGGGCCCACTCCGCCGGATCCTAAGATTCCGCCCGATTCGCTGAATGCGATCTGGTTTGCCGCGCGCGCCTCCATTGTTGCTCCGACTCCGCAATATCAGCAGCAGATCGAGAAGTACGCGAAAAACCAATACATCAAATATCACGGAGGCGACGACGGCTGGACCGACGTTCTCGCTCAAGCCAAAGCCAATCCGGATCCGCCGGCAAACTTCGCTATCACACCCGCTCCCACGCCGGACCAGCAGGCGCACAACATGGCGACTGCCACTCCGCCCGACAAAATGGATTTCGCGCAGTGGGAATTCATTCTCGCCAACGGCTCCGAGGCAGACCGGGATCTGGTCTGGAACGCTATCAAAGGCAAGCCCGTACAAATGAACGGCACGGTCATCAAGGCTACCGCAACCGAGTTTGATATCGCCGGCAGCTCGGACGACATTGAGGCAAAGAAAGCCGACATTACTCTCACATTCGAAGACAAAGTTCCCCTAAGGCTGATTCCGAAGGAAGGTGCCAGCCTGGACTTTCAGGGCGAACCTGCCTCCTACACTCCGAATCCTTTCATGATGGTCATGGAGAAAGGTAAGCTGCTGAAAGCAGCGGCACCCACTCCGGCCAAGAAGGCTCCGGTGCATCACAAACCCGCGTCACAGTAGCAGGTTAGGAATCGAGTTTGGCGCTCGAGTAATCAGGCAGCCCGCGAGGGCTGCCTGAAGTTTTTTTGAAATTGGACGGCTAGCGCGCGGCTTTCTTTTCCAGGGTTACCGGGCGAGCGCTGCGCGGAGGACGCTTCGCTCCATCCCGAAGCTGACGTATGTCGATTTTGAGTTCATCGATAGTTCGGCTGAGCGTGTTGCGGTGCATACCCAACTCGCGGGCAGCGCGGCACTGGTTCCCCTTGTTTTCCTGAAGCACGGTGAGGATGAATCGTTTTTTGAACTCGCGCACGCCCTCAGAGTAGAGGATGTTGCTTTTGTACATCTGCAGGATGAGTGCTTCCAATTGATCTTTCACAGTAGGTTTCTCTCTTCGTTTGATCTTTGGTTTTGATATCCGATCTTTCTCGCGATCAACCGTAATTCACCCGCGCCTATCGTCGCGGTTGAGCCGGAGTTCCGGTCAAGTTTTTCGGGACGCGATGGAGGAAGTCCAGCCCGTCATCGAACTTTGCCCGCAATTCCGACGGCGCCAACCAGATGGCTGCTCTTCCGATAACCAGGAAATAAGGTGCCAGCGCCGATTTTTCCAGCATCGAAGTGGTCGGCGTGAATGCAGTCATGCCCATCAAGACCACAGCCACCACCAGCGCACCCTTCGCCACTCCCAACAGGGCCCCGAAAAACCGATCAAAGCCGCTGAGCCCGACTTCCTTCATCAGCCTGCGCGCGATCCTGCCCGCGATGCTAAAAAAGATCAGGATCGCGAAAAAGATTATGAGGAAACCGAAAATCTCTGCCAGCAACTCCGAATTCAGGAATGACATTAACCATTCAGCGAGCCTATGGTACTGCCACGCCGCCACGATGTAGCCGACCACCAGTCCGGCCATACTTAGGGCCTCGGCGAAAAATCCATGCATGGCAGCCAATATCACGTTCAGCACTATCACAAAAACGATCAACCAGTCCGCCAGCGTCATGCCGCTCTCCGGCGGCTAGATCTTTCGCGGAGTCCTGCACCCTTACACATCCAGTTTGTGTCCCGTAATCTGCTGATAAGCGTCGAGATATTTGTCGCTGGTGCGCCGCGCAACCTCAGTTGGTAGCGCGGGCGCAGGTGGCTGCTTGTTCCAGCGAATTTCCTCGAGGTAGTCGCGAACATATTGTTTGTCGTAGGAACTCTGCGACTGGCCGGCGCTGTACTTGTCGGCAGGCCAGAAGCGGGACGAATCCGGAGTCAGCACTTCATCGCCCAGCGTGATTCCCTTGGCGGTCATGCCAAACTCAAGCTTGGTGTCGGCAATAATGATGCCGCGCTGGCGCGCGTAATCTGCCGCCTTCTTATAGACGCGCAGGGTCAGGTCGCGCAAATGGCTGGCATTTTCCGCGCCCACGATTTCACACATCTGGGCAAAAGGAATGTTTTCATCGTGTCCGCTGGTGGCCTTGGTAGAAGGAGTGAAGATCGGCTCGGGGAGCGCTTCGGATTCAACCAGTCCAGCAGGCAATGCGATCCCACAAACCCTTCCGGTTGCCTTGTACTCCTTCCAGGCCGATCCCGAAATGTAGCCCCGCACCACACACTCTACGGGAAACATCTGAGCCCGTTGCACGATCATCGATCGACCACGCAACTGATCGGCATGTTTCTGCAAGGCTTGCGGATAACGCGTCAGGTCTGCGGTGATGAAATGGTTGGCAACGACGTCGGAAAGGAAATCGAACCAGAACAGCGAAATCTGGTTCAGGACACGGCCTTTGTGGGGTATGCCGGTGGCCAGCACATAATCGAAGGCGGAAATCCGGTCGGTTGCGACGAACAGCAGCCGATCGTTATCAAGTTGGTAAACGTCGCGTACCTTTCCGCTGGCATGAAGGTGGAGTTCGGGAATGTTTGTTTGTAAGAGAACGGGATCGAGAAGTTGCGAGTCCATATTGGAATACTAAGGCAGGAGCGAGCCGTATTTTAGCCCCTAAGAAAGTTTTGTCAACGGCAGAGATCAAAGCTCACGAGCGGAGTCCTATCCTGTTGAGCGAGAGAACGTTGGCGGCGGTGAAGACCGGCAAATGAGGGAAAACCGGTGCTGCGGGATCAGTTTGCTGTGGAAAAGCTGAGGATAGAAGTGGATATCTCGGAGAGACGGGCAAAGACCATCAAAAGAACTTATAAGGGCACGCTTCCGTAGTCGCGTCCGCCTTTCAGGCCGCTCCAAAGCGAACCGAGACTAGTTTCGACACACCAGGCTCCTGCATGGTCACGCCGTATAGTACGGGGGCGATGCTCATCGTCTTCTTGCTGTGAGTGATTAAGACGAATTGCGTTTGAACGCTCATTTCTTTTACCAGTTCCGTGAAGCGTCCAATGTTGGCCTCGTCGAGCGGGGCATCGACTTCATCGAGGATGCAGAATGGGCTGGGGGTGTACTGGAAAATGCCGACCAGCAGGGCGAGCGCGGTGAGAGCCTTTTCGCCTCCCGAGAGCAGCAGCACGCTTTGCAAACGCTTGCCCGGAGGCGATGCGACTACGTCAATGCCGCTTTCGGCAGAATTTTCCTCGTCGGTGAGCTTCATGAAGGCGTGGCCGCCCCCGAAGAGTTTCTTGAAAGTTGCCTGGAAGTTGTCGTTGATTTTGGTGAAGGCCTCCTGGAATTTCTGGCGCGAAACTTCGTCAATCTCTCGAATGGTCGCGGTCGTATTCTCGATGGAGGAGATGAGATCCTTGCGCTGTGTGTCGAGGAACGAGTGGCGCTCCGAGCTCTCTTTATATTCTTCGAGCGCCATCATGTTCACTGGACCCATGGCTTCGAGCTTGGCACGCAGCTCGCGATATGACTGATCGCGGGCAGGAAGCTCGTCCCCGGTCACGCAGGCGATTGTGCTGTCGGCGAGCAGCACGGCGCGCTCGATGCCGAGTTCATTCAGGCAGGTTTCCGCCATGTACATGCCGTCGGCCTGCAGCTTGGCCGCCGCCGCCTGTAATTCTCCGCGACGGTCGCGGGCATGGTCGAGCAACTGGCGGGCGTTACGGAGAAGCTCGTCTATTTCTGAAAGGCGGGCGCGCACCTGGTCTTTTTCAAATTGCAGCAATCCTTCGCGCGCCTGCCCTGCGTTGCGCTCGGCTTCAAAGTCCGCGGCTTGCTGTTCCAGTTGCAGGTTCTCGGTTTCACGTTGCAGTTTTTCAGCCGTCGCCCCCGCAATCTGCGAAACCAGAGCATGGACGCGCTGATGCATTTCGGCGAACAAAGACTCGATGCGTGCGAGTACGGCCGTGGCCGAATGATGCCGCTCCTCCAGAGCCGCGACCCGCGCCACCCGCTGCGAACTGCTCTGGGCCGCGTCTTCGCGACGCTGCCGCAACGCTCCCAGAGACTCTTGCGCCGCGGCAATCTGCTGTTCGAGTTGAGCGCGAATCTCTTCGAGTGCGGCGATCTCCGTCCGCCGGGCAGCGATGATGGACTCCTGTTCGGCGCGCTCCGCGCCCAGCCGTTGCATCTCCGCTTGGGAAATTCGCATACGCTCGGTCACGCGGGACACTTCCGAATCGAGCTGCCGCAGCATGTGGCCGGAGGTCATCGACTGATGCTCGGCTTCGCGCTTTTCGCCTTCCAAACGTTCGAGCAGGGAACTGAATTCTTTAATCTCTCGACCCAGCGTCAGCACCCGCATCTCTTCGTCGCGAAGAGCGCGCTCCAGATCTTCGAGTTGGCGGAGGACTTCGCGCAGTTCACGCTTCATCGAAAGCGGGCCTTCGGCGCGCTGTTTGCCACCCGTGACCGTCACGTTGTGGAAGCACTCGCCTGACTGCGACAGGAAGAAAGCGTCGGGATTTTCGAGGGCGAGACCGCGTGCCGTGTCGGACCCGGGAACGATGTAGCCATCGCGCAGCTTCGGGAGAATCACTTCCAGTGATTTTCCAAATCCGTCGAGAACGCGGATGGTATTTTTCAACGGCACGATGGAAGCCGTCGGCGGCGCACAGTGCGCGGCTTCGTCGACAATGAAAGAAAACTTGGCTTGCGAGTCTTCGGGATGAACCAGAAAAGTCGCTCGGCCGTCTACATCACTGCGCAGGAGGCGGAGACCTTCATCGGCGGCGTCCCAGGATTTAACTACGATGTAATTCAACTCATCACGCAGAAAGTCTTCGACGACGCGCTCAAAGCGCGGTTCAACTTCCAAAAAGTCCGCGAGAACGCCGACCGGAGCGAGTCCGCTCTGCATCACTCCGGACTGGAAAAGGCGACGCACCGATTCGGTGGAATAGCCATGCTCCGCAATGACCGCCTCCAGCGATCCTTTCTTTCCTTGAGCCGTGGCAAATTCGGCGCGCAAGACATCGAGATTGGTTTTCGCTTGCGTCTCTTCAAGACGTTTGGCCTCGATCAAGCGACGAAGCTGGCTGATCTCCTCTGTGATTCCCGTGACGCGCTGAGTCACAGTTTCGAACTCGAGAGCCAACTGCCCGCGCTGTCCACCGAAAGCTTCCACCTGGAGATTGGCGTTGGTGATTTCCGCATCCAGGCGTCGCGCTTCGCGGTCCGCGCCAGCGAGGCGCTCCTCCGCCTGCGCGAGTTGGTTGCGAAGCCGCGAGGCGGACGACACCGTGTCAAAAATCGCGACGCGAGACTCTTCCTGCTGATGTTCCAGGTCGGTTAGCGCGGCGGTTGCGGCGGTGGCTTCTTGCTGGGCGAGCGCCAGTTCGTGCTGAGCCGCGGCCAGATCGGTTGCCGCGGATTCCAGCATTTGCCGGTTGGAATCGCGCTCCGCCTCAAGCGAGGTCAGGCGGTGACGAGCCTGTGCCAATTCAGCTTCCGCCGCGGCGGAGCGAACCACGAGTTCCGCGCAGCGTTCGTCGTTATGACGGCGGCGTGCGTGCGCACGATCGATTTCCATGGCGAGTTGGCTCAGCCGATCGCGATTCTCGCGCAGCTCTGTTTCGATGGCATAGCCGCGCTCCGTGCATTCGCTATGCTCGCCTTCCAGTTGCTGCACGGCTTCTGTACGATGCTGCATGTCCTCAGCGAGGGAGTTGAGTTGAGCGTCGAGTTCCGTGGTCTCCTGCTCGATTGCGGCAAACTTGCTGGCCAAAACAATCCGCAACTCGGCTCGCATCTCGTCACGCAGCTTGGCGAAGCGCTCTGCCTTCGAGGCCTGACGCTTCAACGAATTCATCTGCCGCGTGACTTCGTCAAAAATATCGTTGATTCGCGCGAGGTTCAGTTTGGCATCTTCCAGACGAGCTTCTGCGAGGCGCTTCTTGGTTTTGAATTTCGTAATTCCCGCCGCCTCTTCAAGAATGGCGCGGCGGTCGGTGGGACGGCTGCTGAGAATCTGGCCGATGCGGCCTTGTTCGATGAGCGCGTAAGTTTCGGGTCCGAGTCCGGTGCCCATGAACAAATCTTGAATGTCGCGCAGGCGGCAAAGTTTACCGTTCAGCAAGTATTCGCTATCGCCGGAACGAAACAGCCGCCGCGTGACGACAATCTCTCCCGCACGGAATTGTTGCTGATTAAACTTGCGGCGGCGAATCTTGAGCACAACTTGCGGCGCGCCAGCAACCGCTGCCGAGGACGCAGTCAACGCAATGTTGTGGACAGCTAGGGCGAATACCGGCTCATCGTCGGGAAAGGCGACCGCAATGGTATTCACTCTCGAGTGAGGAATTTCTACCTCTTCGGTTTTGCCGGGCTGAGCTTCTTCTATGGCGGCATCGGTTTCCGCGGCCGCGCGGGCGCGGATCGAGGCTTCGTCCCAGTCATCGGCGTGTTTCGACGACGTTGGATTGACAGGGAGCTCATCCTGAATGTCGATCTCGGTGGGCGCATGAGCGTCGGGACCAGGATATTCCTGAGGATCAATCAGAGTCAGCGACACCTCGGCCATGCCCGTGGGCTTGCGGTCGCGCGTGCCGGCAAAGATCACATCTTCCATGCGCGATCCGCGCAGAGTCTTGGCCGACTGCTCGCCGAGCACCCAGGAGATGGCGTCGGCAATATTCGATTTGCCGCAGCCGTTTGGGCCAATAATGGCGGCGATCCCGTCCCCGTGAAACTTGAGGTCGGTGCGGTCGCAAAACGATTTGAAGCCGAGAATCTGAAGCCGCTTCAGTTTAAGCAACGTGAACTCCTTGGGAAAAACTTTGGCCAGTTGTCGCCGGCCGCTTGCCGGCAATGCTGCGTTGCGGGCTGTTTACCAGACGGATTCCCCCGTCCCCGAAAAGATGCGCGCTTAACCCAAAGCCGTCCCAGGCTGGAGAGGCCGACCACAAATTTAACCAACTGTAACGGCGAAATAGGGGCGGGGTCAAGCAATATAACACTATATATTGTATGACCTTGCGATCGAGCGCACTGGGTTGCACACACATTGCAGCACTTAGCTATTTTACGGGTGGGGGAAGGACGAGGCGGGAGAATCGCGAGAGCAAGTGAATGGTACCGCAAACCGAAGGCACCGGCGACGATTATTTCCATCTTCGCTGAGGCGTGAGCTACCCACCACCTCACTCAAGCCGCGGCCATGGAGCAAATCTCGCGGGGGTAGGGGAACTCGACGGCCGTCTCGGTTGAGACAACAGGGCAGCAATAAAAGTCAGGCGTGTTCCCCAGGTCCTTTTTACGACATCCTTAACAAGGCGCCAGGCGGGCAATCAGGTCGCGGTCGTGCGGAACTCCTTGTCGGGTTGTGCCATGCCCTCATGCCAGTATTGCACCCGGCAATTTCAAAAGTTGGTCAAAACGGAATAACCTGGGCGGTGGCCGACATCACCGGCGTTTCCTTTGCATTGTTTGCAAGAGCTTGCCTTGAGCGGAGTCGAAGGGGCGGGACAGGAGGCTGCGGACGCAACTTTTGGTCCCTTCCGCACAAACCACGTTGTGTATGTTTTCGGCGTTCCCGCCCTTCGCAAACCGCGCGAAGGACGCGGCGTGTGCCTTGGCAGCAAAACCGAAACCGAAGGGTGGGCCACCCGCCCCTGAGATTACCTAAGGCGCGGGTAGCGATAGGGCTTGCTACTTGGCTCCCAGCTTCTCGAAAAACAGGCAGATCGTCTCGATCCCATGGTGGAAGTTCGGGATATGAAACTTCTCGTTGGGAGCGTGCAGGTTGTCGTCGGGCAGGCCGAAGCCCATCATTACGCTAGGAATTTTCAATCCCTGGTAAAAGTCGTTGACGATAGGAATCGATCCGCCGCTGCGGATGAAGACCGTTTCTTTCTTGAATGTATCGCGCAGCGCCTCGGTGGCGGCCTTGATGTAAGGATTGTCCGTGCCCACCACGCAGGCTGGTCCTTTACTGTGCACTTTAATCTTTGTCTCGATGCCCTTGGGTGTGAGTTTCTTCACAAAGTTCGTGTAGCGCTTCAGGATGTCGTCAGGATCCTGGTTAGGTACAAGGCGCATGGAAACCTTGGCCGAGGCTTTGGCGGGGATCACGGTCTTCGCGCCGGGCGCAGTGAAACCGCCTGGCATGCCATGAACTTCGAGCGTAGGCCGCGCCCAGGTGCGATACAGGACCGAGTAGCCGGGCTCGCCGGTGAGCACCTTGGATCCGACTTCGGCCTTGCGGTAGTGTTCCTCGTTGAAAGGCAGGCGCCTCCAGGCTTTGAGTTCGTCGTTGCTCGGAGCTTTCACCCCCTTGTAAAAGCCGGGGATGAGGACATGACCTTTCGCGTCCTTCAACTTGCTGATGATCTCGATGAGCGCGAAAAACGGATTCGGCGCTGCGCCTCCGTACACGCCCGAATGCAGATCGACCTTGGCGCCGCGCGCCTCGATTTCCGTGTAGACCAGGCCGCGCAGACCGACGCATAGCGTCGGCAGGTTAGGAGCGAAAAGTTCCGTGTCGCAGACCAGAGCAAAATCGGCCTTGAGCTTGGCCTTCTGCTTGCGAACATACTCCGCGATCGACTCGCCGCCCACTTCTTCCTCGCCTTCAAAAATGACTTTAACGTTAATGGGCAACTTTCCCTTGCCAGACTGCATGAGTGACTCAAGCGCTTTCACCTCCATCCATAGCTGGCCTTTGTCATCAACCGCACCGCGCGCGTAGATATTGTTGTTGCGCTCGGTCGGTTCGAAAGGCGGAGTCTTCCATTCGTCGAGAGGGTCGGGCGGTTGCACGTCGTAATGCGCATAGCAGAGCACGGTCGGCTTTCCCGGCGCATGCAACCAGTCCGCATAAATGAGGGGATGACCTTTGGTGGGAATGACTTCGAGGTTTTCCATGCCGATGCGGCGCAGATCATTGGCCACGAACTCCGCGGCTTTTTGCACGTCGGACTTGTGCTCGTCGAGCGTGCTCACGCTCGGAATGCGCAGAAGATCTTTCAATTCGCTGAGGAAACGCTGCTGATGATTGCGGGCAAAATCCACTGCGGGGGACGCCATGAGTTAGTCCTTTCTCGAACAAAAGAGCGCAACCGCGTGGGCGGTTATGGTTGCGAAAACGTTCCAGTATACCCGAAGAAAACCGTGAGCAGGTTCGCTCAAACGTCTGGTTGCGCTCGACCGGACAGCCGAGCCGGCTGTCCCCACCTGAGCGTCGCCGCTAGTTGGGAAATCTTGTGGGGGAGAATGGGGTGAGGTCGTGAGAACAGTTTTCTCCCCGAATAACTTGCGCCATCAAATAGGCAGTGATCGGAGCGAGAAGAATGCCGTCGCGAAAATGCCCGGTGGCAACATAGTAGCCGGGTGTGGCGGTTTCTCCGAGAATCGGTAACGCATCAGGAGTCCCGGGTCGCAGTCCCGCCCAGTCCTCGAGAATTTTTGCGTTCCGCAATTCCGGAACTAATCGAATGGCGGCGCGGTGCAGGCGCTGAATAGTTGTGATGTCGGTGCGCTTGTCGTAACCCGCTTCTTCTACCGTGGTTCCAACGATGATTCGTCCGTCGCTGCGCGGAATCACGTAGACCTCGGGTGATCGAATGACGTGTTTCATTAACGTGCGCGACGTTGCGATCAGGCATAACATCTGTCCCTTCACCGGACGCGTGGGAAATGCGTGCGGCGCAATTTGACCCGACCACGCTCCCGCACAGTTGACTACTTTATTTGCGTGAAATTTGGTCTTCGTCGTGGTCACGCCCACGACTCGGCCATCGGCTTGATTGACAGCGGTGACCGGATCGCCAGAGGAGAAATTAACCTCACGAAGCTTCGCGGTCTTGAGCGCGGCCGCAGTGAGCGCCCGGGGATCGACGCTGCGCTCTTTCAAATAAAATGCTGGCCGATTTGTTTCCGAAAGCGCCGGCTCGAGTTCGGCCAAAGACGCGGAGATCACTTTTCCCGGGAAAAATTCTGACGACTCGGGGAGATGTTCAGGCGGAGGGAGCACGATTGCCCCCTGGTCCCTTAGATCAACCTTGATGCCCGATTCCACTTCCAACTCATGCACGAACTCCGGATACATTCGCGCGCTCGCAGTCGCCAGAGGCTGGAGAGCATCGGGGGTCTCGATACTACAATCGACAAGCATCCCGCCCGCTGCAGAGGAAGCTTCTCGCCCCGCCTCGCCGCGCTCGACGACCAGCACACTCGCCCCCTGCTTGCGGAGTTCCAGTGAAAGCGACAGTCCAATGATGCCGCCGCCGATGATGATCACGTCCCAGTTTCGCACCCCAACATTGTAGAAGACTTAGGCTAACAAACTGTTCAGTAGCGAAGTTTCCAGTGCCGGGAGTGGTCGATTGCCAGCCCGGCTCATTACCTTCGTTACCCCTGCGGGATCCGTCTGATTCAGTGTGAGGGCCTTTCTGGAACCTATAATCCGATCAAGCCAAAGAGAGCTGATCATTCCTCCGATTTTTACGGGCAGCGAGCCAACCGGGTTATGGCAGAGATGTTATGGCAGAGATAAAGATACAGACAGAGTCGATGCTGAAATCGAGGCAGGATTCCGGCGAGCGAGCCCTTACCACAGCACCGTGGATTTATAATCCCTGGCTCGATCTGATTGTGGGATGCGGAGCCTGGTCGGCGCCGCTTTTGCTTATCTCTTACTTCTCGATTGCTTCGAGTGTTCGCGCCTGGTCGGTGATTTTCTACGCGCTGGCGCTTTTCTTTAACTACCCGCACTACATGGCGACGATCTATCGCGCCTACCATCGCGCGGAGGACTTTCATAAGTACCGCATCTTCACGGTGCACATTACAGCCCTGATTGCGCTGACCCTGGTCCTGTCGCATTCCTGGGCTCGGATTTTGCCGTGGATTTTTACTATCTATCTGACCTGGAGTCCGTGGCATTACAGCGGGCAAAACTACGGCTTGTTCATGATGTTCGCGCGCCGCGCCGGGGCGAAACCAAGCGACAGCACGCGCCGGGCGCTTTATGGAGCCTTCGTTGTTTCCTATTTGATGCTTTTTTTAGGCTTCCACACTGGAGCTTCGTCGGATCGTCTTTTCATTTCTATTGGCATTCCGGCGGCAGTAAGCCGCTGGGAGCAAATCCTGCTCTCGGTTGCGTTTGTTGCGCTGACGGCGTTTGGGTTGGTGCGGCTGGCTCGGGAAACGGGCTGGCGCAAATTGCTGCCTTCCCTCACCTTGCTCTCATCGCAGTTCCTCTGGTTTCTGTTACCGGTGGCCATTTCGCTAATCAAAGGTCTGGAAATTCCGCAGAGCCGGTACAGCTCGGGCGTGCTCGCCGTCATGCATTCCGCGCAATATATATGGATCACCAGTTACTATGCGCGCCGCGAGGCCGCGGGCGAGAGCGGCCGCAATTGGCATGCGTGGGCGCACTTCGGAGTGTTGGTCGCCGGCGGAATCGCATTGTTTGTTCCCGGACCATGGCTCGCAAGCCGATTGTTCCATCATGATTTCACCACCAGTTTCCTGATCTTCACCGCGCTCGTCAACATCCACCATTTTATTCTCGACGGGGCGATCTGGAAGCTGCGAGATGGACGGATCGCTGCCGTCTTGCTGAACACGCGAGTTCGGATATCCGATGTCGCTTCGGAAACGAGTAGCGGGCTGACTCGTGCGTGGCTTTGGCTGACGGGCGCAACCGCAACCGCCCGCCAACTCCGGATAGGCGCTGCTATCTTGCTGCTGTTATGGGGAACCGTTGATCAGGCGCGTTACTATCTCGCGCTCCATTCCGACGATCTTGCGGATTTGAAACGCGCGGCGGCATTGGATTCATTCGACAGCTCGTTGCAGATGCGATTGGCGCGGCGTGAGCTGGAACAGGGCGAAGCCCAACCTGCGGAAACAGCATGGCAAAAGGCGATACAAGTGAACCCGGACGATCCCGCGCCGCGCCAGGCGCTGCTTCGATTCCTGATCGGGCAAAACCGTTTGGATGAAGCGTTCGCTTTGACGGAGGCATCGCTCCGTTACACGCCTAAGGATGTGAATCTCTTGATGGATCGCGGGCTTCTATCGCAGCGGCGCGGCCAACCCGACCAGGCAATCGAAAGCTGGAAGCGCGCTCTGGAAATCGATCCCGGCCATTCCTCAGCGCATCTTTATCTCGCGGACGAACTTGATCGGCAGGGAAAGGCGCAGGATGCCGCAGCGCACTACCAGGCATTTCTTGAGATGGTGGCACGGCAGACGACGCGGCAAACAGCGGCGCAGAGGGAAGCGAAACGTCCCGAGCCGCAGCAGATTATTGCCGTTGTGCTTCGCATGGCTGATTGCCAGCAGCGCGCCTCGCAAGGGGCGCAAGCGGTTCAGTCTTATCAATTAGCAGCGAAACTTGCCGCTCAGACTCAGCAGGGCAAACTGGAGAGCGTTGCCAACGTGAACGAAGCAGCGCTCGAGAGTGAAGCCGGCAAATTGGGCGATGCTCTCCGGCTCTACCAGCACGCCCTACGCTTGGATCAATCCAATGGCGATCGAACAGCGAGTGCCGAGGATTGGTTCGCCTATGGCCGTTTTCTCAAGGGCGCCGGATTTCCCGTCCGCCTGGCTTACGCCTGCTTACTCAAATCTGAAGTGCTGCAGAACCCGCTGCCCGACGCTTCGCAGCAGCAGTTCCGGGTCGAGGCTACGAAGCAGGCTGCAGCGCGGGCAGGGGCTGACGGCCGCACTATCCGCCGCGATCTCGACATCGGTGTGAATGAGGCCTTGGGCCTGCGCCCTTAGTTGGCGCTAAGCATCCCTGGAGCTAATTGACACCGCGGCCCTTGTGCTCAACAATTAAAGCGACCCCATAATTTAGGGCAGTTTCACTCCTGGAGGAGCTATGCCGGACGAAGGCGAAGAGATACCTATTCAACATGTGGAGCCGCAATCAACTGCGGGGAAGTGGATTTTGCTTGTCGTCGCGATCCTTTTCGTCGCGGCGGCGGTCTATGGGTATGTAACCACGCAACAGCACATAGACAAGCTGACGAAGGATTTGAGCGACAGTCAGAATCAGGTTGCGGAACTCAAAAACAGAATGCAGACGGCGGAAGCGTCCGAAGAAACACTGGCCCATCAAGTCGGGCTCACAAAAAAGGAATTGGCGCAACGCGCTGTCCAGCTTCAGCAGCAACAGAAGGAGGCCGAGTCGCGCCTGGAGAGAGAGCAAAAGGAGCAATTTGGTCAGGTGAGCGGGGAAGTCGCTGGGGTGAAGACCGATGTGGGAGGAGTCAAGACCGACGTCGCGTCTACAAGGGCTGATCTGGAAACCACCAAGGCAAAGTTGCAGAGTGCCGTGGGCGATCTTGGCGTACAGAGCGGATTGATCGCCAATACGCGCGGTGATCTTGAAGTGCTCAAGCACAAGGGCGATCGCAACTACTACGAATTCACATTGCTCAAAGGGGCGAAGCCCCAGGCTGTGGCGACCGTCAGCCTGCAACTTAAGAAGGTTGATTCCAAACATGGCAAGTACACCCTGGATGTGACCTCGGACGACAAGACGATCGAGAAGAAGGATCGCAATGTGGCCGAACCGATTCAGTTCTACTCAGGACGAGAGCACTTGCTGTTTGAGGTGGTGGTTTGGACCGCGGACAAGAATAAAGCGACAGGATATTTGAGTACTCCGAAGAGTGCGCCGGTTCCCGTGACGGCCAATTGAACGGAGTGCTGTTCCCGGCGGGCGCGCATGTAGCCTGCAGATCGCGCTGCGCGCGGGAGTCATCTACCTGGTCGTGCTGATTGGGGTGCGGCTCAGCGGAAAGCGTGAGGTCGGGCAGATGACGCCATTCGATCTTACGCTGTTGCTGCTTCTTTCTAGCTCCGTGCAGAATGCGATGACGGGGCCGGACACGTCGCTGATCGGGGTGTCATAGCGGCGTCCACGCTTTTGTTGCTGAACTACGCGATCGGAACCCCTTTGGCACCAGCTGCGGGTTCCCGACGGAAAGGCTATCGAATCGCACATGGCCGGGGAAGCACGTCAGCACGCACGAACTCCATCGCGCACTGCGCGAGCACGGCATTACGCACGTCTGTGACGTGGCACTGGCAGTGCTGGAAGTGGATAAATCCATCAGTTGTATGAAATACGACGAGTTGAACCTCTCCGCCCTAAAGGGCGAAGATTCTCAGGCTACGCTTAGAATTACAACCCTTACGTTAGCGCCTGAAGGGTCGCACCGACCCCACGCCTCTGGTTTTTAGACGGGGACTAACCCCACCACAGCAGCCCCTTATGTGCTTAGGCTTCAGGTCCAGTTAAATTGCGAATGCGAATCTGCCGGGAAGTTGTCTAGTCGGTAGCGTACCAAGACGTACCCAGAGGGCAACTATATACGGCTAATATCTCCGCTCTGAAGGGCGGAGTTTTACGGCGCTAGGTGGATAAAACCTGACGCCAATACCCACTTGGTGGGCCGAGGATTCATTCAGAAAAAACCAATAGCTATTTGATCGGCACGAACTTCACACAGACGGGCTGTGATATATCCAGAACCTTATCGGTTGCTGTCAGCCGGCCGGTCTGGGCGTTGATTCGAAAGATAACAATATTGTCTGATTTTTCGTTGGCCGCAAACAGGAGCGTGCCAGTGGGGTCAATCTCGAAATTGCGCGGACTCTGGCCCTTCGTGGGAACGTACTCGATCAGCGTTAAAGTGCCTTTACTCTGATCGATGGCGAAGACCGCAATGCTGTCATGCCCGCGGTTTGAGGCGTAAAGAAACTTGCCAGAAGAATGAACCTGAATTTCCGCATCGTCATTTTGACCTGGGAAATTCTTGGGGATGGTTGAAATTGTTTGCAGCGGACGCAAGAGGCCGCCCGCGGCATCGAAGCTGAAAACAGAAACCGTGGATCCCATTTCGTCGATTACATAACCAAACTTTCCGTTGGGATGAAGGGCGAAGTGCCTGGGCCCGGCTCCGGGATCGGCCTTCGCGAAGGCGGGCTCATCCGGAACAAGGGATCCCTTCGTGTTGTCGAACTTGTAGACAATCGTCTCGTCGAGTCCGAGGTCGTCAACGATGGCGAAACGATTGTCGGGCGACAAGTCGATGGAGTGAGCGTGTGGCCCTTCCTGCCGTTTTGGATTGGAGCCGTGCCCGGTGTGCTGCACAAAGGCGGAAGCGTCACCCAAGCGGCCATCTTGAAGTATGGGGAATACTGATACGCTCCCGCCGGTGTAGTTGGCCACCAGAACAAACTTTCCAGTTTTGTCCACGGTGATGTAACAGGGATCGGCGCCGCCGGACGGCACCTCATTCAACAGCGTTAATCTACCTGTCGCGCGATCGATGGCGAACGCACTGACCGCTCCACTCTTCTGCCCCTTGTAATTTCCGGTCTCGTTGACCGCATAGAGAAATCGGTGATTGGGATGTACCGCGAGAAACGACGGGTTAGTGGCCTCGGCCGCGAGGCCGACGGGTGTCACCCCTGCGTTGCCGGCGCTAAAGCGATAGGCGTAGATGCCTTTACTGGTGCTGCCTTCCTGGGTGTAGGTGCCGACGTACATGAAATACGCGTCGGTCTTATTGACGGCCGCGACTTTCTTGTCGGCAGCGCCGGCGGCGCAAGTAGCGAAGACGAGAAGCACCAGGAAAAGCCCGATTGTCCGGAGAAGACGCTGAGATGGGATCATTGTTTTGTCAAATCGCATTCGATAGCCGTCGCGCAAGTTTACTTGGTCAACACTACGGGTACAGGTTGGTCATAGGGCTGAATGATCACGCTTACTGATTTTCGCTGATTGAAGGCATCGAGCGTCACGGGGAAGCTGACGATCACAGTGCGCTTGATTTCCTGACCGGGTTGCAGTTTGTCTTCCGGAGACAGGGCTGGCTGGGCGGTCGCCTTTAGAGCGGGGAATGCCTGATAGTAACGATCGAAATCGACAGCCGATACTGCGTCGCTGGTTTGCTCACCACCGGGGGCCGTCAGTTTTGCTTGGATACTGCGCACCCATAGCGATCTCTCCCCGGAACTGTGCAAAGTGAATGTTAGAGCTACTAACGAGGCGGTCTGGTTTGGGATCTGAACCGCGGTTACGCTGTCGAGGGATCCGGCGGCTTGCGGCTTCGCCCGCTGCAGAAACGATATGACACCCGCGATGACCAGTACCCCGGCCAGCGCGATCAGCAAGATCTTGACCGGAGGCAAGTTGCGTTTGGCGGTGCCGAATTCATCGCCGATGTGAATGGTGGGTCCACGCTGCACGGCTGGCTGCGCAGTCTTTGCCGGTGTGTTGGCGGGTGCCGGAGGAACGGGCGCGGGGCTGGGGGTTTGATCGGGCATGATTTATCGCGCTTTCGATTCTACTCCGCCTTTTCGCTTCCGAGAACGAATGTCAATTCCGTTCGTGCTTCATGGCCGCGGCGAAACTTTGTGCGGGCAGGGTATTTAGGACATCGTCTTTGCTCAGCCATGCTCGCCGTGCCTGCAGAATGCCGTAGCGGATTTTATCCAGGTGCGAGGTGTGGTGGGAATCTGTGTTGATGACGATCTTCACACCCCGCTGTTTCGCCTGGCGCAAATGCACGTCGTTCAGATCGAGGCGATCAGGGTAGGAGTTCAACTCCATGGCGACTTTATGTTTAGCCGCCGCGGTTAAGACCGCGTCCATGTCGAACTGATAGGCGTCGCGGCGAAGTTGCAGGCGGCCGGTGGGATGGCCAACGATCGACGTGTTGGGATTGGCGATGGCCTTTAGCAGCCGCTCGGTCATCTTTGCCGGCTCTTGATTGAAAACCGAATGCACGCTGGCGATGACCACATCCATCTGGGCCAGCACGTCGTCGGAAAGATCGAGATCGCCATCGGCGAGGATGTCCACTTCGATACCGGCGAAGATGGTGATGCCGTCGATTCGCGAATTTGCTTCACGAATCTTTTGAATGTGTGCCAGGGCGCGGGTGTCGTCGAGACCATTGGCGAAAGCCAGGTTCTTGGAATGGTCGGTGATGGCCATGTACTTATACCCGCGCGCCTGGGCTGCTTCGGCCATTTCCTCGATGGTGTTGCGTCCATCAGTTTCAACCGTGTGCATGTGTACGTCGCCCTGCAGGTCGTCCAGAGTGATTAGACTAGGCAACGCATGCTTTTCCGCGGCATCAATCTCACCCAAATTTTCGCGCAGCTCGGGAGCAATGTAATCGAGGTTGAGCTTGGCGTAGATTTCTTCCTCCGTCTTGCCGGCGACAGGAGTCTCAGTTTTTAGATCGGCGAGACTGTACTCGTTGAGGGTGTAACCCATCTTGAGGGCGCGCTGGCGAAGAGCAACGTTGTGAGCCTTTGATCCGGTGAAATATTGCATCGCCGCTCCGAACGACTCGGGAGGAAGCAGGCGAACGTCCACTTGCAGATCGTTCCGAAGGCGGAAGCTGATCTTGTTATCGCCTTGCGCGATGATGCTCATCAATGGTGGATACTGAGCGATGTAACTCACCGCCTTTTCGCGTTCCTCTGGGCTGGAGCACGCTGCACCGGTTACCAGAATGTCGAGATCGCCCGCTGTTTCGCGGCCGCGGCGGAGAGAGCCTGCTGGAGTGATTTTGTCAAAGCCCGGCAATTTAGCGAGATAGTCGGTGAGTTTGTTCGCTTCGGTCTCTGCCGCATCAATGAGAAACCGGCCCGAAATGCGACGATAGTCTTCGATGGCTTTCAACAGCTTTTGTTCGTGCTTCTCGCCCATGCGCGGCAATTCACGGATCTTTCCCTCGCGGGCCAGCTTCTCAACCCCATCGACGTCACTGACCTGATAGGCGCTCCAAATGAGCGCGATCGTCTTCGGCCCGAGACCCTGAATTTTCAATAACTGAAGCATCGACGGATGGTATTTCCTGAGCAGTTCGGCTTGCATGCTGAGGCGGCCGTCTCTGAATAGTTCCTGCAGGTTCAGCAGCATCCCTTTGCCGATGCCGGGGATGGCAAGAACTTTCTTGGGCTCGCTAATGAGATCTTGAATCGGCTCCGTCAAATTTTCGATGGCTTGGGCGGCATTGCGGTAGGAGCGGATACGGAAGGAATCTGCCGCGTCAATTTCGAGCAAATCGGCGGTTTCATACAGGACCGTGGCGATGGATTTGTTGTCCACGGTTAAAGATTAAACAAGATTCGAATGCGGCGCCAGCGCTTGGACGGCAAAGGTGGAGTTCGTCCTTGTACGAACAAGGCTGACCGCTGGCCAAGGCCTCAGGGTTGCGTTGCCCGGTTCGAGCGTTTTCTTCCGATATGGCTTTAAGCGCTCTTGTTTACATTAGCCGCCTGTGGCCCTTTCTGTCCTTCAGTAATTTCAAACTCCACCTCATCACCTTCCTGAAGGCTTTTGTAGCCCTCAGATGTGATCGCGCTGTAATGAACAAAAACATCGGGACCATCTCCACGGCCGATGAACCCGTAGCCTTTTGCGTTATTGAACCACTTTACTGTGCCTTTCACCTTTCCCCCTTTTTCCGCCCGTCTTTAATAGCGGGGGGCCATACCTGACTCGCAACTAGGATGCACTTTCGAATCGTTAGGATGGAGTATACGGTAAAATATGTACGGGCGGCGACTTCAATATGTTAGCCACCGTACACAAGTAAATCACAGTTAGCGTGGGTCACCTAGCGCTTTTTGGCGACCTGGCGATCCAGCCAAAGCACTGAGGAGATGGTTTTTGCGTCGCGAATCGTGCCGTTGAGCACCATGCGAACCGCCGTCGGCAGCGAAACCATTCGCTGTTGAATTACTTCATCGGCCTCGGGCCGCGCCGTTCCGGCGCGAAGTCCAGTTGCCAAATATACCGACATCGTCTCGGCCACGAAGCCGGGGCTCGCATAAAACCTAAAGATGCGCCTCCAGTGGGCCGCGGTGTAACCAGTTTCTTCCAGAAGTTCGCGCTTGGCCGCAGGTAAGGGCTGTTCGCCGCTATCGATGCGGCCGGCGGGGATTTCCCACAGATTATCATTGGCCGCGTGGCGATATTGGCGCTCAAGAAGAACCCGCGGTATCGAGCGGGATTCGTCGACAGCTAGAATTACCACCGAACCGGTGTGATGAATGATGTCGCGACGGGCGCGCACGCCTCCGGGTTCCTGCACGTCGTCAGTCGTTACCCAAAAAACCGGTCCGCGATACACGGTGCGTGAAGAAAAGATCTTGGCTTTGGCTAGTGGACGCTTGCGGAACGCGACCGGCTTCGACTTGGAACGTGAAGATTTTTTCATGAGAACAATATAAAACAATGCTTCCCTGGTGCGGTTCTGCGCTTCCGACGGAACGCCAAGATGTGACCTTCGGAGCTCGGAGTTCAATTCTGCTATGCTGCCCGGCATGCCGGAAAGCATTTCAAAAAAGCGGGCGAAGAAGCAGCGCATTGCAATCGTGGGCGCGGGGAATCTGGCCAGTGCGTTAGCCGTTGCTTTGCATGAAGCGGGATATGGAATCGAGGAAATTGTCTCTCGGAGCCGCCCGGCATCCTTGCGGCTGGCTCGGCGTCTTGCCAGCAGCGTGGGTGCTTCGGCAGTAGTCACAGCCGGAGCCGAACTTCGAGCCCAGGTGGTTTGGTTTTGCGTCCCCGATAGGGCGATTGCAGACGCCGCAAACGGAATTAAAGAAGCAACAGGTTGGACCGGCAAAGTGGTGCTGCATTCCAGCGGCGCTCTCACCAGCGACGACCTTCGGTCGCTCCGGCGGTGCGGGGCTACGGTCGCTTCGGTTCATCCCTTGATGACGTTTGTTCGCGGATCGCGTCCGCCGCTTGTGGGTGTGCCCTTCGCCATCGAAGGCGACTCGGGCGCTGTGCGGGCCGCGCGCGCCATCATTCTCGATTTGAGTGGTCTGCCGTTTGTCATCCGGAAGCGGCACAAGAAGGCCTACCATGCCTGGGGGATGTTTCTTTCGCCGCTGTTCACGGCTCTGCTATCGGCGAGTGAACGAGTAGCAGTGGCCGCCGGCGTTCCCCGAAGCGCAGCGAAAGAGCGGATGCTGCCTATCTTGAGGCAAACCCTGGCGAACTATGCGGCTTTGGGTGCGCCTCAAGCTTTCAGTGGTCCGATTGCCCGCGGAGATGTCGACACCGTAAGGAAGCATCTAAGAGCATTGCGCGCGGTTCCGGAAGCGCGAGAAGTCTATCTTGCACTGGCACGCTCCGGGCTCCGCGATCTGCCTGCGAAGAATCGCGCTGCCCTCGAGAAGATTCTTAAACCATGAATCTGGAGATGAAACCGACGTTTTATCGCGACGAGAAGAGATGACCAAGCTTTTCCTTCTTGGTCTTGAGATATTCTTCGGCGTACGGACTGGCGATTACCTCGCACGGTACGCGCTCGACAACCTCGATGCCAGCCTGTTCCAAAGCCTCGACCTTCTCGGGATTGTTCGAGAGCAAGCGTACCCGGCTTACTCCGAGCGCTTTGAGCATCTGGCCGGGAAGCGCAAAGTCGCGATGGTCGGCTTTGAAGCCCAGACGTTCGTTAGCTTCGACGGTATCCAGACCCGCGTCCTGTAACTCGTAAGCCTGCAATTTGGCCATCAGGCCAATGCCGCGGCCTTCCTGTTGTTCGTAGATTAGTATGCCCGCGCCCAGGTCGCGAATCATCCCGAGCGCCATCTCAAGCTGCTGGCGGCAGTCGCAGCGCAAAGAATGAAAAACGTCGCCCGTCAGACATTGCGAATGGATGCGCACCAGCGGAGGAGCGGAATGAACGTCCCCCATCACCAGGGCGACCGCTTCTTCAACCCGCCGGCTTCCGTCGGAACCAAATTCCGCTCGAAAGCCGTGGATACGAAACGTCCCCCACCGGGTGGGAAAATCCGCAGAAGCGATTTCTTTCACTGTATTGACGGACACACCTCAATTATAACGGAGGCGAATGAGACGAGGATCTTTTCACCACCGAGCGCTGGCCCCGGCGGGCCGAGGCGCAGAGAAAACAGCAACCAAGAAGGACGAAACATTAGAGGTCTTCTCTGTGCCTCTCTGGTGAAAAGCTTGCGATCAGTTTGCCTTCAGCCGCGCGCGCGGTAGTGGAAGATTGCATCCTGCTTGGAGGCGATGGCGACGCCGTTGCGCGTGGCGGGATGAAAGTGCCAGTTCTCCAGCGCGGCTAAAAACTTTTCATCGAGTTTCGGGCCCATGCTGTGGAGAATGGTCTTGCGAACGATTTCTCCGCGCTCGTCGATCGTGATTTCCACCACCACATTTCCTTCTGAATCCGGCAGTTCCCAGGGATAAACGAGGGGATCGACTGTAGCGACCGGTAAAGCAGGACGAATCTCATCCCCGTACACCGGGCCGCCAGGCAGACTCCCGTAGGGAAGGCCTGCAGGTGTGCCATGACTCAGATTTGAAAGCGTGGCGGCTTTCGATTTGTCCTCCGCGGAGGATGGTGAAAGCGGGGCTTGCGGGAGGGGAAGCTTGGCCAGCGCGGCGTTGCGCTGGAGAAGAAGTTTCTCGTGCCCCAGCCGTTGATGACGATAGACTTCGGTCGCCCGGCTGGGTGAACTCGTGGTGCTATCGTCGGCAGATTCAGTTGGAAAATATACTCGCGCGAGCAGCCTGCCATTGCGTCCGAGTGCGACCGACGATGGATTCAACAGTTGCGGCTGCGGCGCGTGGAGAAGCCATGCGAACAACAGGCCATGAAGCGCGAGCGAGGTCCCCACCATTCTGCGCTGCCCTTTGAATTTCTCGGAATTCAGTTGCGTAAACATCTTGGAAACTCCAGCAGCCTTGTCTGTAAGGTTAGACGGGGGATGGGGGGATTCGTCAAGCGCAATTGGTGCCCTGACTGGAACGCTGGTAAAATGAGCGAGTAGAAAACCATTCGGTGCGGGGCTATAGCTCAGCTGGGAGAGCGCGTCGTTCGCAACGACGAGGCCGTCGGTTCGATCCCGACTAGCTCCACCAATTCTTTCAACAACTTGCTGCCTTTAGCAGCCATTCGTGATCATCGAAAAACCCACCTTATTGGACCGTAAACGCGTTGCAGAACGGTCTATTAAACCGAAGTTCCGGATGAGTTCAGACAGTATTCTGCTGATTCGGAGGTCAGGATGTGGTCGATCTCACGAGCCAACAAGGTCCCGAAAGAACAAGGGACGATTACTGCACGTTCGTGCAGCACTTGGGCGCGACCGAGAAGCAAAAACAAATCAAGGAATCGTGAGCTTCTGGCCGGGGAGCAATCTAGGTTTCTCCTGATTGGAACCCAGGATGCCGCGATTCGCTTCGTAAATCTTAGGGTATTTTCTTCCGTCGCCGTAGAACTTGTTGGCAAGAGCCCAGAGCGAGTCTCCGTTCTTCACGATGTATGTCTTGGTCGTGGTACAGACGGGATTGATGTAGTCCGAATTCGGCCGCCAGCAGAAAGTGTCCGCGCCCACGGTCCCTGCACCGGGAGGGTTCGGTGGCGACTTCGAACGGGCAGTCGGCGGCGTGTACAACGGCGGTAAGCCGAACAGCGGCAACTGCGGTTTGGTCAACGACGGATGAGCAGTCGGGCCGGAGAAGCTCGGTGTCGCGGCGTCCGCCGCGACAGCCTCCCCTGCGGAGGACCCCGTCCATTTCAATGCTGGAATCAAACGCCCGCTGGGATCCAACTCAAGGGCCGGCACCTTGAAGGCGGGGATGCTCTGAATCACGGCCTCAGGAGGCATTCTGTTAAGGATGACGTATTCGTGTTCAACCGACATCCCCCATGCGGGAACCCGAATCGCGGCGGATTTTGGCAACCGAATGATGTAGACCACCCCTCCTTTGCCAGAGCCAAAGTTTGCTGCAACGCCCGGAATGCGACTGGTTGGGACGCCGACGGCACCTAACGGCTCTCCTTCCAGGCCCGGAGGTGACCCTGGAGCGGTCACGGGCTGGTCATGCCAAAACGCAGTCTGTCCTGCGATGTCTTGGTTGCTGAACCCCGCTTCGCGCATTCGCGCCACGAGTTGTTCGGACGCTTCCAACCCTTCAGTCCGGGCCAATGGGCTCAGAATGGTGGTGGTAGTCAAACCCTGCCCGCGGTACAAGGTGATGAATCCGCGGCGGTTCAGCCACCAATCAGCAGCTCTTCCCGTCAAGTTCCGTCTCTGGAAAAATTGGCCTAGTTCGTTCGCGGTGACTGGGGTATCTGCCGCTCGCTGCGATATCATTTCAGAGATGGCGAAGTCTGATTGGCGCATACCTTGGGTGGCAAGCCAGTCGAGTGATCGGGTTGCTCCTTCTCCGATCAGCCGGATGCCCCCTGGAACGATCACGCCGATGATCGCACCGGTAGCTCCGTCTATGACGTAAGTCTGCACCCCTGAGAACTCGCCCTGGCTGATATCCCCGACTGCCCGGAAACTCATCGTGGAGGTTGCTCCTGCGAGCGCCATGCTCCCGTAGAAGCCTAGTCCGAGACGTGCGATCCCAAAAGATGCCTCTGGAACGGCAAATAGAGCTAGCGCCTCTCCCCCGACTTGAGCCTCTGAAACGCTGGGATAGGTTTTACCACCCGGCCCCGGGGCGTTCGCTACGTTCGGTCGCAGAAGAACGTAGGCGGCGGCGGCCAGCGGAA
>Ga0209330_1000124_pt1 | contig 37218 bp, 29 predicted proteins | sample JacPinW_OM2H0_O3_FD_187969 | JGI IMG/M metagenome (GOLD analysis project Ga0209330, IMG submission 187969) | Forest soil microbial communities from Algoma, Ontario, Canada - Jack Pine, Ontario site 1_JW_OM2H0_O3 (SPAdes) (version 2) | ecosystem: Environmental > Terrestrial > Soil > Boreal... | reverse complement strand
GTCCGGGGTGTGCAGAGAATCCGCCTTATCGAAATCGTATGCCTGGACTGCTTGCTCGTGTGCCAGAACGACATTTATTGCCGCCTGCTTGTCGTCCTCTTGTGGTGCGGTGCGCGTGCTACAAGCGCCGAGCAGAAGAAGGATTAGAACCATCGCCGCGAATAGCGCCTGGACTCGTCGTTGCATGTTGGTCTCTCCACTCAGGCGCACTGGATTCGGCGCAAAATCGGTGCGTAAATCCCAACATCCGCTAATTGTGTTTGCTCCGCCTCCACTGCATGTGCGCCATCCTAGCTTGCGATTGGGAATGCGTCAACGAATCGACGCTGGTCGCGAAGTTTGTGCCGCAATCAACAGCGCTGGGGAAAACTTTGCTCCACGTTCTGATTAAACACTGCGGGCTCAAACGGAGTCAGACGTGCGGTGAGGCGGAATTATTTGGCGGAGGGGCGAGGGGCGCGCCAGCGGCGGCTTAGGGCGGGGATTAAGGCGCCGCCGAGGTTGGCGAGATTCGCGTCGGGGAACGGAGCCCGGTCGGCTCCGGGACGCAGCGAGCGGAAGAAAGAATTGAGGAAGCGGCCGAAGGCCTCGAACTTTTCGGCGAAAGTAAACTTGAGAGCGCGGCCGTTGGCGCGTACGACGAGCATGGTGACGTCGTCGGCTGAAAGATTCTGCGGAAAGCGTTCGCCGATTTCCCGGAGCAGCGCGGGAATGATTTTCTCCCCCGGTACCTCGCCCAGCAGATTGACCAGACGCAGCAAACCTTCTTCGCCGAGCATTTGGCCGTCCGCGTCGCAGGATTCCATCAGCGCGTCGGTGTAACTGATCATGCAGTCGCCAGGTTCGAGCTCCACGTCGAGCTGCTCGTAATCCGCGATTTGAAACATGCCCAGCGGAATGTTGGCGAGTCCCTTTTTTTCGGGATGGTCTGCGTGTCCGAGAAGCGACCAGCGGCTCTCGGCGGCGCGATACAGAAGCGGGCGCGGATGGCCCGCGTTGCAAAGAGAAAGCCGGCGAGTGGGCTCGAAAAAAGTGGTGAGAACAGCCGTGGCGAAACTGCCGTGGCGCGAAAGCTCGGTGAACTGCTGGTTCAGCAGGCGGACGACTTCTTTCTGGTCCAGGCGATTGACGAATCGGCGCATCAACGTGCGTAGGTCGGCTGCGGTGGAAGCGACAGCGGTGCCGTGGCCGGAAACGTCGGCGAGAAGCAGACGGCTGATGCGCCCGCTCGCGCAACTGGAAACGTAATACACGTCGCCGCCGCGCTGCGCTTCGCCGAACGGCTTGCTGTAAACCCAGACGTCGAGCCCGCCCAATTCGACTCCGCTGGAAGCGAGTTGGCTGCCGCCCCAAACTTCCATGCACTGCATGTGCTGCGCAGGAGCATCCGTCATGCAAGCATTATAACGGTTGAGAAGGACTTGAGCGGAGCCGATGTCGTATCGTTGACGGCAATCCGGAGTTGAGTTTCGCAACGCCAACAAACAAACGGCGCCGACCCGATTCTCGCAGCGCCGGCCAACCAACAAGGGTGACCCGCTATTCGTAGCGCGGGTCGACCAACGGCGGCGACCCGCTTTTCGTAGCGCCGGCATCTTGCCGGCGCCTTTGGTTTTCCTTCACGGCCCATCAAACCGCCACCAAGGCACCGTTACTACCGGGCAACGTCCGCGCTTCTTGCCTTTGTAGCGGCCGCCTTTAGGCGGGCGGGATTATTCGTCGAACCGCCGAGAAAACCAAAATAGCCGGCAAGATGCCCTTCGACTGAGCTCAGGACAAGCCGGCTCTTTTGATTTGCTCAAAGCCTTAACAAACAGCCGGCAGGAAGCCGGCGTTACAAAGGCAAACACAGGATGCCGAACTGAAGCTATCGGCCTGCCTCGCTAGCGGGCGCTACGAGAACAAAGCCGCGAAATTCGTATGCCTGAAGATAGCGAGACGCAGGCGAGTCGCTAGTCTCGTACGCAAGTCGGTCTTCCGTCGTGGTCTGTGACTTGATGCTCTCCTGCTGGACACGGTCCGGACCTGGCTTGCCGGTCGCGCTCTGCGTCTCGGTCCCGTTGTGCATCGCGATCGCGTTGAGCATCCCGGTCGCGCTGCGCGTCGCGATCCCGCTGTGCATCCTGATTCGCGTCCGCCCCCGGCGCGCCTTGCGGCCCGGGTTGACCCTGTGGCCCTGCCGAGCAGCCGACAGCCAGCAGCACTAGAAAACACGTACTCATAAACAGCGATTTCCTCATTTAGATTCTCCCTTGTAGTCCCACCCGCGCGAGCGCACCGCAGACGACTGCGCTTAGTAAGGATGGTACGCAGACTGCATAATCGGCCGCTGTCCTAAATCGCACACTATTCCAACAAGGCCGTTAGCGGTCAGGAAGCTGACTTGGATTTTGGTGTTCGTAGCGCCGCCTGCCGGCGTGGCAGGCCGGCATGTTCTGAGCGCAGTCGAAAGCCATATTGCCGGCTTTTGACTTTCTCATCCGCTCGGGTCGATTCCATCTAGAGTGTCAGCGCTGCCGCACGCGCGTCTCGCGAAACACGATTCAAAAACGACACGCGGCGTAAGTGGTTTGGCTGCCGCTCGCTGTAGCGTCAATGCGCACGAATGTTTTGGTATGCCGGTTGCTTTCTCTCACAGAAGTAATTCCTTATAGGAGAGAACTATGATCAAGCGCATCGGCGCGCTCGTTTTCATCTTTGTCTGCACGTCCATTGCATGGCTCATTCTCGGCGCGACAATTGTTTCCCGCACGTATTCTCCGCTTTCGGACCAACTGAAATCACGCGTCGCGTCAAATTGGGGAACTGCACAGGAGCAATCGCCGCCCACGGCAACTTACCAGCGCGAAGTCACGCGCATCGTCGACGCCGGCAAAGATGTGAAGGAGATTAAGAAATTGGAAAATATCCCGCTCTCCCTGGATGCGACAAAAGTTGACGTGACGCTCGACCTGCAACACCGCCAGAAAGGACTTCTGTGGTACAGCACTTACACGGTTTTGTTTGCCGGCCAGTACAACTTCACCAATTCGAGCGGCCAGGATCAGGACGTAACTTTTCAGCTTGGTTTTCCTTCCAAGCAGGCGGTTTACGACGGCCTGGTGATGTCGGTGGACAACCAGCCGCTGACGGTAAAAAACGCAAGCGACAGCGCGTGTGGAAGCCTCCGGGTGCCGGCAGGGAAGACAGTCGTGCTGCACGCGAGCTATCGTTCGCAGGGACTGGACACCTGGCGCTACAACTTCGGCGACGGCGTTTCGCAGATTCGCAACTTCACGCTGAACGTTCACACCGATTTCAAAGACATCGACTTTCCCGAAAATACTCTTTCGCCTACTACGAAACACGAAATCGGCAATGGCTGGGATCTGACCTGGAATTACACGAATCTGGTTTCGGGATACGCTATCGGAGTCGCCATGCCGCAAAAGCTGCAGCCTGGGCCGCTGGCGGGACAAATCAGCTTCTTCGCTCCGGTGTCGCTGTTTTTCTTTTTCTTTCTGATATTTATCATCACCACGCTGCGGGGGATCGATTTGCATCCGATGAACTACTTTTTCCTGGCCGCGGCGTTCTTTGCCTTCCACCTCTTATTGGCGTACTTGGTGGACCACCTTTCCATCCACATCGCGTTCGTGGTCTGCTCGCTGGTTTCGGTTTTTCTGGTGGTGAGCTATCTGCGGCTGGTGGTGGGATTGCGCTTTGCGGCCGTGGAAGCTGGCCTCGCGCAGTTGATTTACCTCGTGCTGTTCTCGTACGCGTTTTTCTTTCGAGGCTTTACCGGCCTCGCGATTACGATCGGCTCGATCGTCACGCTGTTCGTGGTCATGCAAGTCACCGGACGAATCCGCTGGGAAGAAAAGTTCGCCAAGGCCCAGTCTTGACTTTTCGCCTGCGACATCGCCACGATTCCGGCCGATGGCGTTTTTCACTTGGTAGCACGCGGTTGGCGACGCAGCAGGTGGGCCTTGAGCATGCATCTTTGTACGTTCTCACCGAGTCTCGGATTTCGATTGGCAGAAACAGCAGAGTCAAGCCTATAATTTGGCTATGAAATACGTGACGCTTCCTATCGTCGTGGAAGGCAATTCGGAAGGCTACTTTGTTTCTTGCCCCGCGCTGCAGGGGTGTTACAGCCAAGGAGACACGTAAGAAGAGGCGGTCGCAAACATCAAGGACGCCATCCGTCTCCATATCGAAGACCGAATCGCCGACGGCGAAGAAATTCCCGAGCACCTTTCCCTCAGCCTTTCTACCGTAGAAGTCGCTGTCTGATGCCCAAGCTGCCTCGCCTTACCGCCCGTCAAATCACTGCCGTGTTGGAGAAGGTAGGGTTTTCGCGGGGCAAAGTGGTAGTCACATGATTTACAAAAACCCGGCCGGCAAGCGCGTTACGATTCCATTTCACGCCGCCAAATTCCCCCACCCGAAACTCCTCAAGAGCATCCTCCGCGACGCTGAGATAAGCGTCGAGAAGCTCGAGAGTCTTCTCTAGCCCTCAAGCTTTTGAGCGGAGCTAAGAATGTTTTCCTTTCGCTACGAAATCACGCACGGCTTGCGGCGGCGCGAAAACCGCGGGATCGACGTCGTTGAACGTAACCGACGTATAAGTCTGCGTCAGAAACACCGTCCAATCGCCGCTGCTCTTCGGTTTTATTTTCACCGTCCACTTCATGGGGAACAGAACTCCGTCCACTGGACGGTAATCCGAAAATATCAGGTGCGTGAGCGTCGGCGCGCCGCCCGCGTTCGATTCGAATTCATAGGCCGTCAGCAGCCCCGTTTCCACATCGTAAAGATGGTTGTTCACCAGTCCCCAATTGTTAATTCCGTTCAGCCGGTAGCAGCGGCGGCCTCCGAACTCTTCGATGCCGACTGTCTCCATCGATTTGAACCAGGAAAGCTCGTCCAACGGATAATAAAAATCAGCATCACGCTTGTCCGATTCTCGGTCGTCGCCGGTATCTATCTGCGGACCGCTGCGAGGATCGAGCGCCCAAGCCAAATCGCCATCGAATCCGGTCTCGAGCTCTCCCTGATTGTTGGGTAATACCGTTTTTTCTACCCGTAGATAAGGCGCCCCGGCGTAATAAGTGAACGACAGCGTCGCTCCCTGTCTTTCGATGGTCCCTCGCATCGTACTGGAAGTATGTCGCCGGATGGCAGCCTCTCCGCCCAACGCTTTGTCGTAGCGTGCGACGATCTCCTTTGCCGAGGGAAGGGCCCCATCTGGAGCCTGCGCACGCAGCGGTGAAGTCCCGGCAGGCGCGAGTGCGAACGCAGCCGCGTAAAACAGCACCGTCCGCAGCGCCGAAGTTGTAGTCATCGATTTTCTCCCCACCGAGATTTCATCGGACGTCCGAGAATCCGAGCGATTTGGAGCAGCATTTTAAATACCAAAAGATAGAACGGAGCAAACGCTGAAACTCGAACGATTTACCCAAATGGCAGGACGTCGCAAGCAGCTTTCGATTCCCGATTCTGGGATACACACCGCACAAAGTCGAACATTCAGGAGAGGGTTCGGAGCGACTCCGTGACGTACTGAACCGTGTCGTCAGGCATCAGGCCAACCAGGCATTCATGCGTGTTGTTCGAGCAGACCAATAGAGCCGGCGGGATGACGGCGTTACCTCTCAGTGCTCTATTTCATCGCCGCTTCAATTTCTTCGGCTGAGTAGGGAACTCCGGGCGTGAGAAGTTCCGCGCCGTCTTTGGTGATCAGGAACATATCCTCCAGGTAATAACCCTGGCCATCCATGGAGACGATGGGCTCGAATGCAATCGTGGTGCCGGCGCGCAATGCTCCAGACGCATATCCCGCGATCAAATTGATAGTGTGGACCTGCCAGAAAGGAACGTTGTCTTTCTTGGACCAGTTGTCGATCGCCCGTTGCGCAAGCGAACTTTTCGCCGACGACCGATGACTGAGCAGTTCGGCCCGCCACGCTTCGAAAACCTGGTCAGATGTAACGCCCTCGCGCAACGTCTTGGCGCCTGCATGATATGCGGCCACGAAGATGTTCCAAGTTTCGCGTTGATCTTCGGTGAATTTCCCGGAGACAGGAATCGTCCGGCCCAAATCTCCCTGATAGTGCTCCCACTCGCAACCTACGTCGAGACGAACCAAATCTCCGGCGCGCATGATCGTATTCAGATGATCGTAGCGAGCCGCTGACGCAAAAGGACGTGGGAACACGGCGTTTTCGCCCGACATCGCCCACGGCCAGAAAGCAATGCCGTGGGCGCCCGCGTTCCAGCAGGCGTTTTCGACGGCAGATTCGACGCTGCGCTGCGACACACCCGGACGGACGGCTTGCATCCCGGCCATCACTGCGGTCACCGTTGCTTTGGCTGCAGCGCGCACATCTGCGATTTCGGCGGTGCTTTGTACCGACAAGAGTTCATAAACTTTCGCGCGGGCTTCAACGAGTTTGAAGGAAGGCCATTTCTGCTGGATCATCACGGCCCACAACGGAATATGGACTATCTTCTGTCCGGTGAAATTTCCCGGCATATCGAGCCCGGAGGAAAGGCCGGGCGCGACGTACAACGTGGTTGGCGAGCTCGCCCGCTTGGCCAAAAAGTCTTCAAGCTCGGACCAATCGACGACGTGTTCGATGCCTAGTTGCCGGGCGGCATCTGGCCCGGGTAGAACTTCGGGCACGAGCCCCATATGAGAAAACGGAACGGGTGTTGTAGGTTCCAGGAAGAGCCAGGACTCGCCGGATTGGCCGTCGATCGCGAGCACAGCGTTAAAGGTATTCTCCAAGCCGGTGAAGTAATAGAAGAGGGGATCCTGACGGAATCCATCTTCCGTCAGATCACCCGGAACTTCGGCATGGATGAGCAGAATGCCATCATGAAATGCGCGCGCTGCGCGTTGGCGGCGCTCCTGAATTTCCGGCTGATTGGCAGCGAACACCTGCGTTGCGCTGATCAAGATGAGCACCAGCCCCAAAATGTTTTTCCGCATTGCGAGGTAGCGTAACACTTCGCCCTGCAGTGCAGCAACGTCGCACAAAATGAGCGATTGAAGCGTTCCGCATCGGTACGGGCTCTTAACGTCATCGCGGCGGAGTTTTATCGTCGCTTTTATTCCCGATTTAAGACCAAAGCAGTTTTCCCATTTACGCTCGAAAATTATTGGTGCGGCGCAGTCTGTTAACGCTCGACTTACAGCTCTTTTCGCCAGCCGTCGAAATCACATGCGAACGGCGCGGGTCGTGCTCTATATACGCTGTGAAGCGCCAGCGCTTCAAACAAATTGTTGAAGTTCGCATTTCAGCCAAGGAGAAACGGGCTAATGGTTAGGAACCAAAGAGCAAAGGGATTTTCTTTAATCGAATTGCTGATCGTAGTGGCGATCATTCTGATCATCGCGGCCATCGCAATTCCGAACTTACTCCGTGCACGCATTGCAGGCAATATGGCTTCGGCAGTCGGCTCAGTTCGCACGCTCAATACCGCCGAGATAACCTATTCCGTATCGTACGGTACTGGATTCACGACGTTGGCTAGTTTGGGCGGCCCGGTGGGTTGCGTTGCCGCACCAGCAACGGCTTGCTTGATCGACCCAGTCCTTACGGCCGGAACCAAAACCGGCTACGTCGTCGCTGCAGCACCCGCAACGGGCGCAGGCACGATACTCTCTCCGTTCCTGACTTTTGAAGACAACGCCACTCCGATTTCAGTTACTACCGGCACGCGCGCGTTTTGCTCCGACCAATCCGGTGTGCTGCGATACAACTTGACCGGTGTAGCAATCGGAACCACCGTCGGTAGCTGCGGTGCAATTACGACCGTGATTCAGTAGCTAGTAGCCTCTTACGCTTGCTTCGCTGCGCGATTGCTTGCGTTCGCGCCTCTGGCGTAAGATGCAGCGCTAGTGACAGACTCCTCTTCCTTAATTGGCCGTACGATCTCGCACTACCGCATCGTTGAAAAGCTCGGTGGCGGCGGTATGGGCGTGGTGTACAAGGCCGAGGACACTCGGTTGCATCGTTTCGTCGCCCTGAAATTCCTGCCGCTCGACGTCGCGCGCGATCCTCACGCGTTGGCGCGCTTTCAACGTGAAGCGCAAGCGGCTTCCGCGCTGAATCATCCCAACATCTGCACCATCCACGATATCGGCGAGCAGGACGGGCATTCGTTCATCGCCATGGAATTTCTTGAAGGCGTCACGCTGAAGCATCGCATCGACGGGCGCGCGATGCCGCAGGAACTTTTGTTGACGCTCGGAATTGAAATTGCGGATGCGCTGGATGCCGCGCACGCGAAAGGGATCATTCATCGCGACATCAAGCCCGGGAACATTTTCGTCACCACACGCGGAGTCGCCAAAGTGTTGGACTTTGGCCTGGCGAAAGTGTCCGGGAACCGTGAACGCGGAGTCGAAGCGACAGGTCCGACGCAGGATTTGCCCGAACATCTCACCAGCCCCGGTTCGGCGCTCGGTACCGTGGCTTACATGTCGCCGGAGCAAGTGAGCGGCAAGGAATTGGACGCACGCACCGATTTGTTTTCCTTCGGCGCGGTGCTCTACGAAATGGCCACGGGTGCGCTGCCGTTCCGTGGCGACACTTCGGGCCTGATCTTCGAAGCCATTCTGAATCGCGAGCCGGTGCCGCCCGTGCGGATGAATCCGTCACTCTCTCCCGACTTGGAGCGCATCATCAACAAAGCGCTCGAAAAAGACCGCGACGTGCGTTATCAGCACGCGGCAGACCTGCGCGCGGACTTGAAACGCCTGAAACGCGACACGGATTCAGCGCACATTTCCGCTTCTTCGCGCGCCGCAGTAGCTTCGCAGCCGGCGGGATCGTCAGCGTCGCTCCTGGGCAGGACGTCGCGAACTTACGCCGGCGCAGCAGTTGCCGCGTTACTTCTAATCGCGCTCGGATGGGCGGGTTACCACTGGCGAGGCATTTTCCAGCATCCGGAGAAAAAACCGCTCACCGAGCGCCAACTGACGCGCAACGCCTTCGAGAATCGTGTGGTGGACAGCGCGATCTCGCCAGACGGCAAGAATCTCGCATACGTCGACAGCAAGGGTTTGCACATCACCGTAATTGAGACCGGCGAAGTGCACGATCTCTCTTTGCCGTCGGAACTTCGAGATGACGTCAATGGTGTTCTCTGGTACCCGGACGGAAGCCGGATGTTGCTCAACGTCAGGACTGCGGCTGAAGGGAAGTCGATATGGGTGATTTCGATATTCGGCGGCGCGCCGCGAAAGCTTAGAGCGAGCGCCTGGGCATTTGTGATTTCGCCCCGCGATTCTTCCGTTGCTATCGCGGATGCCTCCGATTCGTCGATCTCGATTATTGACGCCAACGGAGAGAATCCGACAAAAGTCCTCATCCCCAACCCCGCAAATGTCACTTCTATGGCGTTATCACCCGATGGCCGACTCCTAGCGTATACATCTGACGAGCTGGCTGGGGGCAGTATTCATACCTGGTCTTTGGAGCACGCGTCCGATTTCGTAGTGCGTTCGGACTCGAACCTCTCCTCACGGACTGAGTACCCCAAACTCGCTTGGCTCGCGGATGGGCGGCTTATTTTCGGCGCATACAGCGCCTCGGAGCAAAGGACCGCGAACTTATGGGCTATGCCAATGGATCTTAAAACTGGTAAATCCGCCGGAGACCCAGTGCAAATCACAAATTGGCATGGCGACTTCGCTTGGACTCCAACTGCGACCGCGGACGGCCGCCGGATAGCGGTTCCAAAATCTCACACCAAGGCTGATGTCTTCGCGAGCGAGGTGAAAGAAAAAGGGCGCCGTCTTGAAAATGCAAAGAATCTCACGCTCGGAGATAGTTTTGACCTTCCCAATGCATGGTTCCGGGAGAATAACGCCTTGGCGATTTCTTCCGACCGGACGGGAACATCTCAAATTTACCGCCTCTACCTCGACGGAAAGAATCCGGAGGCGATAGTTCCGGGACCCGACGATCAGGCAGGGCCCGAAGTCAGTCCTGACGGCACCTGGATCATCTATCGGGCCTCTCAACACGATGCGAAAGGAAATCTGAAGTCCGTGCGAGCGATGAGAGTATCCTCTGCGGGCGGGACGCCCGAACGAATCTTTGAAAGCCAACCCGACGAGACTACTTATTTTCATTGCCCATCGCGTGCCGCCAGTTCGTGCGTCTTGAGCCTCTGGGAAAAGGATCAGTTGAGCTTTTATGAGTTCGATCCGGTGAAAGGACAGGGGAAAGAATTAGCGGGAACACATCTGGACCAACCACAATATCTCGGGTGGGCTATCTCGCCGAGCGGGTCTCAAATTGCAATCGCCAGTCAAGATTCGCTCAAGGAGCACATTCGAGTTGTTGATCTGCATGGAGGAGGCGAAAAGGATATCCCGCTGCCGAAAGGGTGGAGGCTTTGGGGTATTGGCTGGGCGTCGGATGGCGCTGCAGTTTTAGTGACACTTTACTCTAAAGAGCCGGCGTTGGCGCGAGTGGATTTAGACGGCAAGACCACTATTCTGATCAGCGGTGGACAGAGTCAGTTCTTCTACCAGCCGATTGTCTCTCCCGATGGGCGTTATCTGGCTTACAGCGAGCAGGGATGGAGCGCGAACGTTTGGCTGCTCGAAAACTTCTAACCCACCCACGTTGACTCACTCAGAGACTCCAGCCTAAGATGCTCGCCAAATGGTCGATTCTTCTCCTTTCATCGGACGAACCATTTCACATTACCGCATCGTTGAAAAGCTCGGCGGCGGCGGTATGGGCGTGGTGTACAAGGCCGAGGACACCCGGCTGCACCGTTTCGTCGCATTAAAATTCCTGCCGCCCGACGTTGCTCACGACCCGCAAACGCTCGCCCGCTTCCAACGCGAAGCGCAAGCCGCCTCAGCGTTGAATCATCCCAACATTTGCACCATTTACGATATCGGCGAACAGGACGCTCAGGCGTTCATCGCCATGGAATACATGGAGGGCGCCACGCTGAAAAATCGCATGGGCGGGCGTCCCATGGACATCGAAACCCTCCTCTCTCTCGGCATCGAAATCACTGACGCACTCGATGCGGCGCACGCGAGAGGCATCATCCACCGCGATATCAAGCCGGCGAACATTTTTGTCACCGATCGAGGCCACGCCAAAGTCCTCGATTTTGGTCTCGCCAAGCAATCCTCGCTCGCGGAAGACGCTGGCGTTTCCGCATTGCCCACTGCGACAGCCGAAGAATTGCTCACCAGCCCGGGCAGCGCTGTCGGCACGGTGGCATACATGTCGCCCGAACAGGTGCGAGGCAGCCCGCTCGACGCGCGCACCGATCTTTTCTCCTTCGGCGTGGTGCTCTACGAAATGGCCACGGGCGCCCTCCCGTTTCGTGGAGATACTTCCGGTGTAGTGTTCGAAGCTATCTTGAATCGCGAACCTATCGCGCCTGTGCGCCTGAATCCGGATGTTCCGGCGAAGCTCGAGGAAATTGTTAATCGCGCGCTGGAAAAAGACCGCGATCTGCGCTACCAGCACGCCTCCGATCTTCGCGCTGAATTGCAGCGCCTCAAGCGCGACAGCACTTCGGGCCGTATCCATGTTCCGGTTTCAGGAGAATCAGAACGGGCAAGGCTAGAGTCACAAGCCGTACTTGCAGCCGTGACGCAGAGTAGCGAGCGGCGAAGAGGCTACTATTTTGCCGCGGCTGCAATCGTTGCGCTCGTGCTGTTGGCCGGAACATTTCTGGTATATCGCTCGCTTCGTAAGGGCCCTCCCGCGAGTAAGGACTGGGAGCAGCTCACTTTCTTCACCGACTCCGCCGTGTACCCCGCGCTCTCGCCGGATGGACGGATGCTCACGTTCGTACGCGGAAGCAATTCATTTTTCGGCCCCGGGCAAATTTGCGTGAAGTTTCTGCCCGACGGCCAGCCCGTCGAACTCACACATGACGCCTTGGAGAAATTAAATCCCGTCTTTTCTGCCGACGGTTCGCTCATTGCCTATGGAACAGCAATACCTTGGAGCATGTGGGAAGTGCCGGTTCTAGGCGGCGAGCCGCATATGATGTTCCCCAACGCGACCTCTTTGACCTGGATCGACGGTGGAAAGCGGCTGCTTTTTTCCGAGATCAAAGAAGGCTTGCACATGGTGCTGGTAACCACCGACGAAGGACGAGGGCAGCGGCGCGAAGTGTACGCCCCTCCCGGCGAGCGCAGCATGATCCATCATTCCTATCTTTCCCCTGACGGGCGCTGGGTGTTGGTGGTGGAGATGGGCTCTCGCGGCGACTTTCTCCCGTGCCGCGTCGTTCCTTTCCAGGGAACTGGTGACGTGCGCGTCGTCGGTCCCCCCGACGGTCTTTGCACTTCAGGCGCTTGGTCACCAGACGGCAAGTGGGTGTACCTCACGGTGACGAAGGGTGACAAGTCCCACATCTGGCGCCAGCGTTTTCCGAGCGGAGACCCCGAACAGGTGACTCCCGGCCCGACTTCCCAGGAGGGCATTGCAATGTCCGCGGACGGGAAATCGCTCATTACGTCCGTCGGCACGGAGGACAACACTGTGTGGTTGCACGACAAGGACGGCGACCACCAGATTTCCTCGGAAGGGAATGCGTTCGGCGCGTCTTTCTCGTCTGATGGAAAAAAACTCTATTACCTGATGGCTAACGGCAAAACGCCTGACTTTGATCTCTGGGTAAGGGATTTGACCGACGGCAAGACCGAGAAGTTCCTTCCTGGCTATTCCATGACGGGCTACGCGGTTTCTGTCGATGGAAAAGAAGTGGCTTTCGAAATGGAGGACCAGAACGGGCGGTCCAGTATCTGGGTTGCGCCAACCAGTCGCCGCTCCTCACCGATACGCGTCTCTTCCGAAGGGAACGACGATTTCCCCATCTTCCTCCCCGATGGCGACCTGGTTTTTCGGTCCGTCGAAAATGGAACTAATTTTTTGTATCGCATGAAAGCAGATGGAACCGGCCGCCGCAAGGTAGTCCCCGGGCGTATTTACGACGTTTATGGCGGGTCGCCGGACGGCCGCTGGATCGTTGCTTCCTCGCCAGGCCCGGATCAGGAACACACGGCTCAGATTTCTGCGATCGCAGCGGACGGAAGCAAGACTGTGCCGCTCTGCCAGGGCTATTGCCTGGCAAGTTGGGATCTCGCTGGAAAATTCATGTACGTTTATTTCGGAGCACTGCGCGCCGCCACATTCCCTCTACCCGTGCTGCACGACTCGGGCCTTCCCAACTTGCCCCCTGCTGGAATTGAACGAGTCGAGGACTTCACCAGCGCAAAAGCTGCAGCCGTGATTCCTCGGCTTGTGGATTCTGCCATCAGCCCATCCGTTTACGCCTACAGCGTCCACAACACCCGCCGCAACCTCTATCGCATCCCGCTGCAATAGTTCGCCGCCCCTAAGTCCAGGTGCTCGAAGCCGCAATCGCCGAAGGGCGCAAAAGCATGCCCGAATTTTAGGTCTCGCCATTTCGTCGCGGCCGCGAGCCGCAACCGAATCCGTGGTGGCGTCCGCCGCGGCGGACTGCGCCCGGCACAAGTACTTGGCGCTGCCGCGAATATTGCCGCCCAAACGCTTGCCTACGAGGCAGTCGAAACGCCGCAAATTCCGTAGCGGCGCAGCATGCTGCGCCCGCTTCAACCTGGGCGGTTACTATCCTACAGGCATGACTCTGAACTACAGCGCTAAAGTAATTATGTAGGACACAACAATTCGAGCCTTACTCGGTCACGCCGTCGTAGATTGCGCCGGCGTCCATGCGCGCAGTGCCGTTGTCGTCGAAAATCAAGCCTCTAAAACGAATCAGGCTGCCCGCGGCTACTGCGCCGGTGTTCAGCATCCGTGTGTTGGTATCGGTGTACACAAGAATAGTTGTTGGGTTCGCTAGATGCGGAGGCGGGGTGTCGCTGGTGTAGTTTTGCAACACTGGAATCAAATCGTAGGGAGCGAGAGTGACGTTGTACACGGTAAAGCCGCCGTCGTTCGAAACTGCAGAAACCATTCCGTTAAGCGTCTGCGGCAGCAGCGTGATGGTGGTCGCAGTTTCGATTGACTGTTGGTCCGGTACTCCCTGCGAAGTTACCAGAACGTTCTGGCCTTGCAGGAAATTCGCAGCAGTAAAGGTTGCAGGGAAGGGAAGGCTAGTCAAATTCGTGAATTCTCCGGACACTCTGAAGATCGTCCCGCTTTGAAGGTAGCCCTCACCGCAGAAAGGAACGTTAATGAGCGTGCAGCCGTTCTGTTCGAGAGGGAAAATCGTGAAAAATCCCGGCCCGATTATGGGTATATCGAAAGGGCCGACCACGCCGGCATCCACCGCGGGAGAGGACACTTCGATGCGGGTGGCGAGCAACGAGCCGTCGGATTGGATGGCGGCGTCGAAATTGAAAAGAAAATTCGGCGCCAGCGCAGAAAAGCCGGAAACTCCCTGGAACTCCGTTGCTGTGTTGGAGGCAATCGTCAACGTCGCACCAGTATTTCCGGTCTGCGCGGTGAACGTCTTGCCATCAGCGCTGATCGACGACACTTCGGCATTGATCACCGTTACTTTGCCGTTGGTTTCATCCGTCGGCTGAGCGGCAATGGAAATGGGAGTAAGCGTAAACACAGGATCGAGGGTTGCCGTCGCAGGATCTGCCGTCGTATCAATCGTGTAGGACTTCGAAACTTGTAGATTTAGCGATAGTCCCATCACCGAACCCGCAATCACGATTGGGCTGGGAAGATTAACCGTTGTCGTCCCGGTGCCTTCCGAACAGAGTCCCTGGTTGAAGCCGGACACGAGAAAAGCGTTCGCGGTAAAGGTCACTTCAGTGAGACCACATCCATCAACCGTGACTACGGCGGACGCATAAGTACCCTGCGGAACGCTGGCCGCTGGCAGCGGTTCGGAGACGCCGTTGAGATGCATCCACTCACCTTGCGGGCCGAAGCTAACTGCGTTGGCGAAGAGCGGAACCGATTTGCCGGCGTTGTCAACCAGAGCGATGCTCGCAATCAATGCGTTGTAGGCACCAACTGATCGTTCGCCGTACTCGTCAGCATCACAACGACTTGGGTAGTCTTAGCGGCTGGAGGCGTACCACCCGTCTGCGTGCCTGAGCCGCAAACCAGAAGCGATCCAGCGAAAATCGCGATGGCCAAAACCGAAGGCAAAATGCCAATTGAGCCTTTTGGGGACACGAATAACCTGCACGTCTTCATAGCGAGGCCTCCATTTCGAACTTCCCGGGGATACTAAGGGGGGAACTTGCAGAACTGCGGAACTTCAACCCGTCCGCTCTTGTGACCCATGCACTATAACATCAGTTTAGTTTAAATATAAGTAATTCCTTAGGACATGTTCAGTAGGGCGTCGCGATAGCAAAATGAGGGACGCCTGTTCTACCGGCCGAGATGTGCAAGAGCCGAGCGCAACGGCGCGCTGGTGACGTGTCTCAATCCGGCGCGAAAGCAACTGCCGAGAACTCGTCGAGCATCTACTGGTTCCGTGGGGGTGATTATGGCAATTGCACTTTCGCGTTTCGTCTTAGTCACAGCAGTCGCTGTGGTGACTCTTGTACCTGTGTCGGCGGTGGCGCAGACCTCGCCCGGACCTCCCGCTTTGGAAATGCCGGCCGCGTCGCAGGCGCAGACTCCCGCTGCAGATCCGCTGACCGTAGCAAACCAGGCAATCGCGAAAGGCGATTATGCCGCCGCGCAGACGATCGTGAACGCCTACCTGAAGGACAACCCCGACAATCCGCAGGCTCTTTTTGCCGCAGGAAATGCATACCTTGGGTTGAAACAGTATGACGATGCCGCCAAGTCTTATCTCGCCGCCATCAAAACGCAGCCGCCATTCTGGCCCGCTCACAAGAATCTGGTAATCGTGTATGCCGCGGAAGGGAAGTGGACGGAGTTCGACCAGGAGCGCGCGCTCCTGCGGGACGCCACGGCAAAAGGAGAAGATGGGCTTAACTCAAAAGTTCCGGACGTCATCGACGTAATCTACGCCGGGGCGGAGCGCTACATCGTGCGGGCCTTTCCCGAACTGAACGGAACATTTCACACACGCTACAACTTTGTCCACTTTGGGCCGGACGGCAAGCGGGACTTTTGGATCGAGTGCGAATCGGACGATGCCGATCAGGCTTTCTTTGCTCAGAAGCATCCGCAAGAAGCAGCGGCCGGGCAGCGGAGTTTCTCTTTGGATTCTTATTCCGCTCCAAAGCTAAATCCGGATGGGAAGAGCTACTCGCAGAGTCACGGCACGATCAAGTTTTATCCCGACGGCGAGCCCTCCTACGAAACAGTCCGGGCGGATGTCGTGAAAGTGCTCGAGAATAAAACCGCTCCAATGACTAAGAGCACGGTATCGAAGCCATCCGCGCCCGACGTGCCTCCTCCCGCACCAAAGTAAGACATGAAAAGGCTCAATGGCGCTCGAAGGGTTTTCCGAGTGATGCGCAATTCAACCGTTTGCACAAAGGCGGGCTGACTGCGGCGGCTAGCGCAGCCGGAACTTAACGGTAATCGAGGTTTGCACCGGTACTGGTTTATCGTTGAGGAATGCAGGTTCATACTTCCACGTGCGTAGGGAATCAAGCGCTGCTTGCTGCAGCATCGTCGGACCCGAAACGGCTTTCATGTTCGTCAGCTTTCCGTTTATGTCAATTACGGCGCTCACCGTGACTTCACCCTCAACTTGCGCTCGTTTGGCCATCGCCGGATAGTCGGGAGCAGATTGAACGATAAGTTTCGGCTCTCTCACACGCCCGCCGGGAGTCATAAGCGCTGCAAAGAGTCCTGGGCTGGCACTAGCGCCGACATTCGAATTTTCAGCCGCCACATTGGGTGGCAGCTCTCTTCCAATCACCGTGGTCGATCGTCGCGCCGCCGAAGGGACCGCCAGAGGTTTTCCGTCGTTCAGAATCTTCCGCTCCAAGCTCGACGTTCGTTTCGACGGCTGCGAATTGCGCGCGTTATAGCCAAACTCGCGACCTGGGCTTCCTGGAAAATTCTCAGTCTTCGCGATGATAGGCACGCCAGACGCCGCCGACCCGGAATTGTTTTCCGTTTGCCCACTCCCTGTCGCGTTCGCTGCTGAAGAAACTGCCGATGCTTCCGGCGCAGGATTTATCTGTGCCGTCGCGCCAGACTGCACCGCCCCGCGCCGCAGAAGGAACATTCCCGTCGCACCCATCACCAGGAGACACGTCACGGTCACCCACGCGAAAGCCATCCTGGGCTTCGGAGAGAAATTCCGGTCCGCCCCGCTTAGAGCCACCACTTGTCCCGGCAACGAGCTCAAGAAATCTCGAATCCAGGACCGTTCGCTCGCGGCGTCTTCGCGCCGATGTTCCTGCGCAGACGCCACCGCAAGTTTCCGTGAAGTCGCCGCAGCGAGCGAAGGTAAAGGATTCTGCAATGCGGGGACGCTCGTCACCATGCCGGGGCGCTGTCCCGGTTTTCCTATCGGCGCAACTTTATTTCGAACGGACGTAGGAACCACGCGCGCAGCAGCCCGAGCGTTCGCAAGAAGGTTGATCATTTCCGGGGTGTAACCGTTGCTCCAGAAATCCTCGCTGAGTTTTTCCGGGGCTGGCGACTCTGTCAGCTTCATCGTCCCCTGTGGAACGTAACCGCCCCAAAAATCGATCGTGGGCCGAAAGAACTCAACCTCGGCATAGCCTTTCGCGTTGGGATAGTTCCGGGCTTTCACCACGCGGCAAGCCGCGACCTGATTCGAGTTGCGATTCGTCACCATCATCATTTGCCCGGGAGCGACCGCGGCCGACAGCCGAATCACCGCGCCATGCGGGAAAACGATGACCGTGGAAGTTTCCTCTGCAAACACTTCGATCCGTCCCTGTTGCCCTGAAGAAAACGCCCCGCGCCGCGATCCCCACACGCCAATAGGAACCTCAAGCACGCCAAGCGGAACCTCATCAGAAGACGCTCCGTGAGCTTGCGAGACAAATTTCTTGCCTGATTGGCCAGCGGATTGGAGAGTCGGCTGCGTTGTGGGCGAGTGTGTTGGTGAATCCTGCGATTGTCTGACCGTCACTTGCGGTTGTAAGGCTGAACGGTCTGGTTGCGTGATCGGCGCTTGTGTTGGAGTGACCGGATCCTGCGCGCAGCGGTCCAATTCTTTCAGCAACGATTCCGTTGCCGGCATCCCGGTCGTTCGCAAAAAACTCTCCCCCAAGCCGCCCGCCTCTACAAAGTGCGATTTATCGATGTTGTTCCCACACTCCCAAAACGGCCTATAGTACTTTGGTACTCTTGCTGTTGCGCGATTGGAAACATCGCGCGGTCAGTGCGGAGAGTTGCGAAAAATGCCCGTCGGAAAAAGCATCCGTTTCGAGGTTGAGAATGCGGGCGAGGTGTCAGCGATTCTGATGCGGCCGCAAAGCGCCGACAGTCTGCTGGTGCTGGCGCACGGCGCGGGCGCGAGCATGAATCATTCCTTCATGCAATCATTGGCCACCGAACTCGCGGCTGTAAAAGTGGCCACATTGCGCTTCCAATTTCCCTACATGGAGCAGCAGCGAAAAATGCCAGACAGGCCGCCGGTCCTCACCGCTGCGATTGTCGCCGCAGTGCGCGCGGCCGCGGAAGCTGCTCCGGATCTGCCGCTTTTTGCAGGAGGGAAGTCGCTCGGAGGGAGGATGACGTCGCTAGCCGCCGCGGAGCGCGGATTGGATGGCGTTCGCGGCCTGATTTTCTTCGGTTTTCCTCTGCACCCGCCGAATCAGCCAGGCACGAAGCGCGCCGGCCACCTGCGCGAAGTCAAATTGCCGATGCTCTTCCTTCAGGGCACGCGCGACAAGCTCGCCGAGCTCGCTCTGCTGCGCCCCATCTGCACCGCGCTGGGCCCGCGCGCCACCTTGCACGTAATTGACACCGCCGATCACTCCTTCCACGTGCTGAAAAGCTCAGGCAAAACGGACGCAGCCGTCTTGCAGGAATTAGCGCGAACGGCAGCCACGTGGACGCAAACCCGCGGCCGCTCAAATCGCTAAACGAGATACTGCGCGATCGCTTCGGCGATGGGTTGCCCGGTCGCGTCCTGGTAATAAGTAAATCCGGGGGACGGATTCACCTCAAAGCAATACCACTCGCCCTTGGGCGTTAAACGCAGATCGATTCCCGCCACAGGCAGATTCACTCCGGCAGCCAGACGCCGGCAGCGCTCCTCCACTTCGCGCGAAAGGCGCGCCGCTTTTATTTTTGCCTCACCGCCGTTGCGGCACGCGTAACGATAATCGTCCGCCTGCGACTCGATCACGCTGGGAAAAACTTTGTCGCCAACCACGTGTACGCGATAGTCCGTCCCCGCAATGTGCTCCTGGAATTGCGTGGGGCACCATTTCACATTCTCAAGGCGCGCCGCTTGCTTGGAAGAAAGTTTCGACACGATGCTGCGAACGCTGCTCACCGATTTATAGATCACCGTCCCGTGTTTCTCCCAAAACTTCCGCGCAGCTTCCGGATCCGTGGTGACCAGCGTTTCCGGCACAGCGAACCCGAGCGCTCGAATCTGCATGGACTGGTAGGGCTTGGAATTATTAGGGGTCATTGCCGATGGGCGATTCACCACTTTCGCGGGAGTAATATCGGCCCAGCCGAGCAATGCTTCGCCAAGCCCCAAAGCATGAGCTTGACCCGGGCCTTCGCTCGGCACCCCGGGCAAATCGCGAGTGTCGTATGGCCGAAAGTATGCTGCCTTGATTTCCGCGAAATCCAGGGACTGACTTCCATTGCGCAAATATCCGGAAATCGAATCGCTGACGCTTAGCTCGACACTCCATTCGAGGCTGTCGTGCTGGTCCAGGAACGCAGTCTTCACCCGTCGCCGTGCGAGTATGTCCGCGACCGCGGTGAGTGGGCTGTCTCCGGGAAGACCCCAAAACAAAATCATGGCAACTCCATGCTGCTAAGAACCTCGGCGCGCACGCCCAACAAGATGCTCTTTCACCGCGTCAGCAATGTCCGGCGCGGAAATGTTTGGCCACAGGTCCGCGGAGAGAAACCGCGCGTCCTTGCCGCTTCCGACAAAGTTTACAGCCAGAAGTTCGACGTTGGCTCGACGTGCGATGCGTCGCGCGCCGTCGTGCAGAAATTTATCTTTCGGGCCAAAACACTTCTTGCCCACAACAGTTACGGTTACCGGTGGCTCGTATCGCGAAGCCGGCGACGGCTCGTTTTCGTACGGCACGCGCCGCCGAGAGGGAACTACGGGAATCGCGGCTTGCGAAGCTGCATGCGCCCATTGCTCCGGCCTCCAATTCGGCCCCGAAAGGCAAATGCTTCCGGGCCGGTTAAGCATCGGGCAGGTCAGCGCAGACAACCACGCCAGCAGAAACGCGCTCATTTCCCGCGCAACGTACTCTCTATCCCCAGAAGCAATCTCGATCAGTTCGTTTTCCGCGATGTTCCCGAGTCGCGTAAGCACGCCCGATATTTGCCGCGCCGGAATTAATTCGCCGTCCACAGCGGCTACCGAGCTTTCCACTTGCCCGGGCTGATATTTCCAGCCCGGCCGGGAAAGATCGCGTGGAAGCACCAGGCGTGCGCCGTCGCCCTTCCAGAGCGTGGCTAACCGCCTGGCCGTCTCGTCGTTCGCACTCGCGAGAATTAGTAGAGTTTTACCCGCCACGTTTTTTCGCCGTCTTCTTGCCCGCCGCCGGATGCCCCTTTGATTGCCTCAAACCGCGCCCTTTAGCCAGAATCGCTTCCAGGTTCGCAACTCGCCGAGCCAGTTGCGCAAGAGTAGTGCCGCCTTCCACCGGACCGCCTGGATCGACGGGAAAGTTTTCGCCAATCCACTTGTCAGACTCCTTCACCGGCTTGTGGTCGAGCTCCTTCTCTTTGTCCTTGAAATTCTTCGCGTCTGAATCCTTGGCTTCTTTGATTTCTTTGAAATCTTTGTGTTCTTTGTGTTCCTTGTCCTTGAAATTCTTCGCGTCCGAGTCTTTGACTTCTTTGCTGTGGTCCTTGAAATCCTTGTCCTTCTCCTTGTCCTTGAAATTCTTTACGTCCGAGTCCTTGAGTTCTTTGATGTCTTTGAAATCCTTGTCCTTGAAATCCTTTTCTTTTTCCTTATCCTTGCGTTCCTTTGGTTCCACCACCTTTTGACGTTTGGGCGCCATTCGAGTCCTCCTGAGGATTTGTCCTCTATCTTCCAGCTTTAGCGCTGCCACCACAGCACGAACCAACAGCATTTCCGATAGCCTGGCGCGCGTGATCGTTCGCGTTCGCGAAAATCGCTACAGTTTTACCTACCGCGTTTCTTTGCCTTGAGACCCACCGCAGGACGTTCCTTAGGCTGAATGAAAGCCTCGCCCCTTGCCACAATCGCTTCCAAGTTCGCAACCCGCCGGGCCAACTGCGCGATGGTAATGCCGCCTTCCACTGGGCCGCCGAGCCCAACTGGAATTCCTTCACCAATCCATTTGTCGTACTCCTTGATTTCTTTGCCTTCTTTTTCCTTAATGAGTTTGTGGTCACCGAAGTCCTTGATGCCGTCCTTCACAGACTTTCCGTCCACGATTTTGTAATCTGTGTGTTCCTTCTCTTTGGTCTTGGGGTTGATATCGTTGTCCTTTGTGTCTTTGTAGTCTTTGGCTTCTTTGTGGTCTTTGGCGTCCTTATAGTTCTCTTTTGTCTTAGGCCCTTCCGCGGGTTCGATGACTGATTTTGAGCGGCGCATATTTTTGCGTTTTGGCGGCATTCGAATGTCCTCCTCTGATTTTGTCCAGCTCTCGGCCCCAGCGTCACCGAAACAGAGAGTTCGGCGCGTATCCCTTCAACTCACGCGTGAGAATATATTATTTGTCGCTTCAAGATAATAGAACGCGAAGCGGCACACCGTGGGGGAGGGGGCCGCTTCGCTTTTAGCGAATCCGAAAGAATTCAATGTCCTGCGAATCCCTTCAGGATTCACCCCGGGAGAATTCGCGATCGGAGCAGCTCTCGCGAAACGTAGAACTGCGCCTATCGCGCGAATCCCAAGAACGTTTTAACCGCCGCGCTTCTTCGCTCGCGCGCCCACCGCCGGACGCTCCTGCCCTTGTATGAACGACTGTCCTCTAGCCAGAATCGCTTCCAGATTGGCGACTCGTCGCATCAGTTGCGCGATGACATCTCCTCCCTCCGGATCGCCCTGGTTCCCATAGGGCCCGTAGGGATTTTCAAAGGAGTCTTTTTCCTTGATCAGTTTGTGTTCCTCGGCGTCCTTGATATCCTTCTCTTTGTATTCCTTGAATTCCTTGTCTTTGTCTTTTACGTCTTTGACGTCCTTGTCTTTCACGTCTTTGACGTCCTTGTCTTTGACGTCCTTGATGTCCTTATCTTTGTCCTTAATTTCTTTGCCCTCTTTGATTTCGAGCTTGCGGTCCTTGTTGTCGGGTTCCTTATTGTCGTAGTCTTTGAACTCTTTGACTTCCTTAAATTCCTTGTGCTCCTTCTCCTTGTCCTTGTGCTCTTTGAATTCTTTGTGGTCCTTCTCTTTCTCCTTTTCCTTTTCTTTGTGTTCCTTCAGTTCTTTGACGAATTTTATAGGGTCCTTCAAGTTTGGAAGTCGGGGGGCCATTCGAGTCTCCTCCTTTGGATTTTGTCCACCATGAAATCGGGCGGCGCCGCGGGTCGACAGTTCGAGCCGTCGCGGTCTTCATACACATAGTGAAAAGAGCAGGCTGTTCGTTTCAATCTGGAACTCCATTTTTGAAACGGTCTGAAACTGGAATGCCTCCGGCTCCGTGCCGAGCTCACGTAGGGGCGTCCGTCGCGGCGGACTGCGCCCGGCACAAGTACTTAGCAATCTCGCAAAAATGGCCACCGGCCGGCTTTTCGTAGCGCCGGCTTGTCCTGAGCGCAGCCGAACGGCGTCTCGCCGGCTCTTTTGACTGTGGTTTATAGCCTCGCCCGACTCCTCCGCGTCAACCTTGCCAAGCATCCGTAGGGGCGCTGCTCACTGCGCCCGCCACAAGTGCTTGCCCACACCTCGAATATCGCGATCGCACCCACGCGCGAGGCGGTTGATTCTGCCTGCAAGCCCGAAAAAATCTTTTGCCTTCTGCCATGATGGATGCAATCCTCCCACGGGAGAAAACCAGCCATGTGTTTTTCAGCAACCGCAAACTTCGTAGGCAGCACGGCTTTGTTGGGAATCGGCGTCGTCACTTTGACCAAAGTGAAGCACCGCCGCGAACTGCTTTTCGCCTCGCTCCCCATCCTTTTCGCCATTCATCAGTTCATCGAAGGATTCGTCTGGCTGGGACTGGACGGCTATCTCTCCCCACAAGTGACTCACGACATGGGCGCAGCGTTCATGCTCTACGCGCAAGGGCTGCTCCCGTTTCTGTTACCGCTTAGCGTCCTGCTGTTTGAGCCCGACGGAAAGGGCCGCCGCCGCATGCTGCCGTTCCTCGCCCTCGGCACCGGAACGACTCTGTATATATTGTGGGCGCTCACGGCGTATCCAACACAGGTGTACGTCAAAGGAGACAGCATCGTGTACATCAATCAAGCGACGAACAATACAGCCGTCGCGATTCTGTACGTGATCGCAACCTGCGGCTCGCTTTTCTTCTCCCAGGTCAAAGCAATGGTGGCTTTCGGCGTGGCAAACCTCGCCATCCTATTGGTCGTGATGGCCTTCAAACGCTACGCCTTCACTTCGTTGTGGTGCGCCTACGCCGCGATCGCCAGCGTCATAATCCTCGCCTATTTCTGGAAAAGCAGCATCCACCGCCCCTTACGCTACGCCCTGCCTTTGTGAAGTGATGCGCCAATTTCGTCGGCGCAGGCATCTCGCATTTCAAGTGCTTGGCATCGCCGCAACTGTCGCCGCCCAGCCGTTTCTAGCGAGTGCGGAGTAAGCTAAAACAGCGAGCGAAGGCCGACCACTTCTCGTTTACCTTCCGAATTCCGAACCCCGCATTCGATTCGAAATATTCAACTTGCTATCCAAACCTCCGCGAGCACATAATCCGCAACCGCCGAGGCGAAACCCCGCCGAAGCTAATCTAAGGAGAACTCATGAAGCGTATTCTGTTGCTGCTCGCTGTTCTTGCCCTCTCTTCTGTCGCTGCCGGCCCGCTGATGGCACAGGCGATGACGCAAGCCAATCCCTTTGTAGGTTCGTGGAAGATGAATCCCGCGAAGTCGAAGTTCACCGGCATAGCGGGGCCGAAAAGCTTGAGTCGGGAAGTCGTAGCGCAAGGCGCAGGCGCGAAGTTTACCTACTCCGGAGTCGCCGCCGATGGTAAAGCTATCGACTACAGCTTTACGACCAACTATGACGGCAAGGATGCCGCCATCACCGGCTCGGGAGCACCTGGAGGCGCGGACGCCGTTGCCATCAAAAGCACCGGCCCCAACAAGACTGACGGCATCTTGAAAAAGGACGGAAAAGAAATCGGCAAGTCCGCGTCAGAGGTGTCAAAAGACGGAAAAGTTGTGACAACCAGAGGCTCGGGAAAGACAGCCGATGGCAAAGACTACAGCACCGTAGTCGTCTACGATAAGCAGTAACCAACCGCGCCAAGGGGCGGTGACGCGCGAACCGAGGATTTTCCAGTACACCACTGCGCGCAGCCGCCCCCGTTGGTGCTCTCTGCACGCACTAAGTTCCTTCACTCTCTGCTTTCCCCAGGCAAATGGCTGGAACCAACGCAGTGTCGCCGGTGAATTCACCTTCCAGGATGCGCACTTCCCAGCAGGAATTTGCGGAGAGCGCTTTCAACACCTTCACACGAGTGCCCCTGCGCGCCAGCAAGACTCTTCTCGTGGCAAAGAGGAGCGAGAGCCCAAGATCGTCCTTCGCCGCTTCCAACTTTTCTTTTTCTTTCAGGGCCACTTCATCAACAGGCAGGGACACAAAATTCGAGCCGCTCTCATCGCACAGTACGAAAATGCCGCCAACCAAATCTGTCGCCGGTGCAGTCGATTCCCGAAACTCCTGCCGCGCCGCTGCGTTTTCGACCACTGAACCCACGAACCGGTAGCCTCGGCGGGGAAGTGTCTCGATGAAGCGTGGTTTCTCGGCCTCATCATTCAGCGCCCGGCGAAGTTTCGCGATTGCCGTGTTTAGGCTGTGCTCAAAATCAACGAAAGTGTCCGCGGGCCAAAGCTTTTCGCGCAGTTCCTCCCGAGTTACCACCTGGCCCGCCATTTCCAGCAAGACTGCTAAAACCCGCACCGGCAGCACTTGAAGCTTGACCTTCCGGCCGCTCTTGTGAAGTTCGCCTGCGCGCAGGTTCAGCTCAAACTCATCGAATCGCAAGATGTCTTCATTTGGCGAAGCAGACGTCACAAGCAGCGCCTCATCCGCGCCAATATACCATTCTGAATTCTTTTCTGCTTCCAACCCCTGCTCTCACCGTCGCTTGTCAGGCTACTTCCAGGTTATCGACAGCTTACTCGCAGTGCATTGCAGTTATTGGGCCGCGGCGCGAAAGTGTGCCCAGCTCATGGCCTTCGATTGAAAAACGAAAGACCTGAGTTGAACGAAATGGAGGCTCACATGAAAACGCAAATGTTCAACGTCGCAGCAGCGCTGGCTCTCACTCTGATCGCCGCCGGACAGTGCGGCGCTCAGCAGGGCTCCCTAAGAGTGAACGTTCCGTTCGCGTTCACGGTGGGTGACAAAGCCATGCCGGCCGGAGAATACCGTGTTGCAGAGCTCTCGCGTGTGCAGCAAACAGTCCAAGTGATCGCGCAGTCCGATGGAGACGCGTCGATCATGGTAATGACGAACGCGGTCGTACGCCCGGGCAAAGTGCCCACTCCGCGCCTTACTTTCCATCACTATGGAAACCGCTATTTCCTCGCCGAGATATGGACCGGCGACGCGCGGGGACGTCAACTGGTCAAACCGCACGGTGAAAATGAATTAGCAACCACGCTGTCAATGCAGGAGGTTGCAGTTCTGGCCTCTTCATCGTCCAACAAGCTGTGAGTGACAAACGTGATACACCGACGCTGGCGGGAAGCCGAAACCAATCAAGCGGCTTCCCGATCGGCCTTGAAGGAGAATTAGCATGGAAACTATAATTGGTGTTTTCGCTTCGCGTGAGCGTGCGGAAGAAGCCGTGAAGGAACTGTTGGATAATCATGTCCCGCAAGACGCGATCGTCTTTCTCTCCCGTTCTGAAACGGAAGCCATGACCCTCGGGAAGTCGCTCGGCGCCTTCGCAGGAGGTTTTGTAGGAGGAGCTGCCGGTCTAACTGCTGGTCTAGCCGCCGCAACGCTGTTCTTAGTTCCGGGAGTTGGGCAAGTTTTCGCTTTGGGAGCCGGCGCCGCTGCCGTACTTGGCCTTGCCGGCGCCGCTGTAGGCAAAGAGCTCTCGGCCAAGCCGAATTTATCGATCTCCGAGCGGCTCGAAGCTCCTCTGCCCACGCCGGACGAAAAGTCCGCCGAAGACTTGGCATTTTTCGCAAGAGTCTTGACCGACGGCCGCTCGCTCATCGTTGTTCGCACTGCTTGGCAGGATGTGGCGAAAGTGTCTTCCTCAATCCTCGATCGCACGGGCATCAACGCGCAATGGCGTATGAGCGGAAAAATGCGAAGCGAGGTGCGTCAGGTCGGGGAAGTTTCAGTGGTGGACGTGAAGGGAAGGATCACCATCGGCGAAGGCAACATTATGCTTCGCGATGTCGTCAACGGCCTGCTGGAAAAAGGAAACAAGCAAATTCTGTTGAACTTGCGTGAAGTCGTGTACATCGACAGCTCTGGGCTCGGCGAGCTGGTTCGGACGCACTCCACAACTCAGCGGCAGGGCGGCCAGTTCAAAATGATCAACCCCAATCAGAAAGTTCTGGACCTGCTCAAGGCCACCACCTTGACCAAAGTGTTCGACGTTCAAAAAGACGAAGCCAGCGCCATCTGCTCCTTCGCCCCGCAATCCACGCGAGCTATCGCCTAGCTCCGATCTCTTGTCCTGGCGCTCGCAGAACGCAGCCCAGCCCGCGGCGCCAATCGCGCCGAGCATTTGTATCGGCGCGGCTAGATTTGAACTTTGTACTCTTCTTCGGTAGGGGCACAGTATGCAGTGTCCGGCGCAGGAGCTTGGCGATACTTCCAATATTGACATCGACCCGCATTTCGTAGCGCCGGCTTGTCCTGAGCGCATTCACGAAGGGCGTCTCGCCGGCTCTTTGCTTTAGAACTAGCGCCCCGGGTACCCGGATATCCCCGTTGCCCAACGTTCATGTCAATTGCACCAATCAACCGTAGGGGCGCAGCATGCTGCGCCCGCTACAAGTGCTTGGCGACCCCGCCGTGAATATCGCCACCGACCCGCATTTCGTAGCGCGGGCGTCCCCGCCGGCTCTTTTGACTTTGCTGTCGACGTAGCTCACGTCTTCACAGAGCTGAGGCTTTTTCTCTCGAGTCGGCGAGCACGCCCCTGAAGAACCTCGGGTCTAAAGACTCGAGCTACATTGCCGCCCTCCGCGCAACGTTACTCCATTCGCCACGGAGAACGTTCGGGCCAGTGGCGCATTACTTCCGTAGCCCACGCTGTGGTTTTATCTGCATGGCACGACGTGCAGGGATTCGGGATTTTGTATTTGTCCGTCATCGCCGGCGTGATGAACGCGAACGTATGCGATCGCACCTTCACATCCGCAATTTCCGTGGCGATTTTCGGCATGTGGCACGCGATGCAGCTGCTTCCCGGCGATCCCGCCTTGTGATGCGTGTGCTCTTCGATCGTTCCGGTGCGCGGACCATTCAACGACAGCGGCCCGTGGCAATCGAGGCATAATTTGTCCGCGGGTTTCCGCAGTTGCGCGTAGTTGTCGGTGCCGTGCGCGTCGTGGCAGCTTAAGCATGTGACTCCGCGGCGATACATCACGCTCTGCACGAAATCATTTCCCTGCATGCGATTCTTGTGCGCGGTTCCGTCCGCGTAATGCGTGAACGTCGTCTCACCCAGCGTATGCTCCTCTAAATTCCAAGAGTCGCTCAGGTTTAGACCCACGTGGTAGCCCACCGGCCAGTCGTAATATCTGCCCTCGATCGGTGTCGTCACCGGGCGTCCTTGCGAATGGCACTGGATGCAGGTGTCAGATGCCTGCACGTAATCCATGCGCGCCGGATTCAGAGTGTTGCCGCGAGACGGATGCTCCACGTGCTCGCTCCCCGGCCCGTGGCACTTCTCGCACCCGACGTTCCACTCCGCCACTTGTTTCGTGTGGATGTTGTAATCCACGGAATGGCAGCCGTCGCACGTTGGGCCCGTGGGCCGCTGCATATTGTCCGGCGGATAAAACGGCTCCCACCAGTCCGTTCCCTTGGCCACAAAGTACGGCCGCCAAACGTGAGCGGTAATGTCCCACTGCGCCGGCTCCGGAAAATAATCATCCCCTCTTTTCGTGAAGTACCGTTGCTTCCAAACGCTGCCGTAAACCAGTGCAACGTCGTCCCGTGTGAATTTGGAAATTGTATTCGTGGCGAGGTCCGGAATAATGGCGTCGGGAAATTCGTGAGGATCGCGAACCACATTCGCCATGGGCGTTTTCCGCCAGCGATCGTAGATTTCGGCGTGGCACTTCTGGCACGCTTTCGAGCCGACGTAGTGTGCCGAATTTATCGTCGCGGCCTGCTGCGCATGTTCTTCATCGCTTAGTTCGCGCAGACTGCGGATGAAAAGAACCAACTTCCAACTGTCGTCGCTCTGCTCGTCGTGCGGGTCGGCCCAGCCGGGCATTCCGGTGAGACGGACGCCGTTCCGTATGATGTAGCGGATTTCTCCGTCCGTCAGGCCTTGCGTCAGGGGCAAACGCAAGTCCGGAACTTTAGGGTAAAGGTTGCGCCCGACGCGCGTCTGTCCGCTGCCGTCCACTCCGTGGCAGGTCGCACAACGATCCGTAAAACTCTCGCGAGCTTCTTTCAGAACTTCCGGCGTGGCGCTCCACGGATTTGTCTCCGTGCGGGCATTTCGCGGAATTGCCAGGTTGCGCGAGGTGCGAGCGACGGTCTTTTCTAAGTAGGAGGGCTCGTCAGCGGTGCTAAAGCCGCGCGAAATCAGCCGCCATCCGTAAAGACCCACGGCGACAATCGCCGCAAGAAGTAGCAGAAAAAAAATCTTCCACCTTTTCATTCGGGGTCCGAGTACATCGCCGCGTTGCACAACTCAACCACAAAAAGCAAAAAACCAGCCGCCCTAAGATTACCATCGGGAACGCGCTCGTGACTGCTCCTGTCTTTGCTTTGCCCTTGTTTTTAACGCTGTCATCCCGAAATCCGCGTCGTTCGCGGATAGACTTGAGGGATCTGCTGTTTGCTGTCGCCTTAGGTTTGAATGTACCGCCGCAGCCTGTCTGCCGGCAGGCAGGCCCGGCATCTTTCTTTGAAATTCGTAGGGAGGCTGGACCTCGCGACCCTACGCTGAATTTCAATACGTGCCGCTCTTTCCGTAGGGGCGCTGCTTGCTGCGCCCGCCTAAAGTGCTTGGCACCGCCGCGAATATCGCCATCGCCGCGCCTTTCGTAGCGCCGGTTTACCTTGAGCGTAGTCGCGAAGGGCGTCTCGCCGGCGCTTTTGATGTTACCTTTGTAGCGCCGGGCCTGGTGCCGACAGGCGGGCTTCAGCCCGGCAGTTGGCATAGAGCAAGCACCGGAGATTTGCTACTTGACTATATCTAACGATGATAATAGTAATAAGGAAAAGCCGGCCTCTTATCGCTACGTGAGGAGAGACATGATTAGTGTTTCCGAAGCGGCGAACGAGAACGGGGGCAGACTACGACCCTCAAAAAGGAGAGCTTCACATGAACACTCGGATCACGTCGAATTCTCGCTTGTATCACGCCGTTGCCGGATTGCTGTTCGCATTTCTCTGCACAATCGGCCTTCCTAAAGTTGCCTTTGCGCAGGGATGTCCGAACCAGACTTGCGTCAATGCCGGTGATCATTACACTTGTAATGGCAGCGCTCAGGCCGAATATTGTTCAAACCACCTTACCTCATGCACAGACCAGCTGTGCAAGGGGCCGGCTCCTGTCCAATCCAATTCCCATCCACAGCCCGGCAAGCATGATGAAGGCTGTCCCGTGATTACGCTCGCCGACTTGAAGGTAATCGCGGCACTTCACGACGGGATTGAGTTGGGAATCGTGGAGTCCGAGTCGAACGCGCCTGTGGTTCTGGTACAAGCGACCCATGGGCTAAGCGATCTCTTAGAGGATGGCAACGTTGAAAACGTTTCGACGAAAACAGTCGCTGCATACCGCATAGGTTGGGCTCTTCAGTTCCCAAATCAACCTCTTCAGTTTCATCTGGGTCAATGGATGAATATCCCAATTGGGATTAAGCCCGGTGCATCTCAAGATGTCCCCGCACAGAACGTATCGTCGAACGGTTTAGCGAAAAGCGGCGTCACGGGAGTGAAGTTTTTTGTCGCCGAAGTGAGATATGCGGACGGCACCTCCTGGAAAACCGATTTTAAGAAATATCGGGGGTCGCTCAAAGAGGTCCCACATCCAATTGACGGCGCTACGATGTAAAGACGATTACCTCTATTTCACAGGTGCCCCGTATCCGACGGGAATGTAAGAAGGCCTAAGAGCTGAACCAGCGATGCGGGCGCAGCTTAAAATTTCAAAGCGCTCTAGGCACCCGCTTCTTCCGATGCGCGGCATCATTCTGTGTAGGCGGCACTCGTGAACGGCTGGGCGGACAGGAGGTCGCATCTGTTTGTCTGGTCTTTCGCCTGGCCATGGGAAACACACACAGACTAGCGGAACTACGCGTTTTGCCAAAACTATTGTGCTGCTAATGCCTTGGCCATGAAAATGCAACATGTGTGGCAAGAACTTCGGGACTCTGTCAGAAGTCTATGGAAAGCAAGAAAATCGAATGCAATTGTCCTGTGTGTTTTAGCATTTGGCATCGGACTGAACACCGCGATGTTTGCAGTGCTCCACTCAGCTGTTCTTCATCCCCTCACCTATCGACATTCTGATCGACTTGTCTTCATCACTGACAAAGGGCCCCTGGGGGCGGGAGATTCCGTTCCAAACTTCGTCGATTGGACAGACCAGAACAACGTTTTCGAATCGATGGGGTTATGGAAGGTTCAGAGAGGCGCAGTCGCGGGGCCGAGCACCTCTGGGGCAGTCACCTTCGGGCAGGCAACTCCCTCATTATTCTCCGTCCTTGAGGTGTTTCCCTCGCTGGGTAGAACCTTCCTCACGGTCGATGGCCAGTTGTCCAGCCCGCAAGTTGCGGTGTTGAGTGAAGGCTATTGGAAGCGGCAGTACGGTGCCGACCCAAACATCATCGGGAAGCAGCTCCGATTGGACGGCCTCGATCTCACTGTGATTGGTGTCGTCGATCCGGGTCGGTTGTTCAGCGATGTCGATCTGTGGGAGCCCCTGTCCGTCGCGAACCCAAATTGGCGACGAAACGACCATACGGCAAACGTAATTGCGCGTCTCAAGGCTGGGGAGACATTGGAGCAAGCGAGAGCAAATATGGTGATAGTCGCCAAACATCTTGAACGAGAACATGCCGAGGCGAACGCAGGCTGGCAGATTTCGCTGGAGATGGCGGAAGACGCGGTCGTTCGCGACGCGAAACCGACGACCTATTTGTTGTTTCTAGCCAGCGTTCTCGTACTCTTAATCGCTTGCGCAAACATTTCGAGTTTATTACTGGTAAAGGCTGTAGGTAGAAGTAGGGAATTCGCGATCAGAATGGCCCTGGGCTCCAGTCGGGCGCGTACGTTCCGCCAATTGATCTTCGAGAACCTGTTCTTATGTTCGTTCGGTGGGGTGCTTGGGCTCTGTTTTTTTTGCTGGGCTTGGAAGGCCGTGCTCACCGCCCTCCCGGCGACGATTCCACGACCGGGCGCACACCCCTGGGATGTTGCGGTAATGGCGTTCGCGACGGCCACGGTTATCTGTGCGACGCTACTGATTGCAGTTGCGTCAGCCTGGCGTATCTGCACGGAAGACCTGGCTCCTCTTTTGCATGAGGGCGCGTCCCCATTTCTGCGGCTCAGCCAGCCCCGGTTTAGGCTTCTCGTACTTATCGGACAGGTTGCTATCGCGGTGACCTTGAGTGTTTGCGCATTGTTGGCCGTGCGGAGCTTTATCAACATCCGCGCCGTCAATTTAGGGTTCGATCCAAACAATCTACTTGTGGTGACACCCGAACCGCCCGAACAAGAGAATAACGTTGCCACGGGTCGAAATGCCGCGTTCTTCGGAAATCTGCTGGACGAACTCGATGGCACGGAGCAATTCCAAGCGGTCGGCGCTGCATCGGCTTTTCCGCTATCTGGTACGACCATTCATAATCTCGCATTTGTGCCAGGCGATCGCTACAAGTCCCGAGATACTAACTATTCCACTGTCAGCCCCGAATACTTCTCAGCGATGGGAATCCCCCTTGTAAAGGGGAGGGTCTTCACGAGGGAAGACCACGAGGGTGCATCTCCGGTTGTGGTACTTAGCGAAGCGGCGGCTCAGCAGTTCTGGCCACAGCAGGATCCGCTCGGCAAGACTCTTAAGTTAAATCAGCGAATGACCACAGTTGTCGGCATCGTGGCGAATGTCAGATGGCTCGCAGGCACCGTCGGTTACCAAGACCTAGGCCCCGAACTATATGTTCCTGCGAGTCAAGATCCGGCTTTTCCGCTAACTGCTCTAGTGATTCGTACCCGAGGGAATCCCCGCCAGGCACTCGCATTTCTTCGGGGAAGGTCCTTTGGAACGAGTGGGGGCGTGGTGCTCACCAATGTTCAGCTCGGCGATGGGATTTTGTCAGCCGTAGGGGGACCAGAAGAGCAGTTTTCATTTTTGCTCGGAGCTTTTGCCGCGCTCGCCCTTGGCCTCGCCGTCGTTGGGATCTATGGTCTCGTTTCGCATTTGGTCACAGAGAGAACACCTGAGATCGCGATACGAATGGTACTCGGAGCAGAGCCTTCAACCATTTTCACTATGATAATGAAACAGGGAATGTATGTGGTTTTGACAGGGATTGCGGCGGGCGTCCTGGGAGCGCTCACCTTGGCGAAATTTCTTCGCGGGATAGTTTACGGCATCGAAGTGACGGACTTCGCGACCTATTCCGTGGCGGCGCTATCGTTTGTTTTGATCTCGCTGCTCACGCTTTTCGCTCTGGGTAAACGGGCTTCGCTTATTAATCCTGGTGAAACACTGAAGCTGTGAGTGTCCGTCTTCAGCGCTAATGAGAGCAACTGCGAGTTATTCTTAGCTACGGTTTGAGGCCTCCGGTTCACTGGTTATTTCGGTTTCGGCCGCGCTAACCGGCGGGTGGCGAATCCTTCTGCATCAATCTGACCTGGGCGAGCGGACACTCTCTCCGCGCGGCACCGGAGTTTGCTTAAAGCACGATTGAAACTCGCTGGGGTGCCGAATCTTTGCTGCGGTTCGTGCAGAAAGAGCCGGGGCCGCCCAAGTCGACGGTTAGTCGAGCTTGGGGAAGAGGCCACGAAGTGGCCGAAAGGAGTGCGGGTTTTGGCTTGGGCTCTTGAATCTTTCGTCTCGAACATTTACTCCATCGCATTTCCAAATTGGAACGAACAATCGCGCATTGTGAATAAGGCACTTAAATTATTCCAGCTTTCCTCTTGACTTATGTTTACTACTATGATAACGTGCGTCAGGTGCGTATTTAGGCTCGGAGAGCAAGCGACATGCACGACGGTGCTGGTGCTGGGCGGAGGAAGACCGACGCCCGAATACCATCCGTCCAACGTGGCCTTTCCGGCCAAACTTCACCCCAAATCCTAAGCGGTTTTGACCAACTTCCGGCAAACATTCATCACCGTTTTCGCCCATTTCTAACCGGTTCTGGCTCACAAACAGAATGCGACGTAACTTACTCAAAACAAACGACGGAGAAATTTCTAACCGGGGCCAGAACACACATTAAGCGCTCAACATTCCGCACCGTTTTTCGCCACTTTTCGACTGAACATTTCGCCGGCTCCGACCATATCCCCGCACACTTCCGGTCAGACTCGTCAACTACTCGCCACCTTCACCAAAAAGAGTATTTGCATGCCAAGCCGAGCCTTGTACACTCACGGCGATACCGCTGGGAGTAAGAATCATGGCCCACTCAATTCCCCTCGGAACACCATTTCAAGCGCGAATCGCGGACAACGCTGATGCCACCGTCAACTCCGTCCCGTGGACCATTTGGTGCATGCTCGCGGGCATCGTCTCCGGCATGATCGGCGGCTTGTGGGACATTTCCTGGCACATGACTATCGGTCGCGACACCTTCTGGACTCCGGCGCACATCGCCATTCAAATGACGGGCGTGTTCGTCGGCATCGCCTGCGGCTACATGATCCTGAGCACTACCTTCGGCGGCGAAACCGCGCAGGGCACCTCCGTAAAAATCTGGGGCTTTCGCGGTCCGTTCGGAGCCTTCATCGCCGTCTGGGGATGCCTGGCGATGTTAACGTCCGCTCCCTTGGACAATTGGTGGCACAACGCCTACGGCCTCGATGTAAAAATCGTCAGCCCGCCGCATACGTTGCTCTCACTGGGTTCGCTCGCAATCAAACTTGGAACGATGGCGCTCCTCGCGGGCCTGATGAACCGCGCATCGGAGCAGGTTCGTCGCCGTCTGATGTGGTTGCTGTTGTTCGTCGGCGCTGCGTCCGTCGCGCAGCTCGGACTTATCCTTACGCAAAGCACTTGGCCGGTGAACATGCACAACGCGAGTTGTTACCTCGCCGTCGCGCTTGCCATTCCAGCGGTCTTGATCGCTCCTGCATGGGCTTCACGATGGCGATGGGGATGCACCGCGGTCGCGGCAATCTACACCGTCATCCTGCTCGCGTTTGAATGGATTCTGCCGCTGTTTCCCGCCGTGCCGAAGCTGGGCCCGGTTTACCAGCACATCACCCATTTCGTTCCGCTGCGATTTCCAATGTTGCTGATTGTCCCCGCAATTATTTTGGATCTCTTCTGGCATAATAAGGATAGCTGGAACCGCTGGAAGCTAGCCGCAGCCACTGGCCCGCTCTTCGTTCTGAGTTTTCTCGCCGTGCAGTGGCCCTTCGCAAATTTCCTGATGTCTCCCGCAGCGCGCAACCCCATCTTCGGCATGGCCTATTTCGCCTATTTCGACCCCGCCAACTTCCTCTACGATCCCTATCAGTTTCAGCTCGCCGAAAACACCCGCGCCCAATTCTGGTTCGTAATCGCTATGGCGCTCGTCGCGAGCATAATCATGTCCCGCCTAGGCTTCTCCTGGGGCGACTGGATGCGCCGCCTCCGCCGCTGACGCCCGTGCTTTTGTAGGGGCGTCCGCCGCGGCGGACTGCGCCCTCCATGTGTGCTTGCCCACACCTCGAATCTCGCCATCGACCCGCCTTTCGTAGGGCCGGCTTGTACTGAGCGCAGCCGAAGGGCATCTTGCCGGCTCTTTTGAATTTCCTTATTTCTAAGTCCGCGGCGCCGTGCATGTTCTATAATGCGCGCCAATGTCCCTCGCCTCTGGAACAAAGCTCGGCCCTTACGAAATTCAATCTCTGCTCGGCGCAGGCGGCATGGGCGAAGTCTATCGCGCGCGCGACACCCGCCTCGACCGCACCGTCGCCGTAAAAATTCTCCCGCAAGGTCTCGCCGACACTCCCGAAGTTCGCCACCGGTTCGAACGCGAAGCCCGCGCCGTTTCCAGCCTGAACCATCCGCATATCTGCGCGCTCTACGACGTCGGCAACCAGGACGGCGTCGAATATCTCGTAATGGAATATATCGAGGGAGAGACGCTCGCGAAGCGCCTCGAAAGCGGCCCGCTCGCCACCACTGAACTTTTGCGCTACGCCATCGAAGTTGCCGACGCCCTCGACCGCGCTCACCGCCAGGGAGTGATCCACCGCGATTTGAAGCCCGGCAACATCATGCTCACAAAGTCCGGCGCCAAGCTCCTCGATTTCGGTCTCGCGAAAGCCAGCCCGCCGCCGCTTGCCGGAGATTTTTCCAGCTCGCCAACGGTCAGCCGTCCGCTCATCGGGAAAGCACAGACCGATGCGCTCACCGCGCAGGGGACAATCGTCGGCACGTATCAATACATGTCACCCGAACAACTCGAAGGAGGGGAAGCCGACGCCCGCAGCGATATTTTTTCTTTCGGCTCCGTGCTCTACGAAATGGCCACGGCCAAAAAAGCCTTCTCTGCCAAAAGCACGGCGAGCCTGATCGCCGCAATCCTGAAAGAGCAGCCCAGACCCATCAGCGAGCTGCAACCGATGGCGCCCCCGGCCCTAGAACGCGTCGTCAAAACCTGCTTGGAAAAAGATCCGGACGAGCGCTGGCAGAACGCAGGTGACCTGAAACGCGAACTCGGCTGGATCGCTTCCGCCGGTTCGCAAGCGGGCATTCCCGCGCCTGTCGTCGCCAAACGCAAGAAGCGCGATCGCGCGATCTGGATATCAGTGGGAGTTCTCTTGGCATTGGCGGCCGCTTACCTGTTTTGGCAAAGTGGCGTGTGGCAGCGCACCGCTACGCCCGTGCATCTGTCGGTCGCCCTTCCCGCCGGCAAAGTATTGGTCAACGACTCGACAGACCCGCTCGCCATTTCCCCGGATGGCTCTGCGATCGTTTACTCGGCACGCGGCGATGACCGCAAGAGGCAACTGTACATGCGCAAACTAGGCTCCTTCGAGAGCACGCCCATTTCCGGCACGGAGGAGGCGCGCTGTCCCTTCTTCTCGCCGAGCGGAGAATGGGTCGGATTCGTCTCCGAGGATTACAAGCTTAAGAAAATATCGCTGCGCGGCGGAAGTCCGGTGGAAGTGGCGGATCATGCTGGCCCTATCGGCGCATCCTGGTCGGATGACGACACAATTTACTACATTAAGTCATTTGCTTCCGGGATGTACGCCGTCCCGGCCGCGGGGGGCCCGCCGAAACAGATGACGCAGACGGGATCAACTCCGGATGATCGCGGGCACTTGTGGCCCAACGTGCTTCCCGGAAAAAACGGCGTGATCTTCACGGTTTGGACCGGGCGCTCACTCAACGACGCACGAATCGAGGTTTTGTCCTTCAGTTCAGGAAAGCGGAAAGTGCTGATCGAAGGTGGTACCAATGCGCGCTATATCCCCGGCGGGTACCTTGCCTATGCGCGCAACGGTACCCTCTTCGTGGTCGGCTTCGATCCCAAACGAATGGAGTTGAAAGGAACGCCCGTCCCGGTGACCGAAGGGATTATGACCGGAGCATCCAACGGCGATGCAACGTTTGCGGTTTCA
>Ga0209330_1000123_pt1 | contig 37465 bp, 29 predicted proteins | sample JacPinW_OM2H0_O3_FD_187969 | JGI IMG/M metagenome (GOLD analysis project Ga0209330, IMG submission 187969) | Forest soil microbial communities from Algoma, Ontario, Canada - Jack Pine, Ontario site 1_JW_OM2H0_O3 (SPAdes) (version 2) | ecosystem: Environmental > Terrestrial > Soil > Boreal... | reverse complement strand
GCTTGATGAAAAACTATTTCGCGCGATCGCGGCAATCATCCCCGAAGGCACGTGGGAATTTGTTTGCCATCCGGGATACAATGACGCGGACTTGCAGCAGGCCAACACTCGCCTGAGCGATTCGCGAGAGACCGAATTGCGCCTTCTAACCATGCCCGAGGCGAAGCGGTTGCTGGAACGCCAAGGCATTGCCTTGATTTCGTATCGCGAACTGATTTCGACCGAAGCTGGCCGATAACTTTGTGTCAGGAATTAACAGCTCGCCGAGCCCTTTCTAGTCACTTTCGTAACATTAGAAAAACCCAACCAAGGATTATCATCACGTAATAACCGGGTAAAAACACGAAAGATCCGGCTACGAATAAGAAGATACGGGTTGGGAGGCTTTTATCATGTCTGCCTCGGGGGCGGCGCCACGTGCGACCTTGGACCTGCGCGTACGTGTGTGGGGTATGGGCGCCGACAATCAACCTTTCCATCAGAACGCCAACGCTCAAAATATCAGCGTCAACGGAGCCTGCATTTGTGGACTTGAGCATGAGTTGAAGGTGGGCGACGTTATCGGTGTTCAATACGAAACCAAGAAAGCTCGCTGCAAAGTAGTTTGGGTGATGGAGGCTGGCGGACTAAAGAAGGTTCAGGTAGGAGTTCAGTTGGTGGCTGACCAGGAGTGCCCCTGGATGTCCAAGTTGCCTGCCGAGGTAAGGTTCAACCAACCGACGTCCCTGCCTGACAATCGCCGAATGTTCCTGCGTCACCGCATCTCATTCCCCCTCGAATTCCGCGACGAGCGGGTCAACACTCCCATGCGACTCAATGCCACTGACATCAGTGGCAACGGCTGTTATGTTGAGACAGTTATGCCGTTGGCCGTTGCGACCGTCCTGCGGGTCGATTTCTGGATCGATCAGGAGCGTATCTCGGCCACCGCCACGGTGCGCACTCGAGATCCGGGAGTGGGGATGGGGATCGAATTCGCGGGTCTGCCCGATGATTCCAAAAGGCGCTTTCAAGACCATCTCGACAAGATGGACCCCGGACTTTCCGGGCAGGGACGCCCCGATTCCGGTAAAGACCCCGAGTAGCTCTGAGCAGCCCGGCGATCGATTCCGCTGAAAGACCTCTCCGTTCCCTGTAGAATCTGCATCTTCTACGATTGCCAACCATCGAACTACAGAATCTATAAAGGGACAGGCCTGGCAGAATGAAGATTGGGATCACCTGTTATCCCACCTACGGCGGCAGCGGCGTGGTGGCCACGGAACTCGGACTCGAACTGGCGCAACGCGGTCACGAAATTCATTTCATCTCTTACGCTCAGCCGATCCGGCTGCGTGGCGAGCAACCTAACATTCACTATCATGAGGTCGAAGTATCGCGCTACCCATTATTCGACTACCCTCCCTACGATCTCGCGTTGGCCACTCGCATGGCTGAAGTCTCGCAGTTATATGATCTTGATCTCCTGCACGTTCACTACGCCATTCCCCACTCAGTGAGCGCATTGCTGGCGCGTCAAATGCTGGCCGATGGTCCGCGAGGGCGCCGGCTGCCATTCGTAACTACACTGCATGGCACTGACATTACCCTGGTCGGGCTGGATCGTTCTTACCTGCCCATCACTCGCTACTCCATCAACCAGAGCGACGGAGTCACCGCCATCTCCAACTATCTTCGCGATCGTACAATGCGCGTTTTCGACGTTAATAAAGAGATCGAAGTAATCTATAACTCGGTGAATTGCGACGTGTACTGCAGATGTGAGAATTCCGCCGAGTTGCGCGCCGAATACGCGCCCAAGGACGAGCGTCTGCTAGTGCATCTTTCCAATTTTCGGCCGGTCAAACGAGTCACCGATGTGATTGAGATTTTCGATCGCGTGCGCAAACAGATTCCGTCCAAGCTATTGCTGATCGGCGACGGTCCGGACCGTTCCGTGGCGGAGTGGTTGGCGGTACAAAAAGGAATTCACGAAGATGTTCTCTTCCTCGGCAAGCAGGATGAAGTGCAGGAGAAGCTGGGGATCTGCGACATTCTTCTCATGCCGAGCGAGTTGGAATCCTTCGGCTTGGCGGCCCTCGAAGCAATGGCCTGTGAAGTGGTGCCCATTGCCACTCGCACCGGCGGCGTGCCGGAAGTCATCGAGCACGGCAGCAGCGGCTATCTCGCCGAGGTTGGCGACGTGGACACCATGGCTCGCTATGCCATTGACCTTCTCAATGATGAGAGTGCGTTGCGGGCCATGGGCAAGGCGGCACGCGCAGTTGCAAAAGCACGTTTCTGTTCCAGTCGGATCGTACCAATGTACGAAGATTTTTACCGGCGCGTCGTCGAGCGCTCTTCGTAGAATCCCTCTGGCACCGCTCCCGCCGTCTGCAGCAGCGGCAACCGGATTCGCACCAGCGTTCCCTTCCCGGCATGGCTATCAATTGTCATCCGCGCCGTATCTCCGTACAGCACCTGAAGCCGCTCGGAAATATTGGCCATACCGATTCCCGCTCCTCGTGCACTTTCAGCTTCCTGCGTCTGAGTCGCCACCATCCCCACCCCGTCGTCCTCCACCTCAATCACCAGAACCGAATCGGACAAACGACTGCGCAGGTGTATGCTCCCGCCTTCCACCTTCGAAGAGAGTCCATGCTTGATCGAGTTTTCCACCAGCGGCTGCAAAAGCATGCTGGGAACCATGACGTCCAAGGACTCGGGGGCGAGTTCCTTGACCACACGGAGTTTGTCGTTTCCAAACCGGACCACCTCGATGTCGAGATAGTTGTCGATGAATTCCACTTCTTCGCGCAGCGGAACGAAAGAATCCGTATTGTTCAGCAAGCGCCGGAGGATGGTGGCCAGTTTGGAGATGACTTCACGCGCAGTGTCCGGATCGAAGCGCACCAAGGAAGAAATCGAATTCAAAGTATTAAAGAGAAAATGCGGATTGATCTGGTTCTGCAGCGCCTCCATGCGCGCATGCAACAGCAGTCGCTCTTGCTCCTCTAGCTTGATCTGTATGCGCACGCTGTTGAAGACCTTAAGTTCGATACCGATGGCCATTGCCGAGGCTGCATAGATCGCCACCTCGACCCACAGATTGCTGCTGTCCATCCTCAAAATAGAATGTGGAAAATATCGCGCCACCTGGTACTGCACGAAGCGCAGCCCGATGATCGTGGTAAAAAACATAATCTGCCAGTCGAACAGTCGCGGCGTTGGCAGATTGCGGCGGATCAGGCGATAAATGCTGAGATCGATGAAAGGAGAAAATGACCAAATATCATCCTTATCCAGCGCCATGGTGCGCAACTGGCCGGCGATGAAGCCGCAAAGCGCACCGAAGGGCAGCGCAGCCCACTCCGCATGCAGCAAAGCGGGCACAGCCATCAATATTCCACCCAGAACGCCCGCCCAGCGGCCTCCGATTACTCCCAGCAAAAGGGCAGTCTCGAAGCTCAGATCGCCGGCGAGAAAGCTGCTGAAGGAGAATCGGATCCATACTCCGAGCATGATCGGCAATCCGAACCACAGCACCAGATAAGTTTTCTGCAGTAACGAACGTTCCTCGCGAAAAAGAAGAGACTTAAACGCCACGGAACGCACCAGGCTGCTGGAGACGGCAGCCGCTACTCCCAGCTTCACCAGAAGATTGATCCAAATGAGCCGTGGTTCCATGGAATCGGAGGAAGAAAATTGCCCGCGAGAAAACTGTAGCATGAAGGAAGAAGGAAGAAAGATCGGCTGATCGGATGATCGGGTCAGCGGATGAGCCTTCCGATCACCAGATGACCAGATCGATGATCACCCGAGCTTGCGAGCCAGTCGCAGATCCGTTCCCGTCATTTCTTTCGGCTCGTCGACTCCGAGGATTCCCAGCATGGTCGGTGAAATATCCCGTAGCGAGCCGTTCGGCCTCAACGTGAAGCGCTTAGCATCTTCCGCGACTACGATGAATGGCACAGGATTCGTAGTATGCGCCGTGTGCGGACCGCCGGTCACTGGATCGATCATCATTTCAGCATTGCCATGATCTGCAGTGATCAGCAGGGCCCCGCCCTTCGCACGCACCACCGCTTCGATCCGGCCCAGGCATGCGTCGACGGTTTCGACCGCTTTCACGGTGGGCTCAATCTTGCCTGAGTGCCCTACCATGTCCGCGTTGGCGAAGTTGACGATGACTACATCAAACGTGCCGTCTTCCGTGGCTTTTATGACGCCATCCGCAATGCCTGCAGCGCTCATCTCCGGTTTCAGATCGTAGGTCGCAACCTTTGGCGATTGCACCATCACGCGCTCTTCGCCTGGAAACGGCTGCTCCACGCCACCATTGAAAAAATATGTCACGTGGGCGTACTTCTCAGTCTCCGCCACACGCAGGTTGCGCATGTTGAGACCGCCCATCACGTTGGCCAGGATGTTCGCCATCGATTCCGGCGGAATCACCACCGGCAGGCTGAAATTCCTGTCATACTGCGTCATGCAAACGTAGTGCAGATTCCTGGGAGTGCGATCGCGAGGCAGGGTAGCGTCGAGATCGGCCGCTCCCGGAAGGTCGCTTCCGCACTTCGCATTCAGGCCGCTCCTGCGCGCCAGCGCGCGCGTGATCTGGCGCACTCGATCGGCGCGAAAATTGAAGCAGATACAAGCGTCGTCATCGCGAATGGTGGCCAACGGCTGGCCGCTCTTATCGGTGCAGACAAAGGGCACAACAAATTCGTCGGTCAGGTTCTTGTTATAGGAGTCTTTCATCCCTTGCACCGGATCGGAATACTTGCCGCCCTCTGCGTCGGCGAAGACCATCGCGTTATAAGCTTTCGCGATGCGCTCCCAGCGCCGGTCGCGATCCATCGCATAGTAACGGCCGTTCACCGTCGCAATCTCGCCTGAGTTGTACTCGCGCATCTTCTGCTGCAGTTGTTCGAGATAACCGGCGCCGTTGGTGGGCAGTGTGTCGCGACCATCCATGAACGCATGCACGAAAACCCGGTCCACGCCATTCTGCTTGGCCATCTTCAGCAAAGCGTAGAGATGGGCTTGCTGCGAATGCACGCCACCGTCAGAGAGCAGGCCGAACAGATGCAGTCGCCGTTCGCCCAGGCACGCATGTTTCATTGCCGCAAGCAGGACTGGATGCGAAAAGAATTCACCATTCCTGATCATCAAGTCGATGCGAGTGATATCCATGTGCACGATGCGCCCGGCGCCAATGTTGAGGTGCCCAACTTCGCTGTTGCCCATCTGCCCCTCGGGCAGTCCAACAAACGGCCCGCTGGTATGGATCAGCGTGTTGGGATATTCGCGCACTAGCCGGTCGTAAGTAGGCTTGCGCGCCAGGGCGATGGCGTTGGCTTTGGTCTCGGCCCGATATCCCCAGCCGTCGAGAATGATGAGAACAAGTGGTTTTGGTCTAGGCATAAACGAGGTTTCCAGCTCCTGCCTTCCAGCTTATAGGTTCTAGGCGCTATTGGAATAGCCAGCCTCCGTTCCAACGGGCATTTCCTAGATTTTCGTTACCCTAAAAAGAAAACCTGCGAAGAAATACGAAATTCCTTGGATAATCCCGGAAGATGGCGTATTTTGGGCGGCATTGGAATCGGAGGCAGAAAATCCCAGGCCCAGGAATAATGCATAACTCGGTTCGCGGAATCCCTGCCTCTCCGCGAAGTACTCCTGGTAGCGTGAGGTCCTTCTGATTCAAAGGGGATCCAGCCATGAAATGCCCTTCTTGTCTCTCCGTTTTTGTAATAGTTTCACTCTTCTCTCTTGGCTGCTTGTCTGCCAATGCGGGCGATTCTGCTAACTCAGCTGTTTCACTCTCATCCAGTGCCACCTCGACTCCGGAAGCTGGACCCATCACCGCGTCATCCCAGTTCCCCATCCCAGGGCCGCTGCGTTCCTTTCTGCGCATGGCGGGTATCAGTCAAAAGATTGCGCCCGAAGAAGTGTTGCCCTTGCTCAGCCGCAATGTATTTGCTCGCGGTTACGAGGACTCCAAAAGGCAGACCGAATTTCTTATCCTCCTGAGCCGGTATGTCGTACAAGCCAGGGAACTGACAGCTCTCGCTGAACCCGAGGGCGTCCTTCGCGCCTCGAATTGCGAAGACGTGAAACCGCTGCTGCGCATCCTCGGGTATCGCACCCGGCAAGACTGTGGAGCCCCCGAAACATCCTTGCAGACCGCGGATCCCGAAAGAGCTTTCCTGACCATCGATTCCGGATTCCCCTTACCCGAACTCGAGCAGGCCCTACAAGGGGGCAAGCCTTTCGCGTACCCCTACACCGCCTCGCCCGTGCCGGTGCTGTTCGCCGCCGGCGACTGGACCATGGCCAGCAAGAAGAACAACAAGGAAAGCAGCAAAGACCTAGTTGACACAATCCTGAGCGATCCAACCGTCGCCCGCCTTTACTGGGCCCTTTCCAAGCTCGATTCCGAAACCGTCAACTCCTTGCAGCGATTCATCGGAGTCAGGAAACTGCTAACGTATGGCGCGGTCCTTGATTTTTATGGGAGCCACCTCTGCATTCGCGATGGCCGGGTAATCGTCCCGGGGGGACCAAGCGCAGAATCTGCCTGGAAAGATCTGGTGGGGGCTAGCCCGGCTTCACCCGCGGCCTTTGTACAGAAATTACTGGCCGCAGATAAGGGCTGGATGACCGCTTATTTTGACGTGCTTTCGCGGGTGAGTAAAACCCATCAGGAGTATTTCACCGAATCGCATCGGCTGCGGCTTTTTTATGATGCCCTGCGGGCTCCGGAGCCTTCCATAAATGCCACCGCCGGATCGTTCCGACCGGCGCCTGCCCTGTTGCTTCTGGTTACCCGGCTTCAGTGGGAACCTAACGGTGAACCGCTCGTCCCCGGAAATCTTGAGGTTTGGAAAGAGATTCTTCGTCAAAGGAATGTAACCCGTGAAACGCGCCGGCACAGCATTCGTATTGCCAGTCCTGACCAGCTCGTGCAGGAAATGTTCGCTCTTTCCCGGTCGAGGACCGAGGAAGGTCCCCTGCAAGTCTACTTGGCGATTTCCGAAGTCGACAGCAGACGATCTTCCGAACATCGCCTGGCTCCCGCAACGGTGCACCTGTTGGCGCGCAAGTTCGACGAGTTTAGCGATCAGTATCGGATCTTTTCCGAGTTCCAGGAATTGAGTGACGCCTCCATTGTCCAGTTCCTCGAAACCGCCGAGGCTTTAGGCAACCTTCCCAATCCTGTTCGTGGCAATGCGCTCGGTACTTTTCAGGCGAACATCGGAATCTGGCAGATTCTGGCTCGCCAGGGACAGATCTCCCACCTGCAACTAAATGATTCGTGGCAGCAGGTGATCAAGCTCTTCGCCAAAATCCGGTCCGCGTCCCAGTTGTATGACGCGGGGCGAGCTTCGCTCACAGAACTGTTCCGCTTCCCCACTGGCGAGGCAAAAGTTTCGCAGGATGAAATCATCGAGTTGCTGGCCGGCCCCCGGCAGACTGCCGCCGAGGGAATGAAGATTCACCGGGAGATCGCCATCGGAATCCGTTCCGTGCTGGATGGCCAACGCCTGGTTTCTCTCGACACTCTGTTTACGCTTGGCGATGCGTTGAACCAAAAGGGTCAAGGGAAATCATTGAGCGACTATGTCATCCATCGGGCCGGCGAAATACGGGAATTCGAGATGCCCCGCCCGATTTTCACCAGCGGCGAAAGAACGGAATGGGCCGCGGGAATCTATAACAATCATCACACCGAAGTGCAGATGCGGACCGACCTGATAAAGGTTCTCAAGTCGCCCTCGCCTTCGCATGCACAACTCGAAGAGGCTCGGGGTCAGCTCGCTTCGTTCTTAAGGGACACTCTGGTCGGTTTGAACTACGCTTATTATGAGCCGCCAGGCGCCCAGGCCCTGCACAATAACCCTCTCCTCGTCCGCTCCCACGACTTCGCCGCCGAAACCGTCAGCGGAATAAAGACGGTCTGGCAGTCTCCTCAACTCCTGGGCCAAGGTTCTCCCGCCGGGGGAGGAGCTCATTTCGTTGGCTCGCTTGCTGATTTGCCCTATGTTCTGGCAGATCTCGAGCAGGACTTTATTGCGCCGGAAAGTAATCAGGCACTCATTTGGAAGGAATTGACGCCGGGTCTGCTGACCAATGCCATCTTGCCGCGCTGGTGGGATGTGAGCCAGAACGAGCTTCACGCAGTTGCACTGTATCAGCGCACCGGAGAGGAACTTCTCTCCGCTTCAGCAACCGACAAGGACCTGCGGAGCAAGGTAATGATCATCTTGTCGGATCGTGTGAATCCCCAGCGGTCTGAGCAAGTCGAGCAAGGTTTGCGGGCCGGCCACGTAACCGAAACCCTTACTCGCATGACCCCCGCCGATACGTTTTATCTCACGGCAGAATTTCAGCGCAGGTACCCCGGAGAAATAGGTTCTTGGGGAACCGCGACCCAGGAGCTGCAAACTCTCTCTCTCCAGCATCCCGAACAGGTGAACTGGAAGCGCTTGTCGCACGATTTTGGCGTGCCCCATCCCAGCCTGGCTCAAACCTATGGGCGGGAACTGCTGAATGTCGGTCCCCTGCCCGCCTTTGCGGGATACTCCAGCCGTTTCCTGGCGGAATCCTGGGATTCGCCAAATCTTTACTGGGCTCGCCTGGCCGATGAAAGCGGTCAATCGGCGGTGACCTTGAACCATTTAGTGCCGCAGCTAACCCGGCACATGGTGGAGAAAATCTCTGCAACCGACTTCGAAGACTGGCCGGCGTTGCTTCGCGCGATGCACGAAACGCGCGACGACTTTCAGAACGGCAAGATAGCTTCGCTCCCCAGTGCCGCCGCGCCGCGGCCCTGAGGAAACTGGGATTGCTTTCGAGACGAGTAAGGCAGCGGGCCCAATAAAGGCCCGCAGACTAAGAACCTAGGATCTGGGAATAGAAAATATGGTGAGAAAATCTCTTCTATCTCTTTATCTTGTCAGTCTTTTCATTGCCTATGGCACACGTATCGAAGCTCAGGAGAGCCCTGATCTTCACGTCGTGGTCAACCTGGTACAACTGAACGTTGCGGTCACCGACAAGAGTGGAAACTACATCACCGGCCTCCGCCCCAAGGATTTTGCCATCGCAGAGGATGGGATTCAGGAGAAGGTAGCCACCTTTGCCGAAGGCAATGAACCAGCTCTCAGGGTAACTGAGTCTGGAGAGACCGAGGGACCTGCGGACTTGTCCGCCGCCCTGAGCAAGGGCTCGCCTGCAACCGGCTCGCTGCAGACTCTCAGCGCCCTGGTGGCCGGAGCCAACGTATTCGTTCTCTTCGACACCAGCAACTACATGTATCACGGCTTCGTCTTCGCTCAGGATGCGATCGCCGAGTTTGTTCGTTCGCTGGGTAGCGCGGACAAGATTGCGTTTTATTCCTACAACCGCGATCTCTCCCGTGCCGCGTCACTGACCGCCGACCGCGGGCAGGTTCTGCATGCCGTGCGCTCCACCGTGGCGGGGGACGAAGCAGCGCTCTACAACACCTTGTTGCTGACCTTGAAAGATGCAACCCAGTACGAGGGCAGAAAAGTGGTGGTGGTCTTTTCCAACGGTCCAGATAACTCCAGCGTGGTGCCACCGGAGGACGTCGCCGAATTCGCCCAGTCCGCGGGCGTTTCCATTTACATGATCAGTACGCAAGATGCCAAGTTGGAGCCCGTATCCACTGCCGTGTTCGACCGCATGACAGCAGCCACCGGCGGCAAAGCCTACTTCGCCAAGAACTGGAGAGACGAAAAACGAGCCTTTGCCTCCATCCGGGACGACCTCGCGCATCTCTACTCGCTAAGCTATTACCCCAAGGCTAACGCCAATTCCGGTTGGCGTGCGATCACCGTAAAACTGGTGGGCGACCGCCTTAAGAAATACAAGATCCGCACGCGAAATGGTTACCGTCCTCAGCCCTCCCGGTTCTCCAGCGACGCCAAACCTATCAAGCCCGTGGACACTCCTCAGTACGAGTCGCGCACGTTGCCTGCATCGTCTGGCAGCTCTCAGGAACCGCGGTCGAATCCATGACCACCAACTGCGGGCCCACCCTTGATTTCTCCACGAATGAGGGCGCCCATCCTTCGCGTTCTTTGCACGGGCGGGAATTCGGGCTTAGTTTGGGACAGGCTCATGTGGGGACAGCCGCCCTCGGCTGTCCGGTCGAGCGAGGCTCGATGTCTATAAGATTGCAGCCCACGCCCCGGCGGCCAGCGCTCTTTTAAGAATCGCAGCCCGGGCCGCCAGCCGACCCGCACTCTTTCCACAGCTTTTCCCAATTCCAGAGCCCGTATGCCACCTCCTTCGGCAAGGGGAATCCGAGCTGATGCGCGAGCATACACACCTGCCCGCGGTGGTGGGCTTCGTGAGAAAGCATGTAGCACAGCATTTCCACCCCAACGGGCCAAGGCCGAGCCCAGCCGTCTCGGCAAAACTTCTCGACGAGGCCGCCACCATCGCCGAGCGCTTCGGCGAGCATCTCTGCGCAGCGAGCGGCGCTCTCGGCCAATCCCGCACGAGCTTGCCGCGGCGTGCAGCGAGCACGGTTGAGCTGCGGTGGAACCTTTAGGTGCGGAGCCGTAAGCCTGACCCACTTGCAGCGAACATTGTGCATGTGGGTAAAAATCGCCGCAATGGGGCGCGGCGTCGTTTTGCGGGTCGGGCCGGGCGGTTTGGCTCTCCAGGCGGCCGGGTCAAGATGTTCAATAAGCATCTGATTCGTGCGTTCATTGGCAGCAAAAATCTGCACTGAAGCGCGGCCGAGTTGATTGGGAACCTTGGGTTGACGCGTGCTCACGGCTCTCTAGTCCTCGACCTATGATAATTGGGCGGAATAAATCGCGGCATCTTTTGGCGAGAACATTCGGTATTATAATTCCGTGCAGTTATCTACACCGTTACGTACAGGGATTTCCAACATCGAATTTACGGACGAATCCCCGGAGGGAATCATGCCTATTAGCGATTTTCTGCTGCCAGAGCTAGACCACGAAATCAAGAAGACGCGCACCGCACTCGAAAGGGTTCCGCTCGGCAAGAAGGACTTTGCCCCCCATGCCAAGTCGATGCCTCTGGGCAAACTCGCGCCTCACGTGGCGCAGCTTCCCAGCTTCGGTGTCACCGTGTTGACCACACCCGAGCTCGACTTTTCCAAGGGCAGCATCACACCCCTGCCGTTCGAGTCTTCCGCTCAACTGGTGAAAGCCTTCGACGAAGGCGCGGCCAAGGTTCGCGCCGCTCTACAGGCGACGCCAGATAACGCATGGCAGGAAAACTGGAAGCTCAGTTTTCAGGGCAAGTCCATTTTCGAAGGACCGCGATTTCTCGCTTACCGGGAAATGTTTTTGAATCACCTGGTCCATCACCGCGCCCAGCTAGGCGTCTATCTGAGGTTGAATGATGAGCCTGTGCCTGCGACCTACGGCCCGTCCGCAGATGACAGGATGGGATTTTGAATCACGATTGCAGTTGCGTTTTATGAGACGCTTTCACTCGGTACGCCCATGCCAGGGGAAAACCCGGCGCGCATAACCGCGCATAACCATAACAATGACCGGAGCTATCCCCTATAATTCAGCGCCTTCAATCCCAAAAACCTCGCTCCATTCCCCAGCTCTTCTTCAATCCGCAATAGTTGGTTGTACTTCGCGACGCGATCGGTGCGGGACGCTGATCCGGTCTTGATCTGGCCAGCTCCCGTCGCCACCGCCAAGTCCGCGATGAACGTGTCTTCGGTCTCGCCCGAGCGATGCGAGATGATTGATGTGTATCCGTTTCTCCGCGCCAGATCGATCGCATCCAAAGTCTCGCTGACCGTCCCAATCTGGTTGACCTTGATTAAGATCGAGTTGGCCACGCCTTTGTCGATTCCTTCCTGCAGAAATTGAACGTTGGTCACAAACAAGTCGTCGCCCACCAGTTGAATCTTTCCCCCGAGCTCTTTGGTCAGGTTCTGCCAGCCATCCCAGTCGTCCTCGGAGAGCCCGTCCTCCAGGGAAACGATGGGATAATCTTTCGCCCACTTGGCCCAGAACTTCACCATGTCGTCGGAGCTCTTGGCGGATTTGTCAGACTTCTTGAAGACGTACTTCCCGTCCTGATAGAACTCGCTGGCCGCAGGATCAAGCGCGATGGCGATTTCTTCTCCAGGTTTGTAGCCAGCTTGCTCAATCGCCTCCAGTACAACTTCAATGGCCTCGACATTCGACTTCACGGATGGCGCAAAGCCGCCTTCATCGCCCACCGCGGTGTTGTAGCCGCGTTTCTTCAGCACACCCTTGAGGGTGTGGAAAACCTCCACGCCCCAGCGCAACGCTTCCGAAAACGAAGGCGCGCCCACCGGCATCACCATAAATTCCTGGAAGTCGACGTTGTTGTCGGCGTGCGCTCCCCCGTTAAGGATGTTCATCATGGGCGTGGGCAAGGTATTTGCGCCCGCACCGCCGAGATAGCGGTAGAGCGGTGTGTCGAGACTCTGGGCCGAGGCGCGCGCCGCCGCCATCGACACCGCTAAAATTGCATTCGCGCCCAGCCGCGCTTTGGTCTCGGTGCCATCCAGTTCGATCATCCTGGCGTCGAGCCCTCGCTGATCGAACGCATCCCAATTCGCCAGCGCCTCTGCAATTTCGCCGTTTACGTTCTCGACCGCCTTGAGCACGCCTTTGCCCGTGAATCGGTTTGTATCTCCGTCGCGGAGTTCCACCGCCTCATGCTCGCCCGTGGACGCGCCGCTGGGAACGATCGCTCGGCTCATAGATCCGTTGTCCAGAAACACTTCCGCTTCCACCGTAGGATTGCCGCGTGAATCCAGAACTTCTCGTGCATGAATTGCTGCAATATTTGACATGAATAATTCCACCTTCTCCGGGTTGTTAGGTTTAGTCCTCAGGTATGGTCGAAAAATGCTCTCGCGTACGTCGCTGCGAACCGCGAACCGTCGGCGGTCAAATAGCCAACCGCGTATAATCTTTTCCCGCGACTTGGTTTACAAAACTCACGATTATAGCGGATGGCAGATTACCGCAAGGTGAGGGCGCTCGAGCGCTCGATTAAGACTACCGATTGGAACCGCAGCGCCGGACCCTTATCTTCGCTGGTTCCCGACGCCCTGCCCCATATTGTCCCCGCCCTCACGCGGGTCTAGAGTCGAAAGTGAGAATGGGATATCTTAGAGTCGCAAGACCTGTGGAGGAGTTATGAAGAAGTGGACAGTTCTACCCTGCATCTTGCTGATGGCAGCGCTGGCTGCGGCTCAGTCCAGTGCGCCCGTACCGGCCGGCACCGCTCTGATCGTCAAGCTGGAAACTACTCTCGCCACCTTCTCCAACAAGCCCGGGGATCCTTTTCAGGCGCGCTTGACCCAGGCTGTCGTGATCAACAGCAAAACTGTGATTCCGGCTGGAGCCATGATCGAAGGCCGCGTCACCAAGGTGGCCGAACCGCGTCGCATCTCGGGCAAGCCAACCATCGGAATTCTGCCCGAAGCCCTGATCCTGCCCACCGGCGAACGTTGCCTCCTGGACGCGACCTTGGTCGATACCGATATCCGCGGCACTGACGTAAATCAGGAAGGTGAATTCAAAGGCTTTGGGCATGACCGCCGCGACCAGCTGGAAACCGGTGGCGGCACCGCCGGAGGCATGCTGATCGGCGGTCTCATCGGCGGTCCGCCGGGAATCCTGATCGGCGGAGCCGTTGGCGCTGGCTCAACCGGAGCACACTGGCTCAGCAAACATCGTTCGGCTACTCTGCCGGCCGGAACCACTCTGACCCTCGAACTTAATCGTCCGATGGCGATGACTCCTGCAGTGGCGACCGCAGGACAATAGCTCAATCTGCGTTTCCCGGATAAAGGCCGGACCGGCACTCGAGGGTCCGGCTTTTCATGCTGACTCCGTCAACCTTTACGTGAATCCACTCGGGAGTGTTGCCGTCTAGCCCGATGTTTTGTAATCGCAGGCAGTGCGGCAAGGCTCGCAGTACATCAGTCCGTCCTGGCAGATCCGCACTTCAAGCACAGTCTGGCAGAGACAACAGAATTTGTCGCACTCGCAACTTTCTTCCGGCATTTCGCATTGTGCGCAACGAAGTTTGGCGCGACCGCTTCCGACTGACATAGCAACAATGTAGCTCTGACCCGCAGGACAGGAAACGTGCCGTTAGTAACCCCCAGGCCATTTATAATCCTTGATTCAGCATCCACGTCTATCTCTCACAATAAGGGACTCACTTTTGCTCGACTTTCTAGGCGATCTTCGAAGAACTCACATGTGCGGGGCCCTGCGCCCCTCCGACGCAGGCAAAAAAGCTGTCCTCATGGGATGGGTCAACCGCCGCCGCGACCACGGCAACCTCCTTTTCGTCGATCTCCGCGACCGCACTGGCGTAGCCCAGATTGTCTTCAACGCCGAGCGCGATGCCGCCATCCATCGAAAAGCCGGCGCCCTGCGCAACGAGTACGTCATCGCCGTCACCGGCACCGTGAAACTTCGCGACGCCAATACCATAAACAAAAATATGCCCACCGGCGAGGTGGAACTGGTCGCCGAAGAATTGCGCATCCTCAACGAATCGAAGCTTCCGCCATTCCTTCCGTCGGACACCGCCCTCACCAACGAAGAGACGCGCCTGAAATATCGCTACATCGATCTCCGCCGCGACGTCATGCAGTTCAACATCGAGACTCGCCACAAAGTTGCGAAGGCCATCCGCGATTATCTTTCCGACCAGGGATTCTTCGAGATCGAAACTCCCTTCATGACCCGCTCCACGCCCGAGGGGGCCCGCGACTATCTCGTCCCCAGCCGCGTGCAGCCCGGAGCCTTTTACGCCCTGCCGCAGTCGCCGCAGCTCTTCAAACAAATTCTGATGATTTCCGGCTTCGACAAATATTTCCAGATCGTCCGCTGCTTCCGCGACGAAGACCTGCGCGCCGACCGTCAACCCGAATTCACCCAGATCGATCTTGAAATGTCCTACCCGCAGCCCGAGCGCGTGTGGGAAGTTGTCGAAGGATTTCTCACCGCTGCCTTCCGCGCCGCCGGCTCCGAAATCAAAACGCCCTTCCCCCGCATGGATTACGACGACGCCATCCGCCTCTACGGCATCGACAAGCCCGACCTGCGTCTGCCCGCCTTCACCGACGTGCGCGGATGTTTTACGCCAGAAAATTTGCAAGAGCTCGCCATCAATCCAGATCTCCCCCTGATCGCCATCCGCACCCCGAAAGTCGGCGAACTCTCGCGCAAAGAGCGTGACGACATCAAGCCCATGTTTCACTCCAAAGGTGGAGCAAAGATTTTCGAAGACTTCAAACGCGTCGCGAACAAGTTTCCCGATGCTGCCGCCGCCATCGCCAAGAAAACTGCCATGGAGGACGACGACCTGATCGTGCTGGTCGTCGCTTCTGCACAAGCCAGCTCCGCTCAAGCCGGTCCCCAGACTGCCATGTCCTCGCACCGCAAAGTCACTCCGCAGGAACTGGCGATCTACGCCTCCGCGGGCTTGCTGCGCCTGGCCTTAGCTCAAAAGTATTCCGATCGCCACGGCATTTTCAAAAAGACCGGCGACCCCGCCAAAGATTTCCGTTTCCTCTGGGTGACGAATTTCCCTATGTTCGAATGGGACGAAGCCGACAAGCGCTGGAACGCCGCCCATCATCCCTTCACCTCGCCCCATGAAGAAGACATGCCGAAGCTCGAGTCCGGCGTCGAGTCATTGAACGACCCGCAATCCCCGCTGAGCTCCATCCGCGCCCTGGCCTATGATGTCGTCCTGAACGGCACTGAACTCGGCTCTGGCTCAATCCGTATCCATCGCCAGGATGTGCAGAGCCGCATCTTCCGTGCGCTTGGCATGACCGAAGAAGAAGCCCGCGCCCGCTTCGGATTTTTCCTCGAAGCCCTCGAATACGGCACCCCTCCGCACGGCGGCATCGCCCTCGGCCTCGACCGCATCGTCATGATTCTCGCGGGAGCCGAAAGCCTCCGCGAAGTAATCCCCTTCCCCAAAACTGCCCGCGCCGTAGACCTAATGGTCGACGCCCCCACGCCTGTCGGCGATTCGCAACTGCGGGATTTGGGAATTGCGATAAGAACTAAAAGCTAGAACCGATTCCCGTATCTGCCCCTGAAAAGAAATAGTTCTTGGTGGCGAGTGGCTGTTGCCATGTGCAGTAGCGTTTCGCTGGGGAGCGCCCTTCGCTTCTGGCCGGCGCGGCGCTTTCAGCGCTGCGATTCAGGCGGCTTCAAATCAGCAGCTTTTCGATTTAGAGCCCAGACCATAGCAAAATCCTTAGCGCACATAACTCAGCAGGGCTTTAGTTCCCATTTCCCATTCCGGCACCGAGGTCAGCGGAGTTCCCTACCCCGCCCACTGCCAGCAGGCCCAAAGTTTCCTCAAACCCAACGCAGCCGTCTCTCCCCGCCAAATCCAACTAGGCGTGAAGCTCGTTTTCTGACCTGTGCGGCGCTTGCCTATGTGGAGTGGGCACTCCTGCCCGCCAAATGCCGGCGCTAGCGATGGTCGCAAGCCTTACCCCGAACATTATTGCGCCGCTCAGGGGGAGAAGATGTGGGGACGGCCGCCGTTGGCTGTCCGCGGAGCGAAAGCTCCGCCGCCTTGCAAGGATGCCTCCCTCATTGCACCAGCCTACCATCCCAAACTAGAATCTTTCGGGGCGTCAGGAAGGGACTTGCATGAAAAAACTAATGGGACTCGTCGTAATGTGTTTTCTGTTTTCCCTCATAGTCTTGGCTCAACATCGCGGCGGAGTCGGCGGCGGCCCCGCCCACATCCCTTCCCACGGCCCGGCTCCAATGCGGGATTCCCATCCCGCGCCAGTCCAGGACAACCGACACTTCAACGACCGCGCCGGCCATCCCGACGCCCCTCACGTCCACTCCAACGGCCAATGGATCGGCCATGACACCGGCCGCGACGATCCTCACTACCACCTCGACCATGCCTGGGAGCACGGACGCTTCACCGGCGGCTTCGGCCGTGGCCACGTCTGGCATCTCGGCGGAGGAGGCCCAAACCGTTTCTGGTTCGGTGGCTTCTACTTCAGCGTCGCCCCTTATGACATCGGATTCTGCAACGACTGGCTTTGGGATAGCGACGACGTCGTCATCTACGAAGACCCCGACCACGACGGCTGGTACCTGGCCTACAACGTCAGACTAGGAACCTACGTCCACGTCCAATACCTGGGAGGCCAGTAGTTCGTGTGGGCGCGGGCGACTCGCACGCGACCTCTTTGCCGCATCCACGTTGGCTTTATCTTCTTGGGCCGTAAAACCACTCCGTTCAGGGAGTGGATATAAGGCTTGCTTTTTCGTTGAAGCTATCGCGAAATCTCGTACCTTAGCTCGATCTGAAGACCTAACCTAACGGTCTGCTGGGACAAGAGCTAGTCTCTGTCTGAAAACCAGGCGAATGCAGCACAGTCACAAGGGGGGTCGGTTCGACCCTTCAGGCGCTAACGTAAGGGTTGTAATCCTAGGCGTAGCCTGAGAATCTTCGCCCTTCAGGGCGGGGAGGTTCAACAAGCTAAATGCGTGCACGCCGACGACTCCTGCGACCTTTGTTGGCGCAAGAGTCTGCCCTGGGGGAAAACCGAAGGAATGTTTTCCCCGTCCCATTCCTATTTCCTACGGAGCGAGCAGCTCTTTGATTTGCTCGTTTCCCTGACGCCCTATATCAATCTGCAGGGTCGCGATGATCACGGTCCCAGTTCCATTGGATTGTATCTTCAAGGTGCCGCCGAGCTGCCTCACCCGTTCCCGCATACCGCCAAATCCCACGCCGCCCCGGCTGGATTCGACCAGTTCCCATTGCTTCTCAGCAGGTATGCCCTTCCCGTCATCGCGAACTTGAACCGTAAGACGGTTGCCTTCCTGTTGGATACATATAGCCGCGGTAGCACTCCCGGAATGACGATGAATGTTCGTCAGACACTCCTGAGTGATTCGAAAGACGGCGAGTTCGACGTCGTCTGGCAGCCGGCCAAAATCAGAGGGGATTTCCAGATCGACTTTGATCTTGCTGCGTTCCGAGAAGCCATCGACGTACCAGCGGATCGCTGAGGCCAGACCAGCGATCTCCAGTAGCGGGGGATGAAGAAGGTGGGAGATAGTTCGAATCTCCCTGGAGACCTGTTCGAGCAGCTGAACATTCTCTGCCACCGCGGTCGCCCCTTGGGAATCGAGTTTATGGGATTGCGACTGCACTGCGCTGATGTTCATGCTTAGAGCTGCCAGTATCTGACCCACGCTATCGTGCAACTCCCGCGCCAGTCGCCTGCGTTCTTCATCCTGCACTTTCAGCAGGCGGGCGGAAAGATCACGCAAACTCTCATTGGCGGTTGCGAGCTGTGCTGTCCGCTTCTCCACCCGTTTTTCAAGCTGATCACGCGCCTCGCTGAGCGACCGCAGTAATTGCCGTTGCTCGTCTATATTCGTGTTGGTGCCAAACCAGCGCGTGACTTTCCCTTCATGATCGCGAAACGGGCTGACTCGGGTTAGGAACCAGCGGAATTCACCATCGGCACCGCGCAAAGGAAACTCCATTTCAAACCGAGTTCCAGTCCGCACCGACTCGTTCCATTTTTCCAGCACCCGGGGGAGCACACTGGGATCGTGCACTGCTTGCCAGCCCCCTGCCTCCATCTGATCCTGGGTTGTGCCGGTGTATTCATACCATCCGCGGTTATACCAAAAGATGTGACCTTGCGGATTTGCCATCCACGCCAGTTGAGGGATGGAGTCGGCCAAGGCGCGAAGTTCTTCTTCGCTGCGGCGCAGTTTTTCATCCGCTTCTCTTCGCGCCGTGACATCACGCGAGACCGCGAGCTGCACGGTCTGGCCGGTGGAATTGTCGCGCATCGGCACGGCATGCGATTCCATCCACCGCCGCGTGCCTCTTAGCCCGATGATTTGAAACTCTATTTGGCCCTTGTTTCCGTTGCAGACACTCTTGTTGAATTCGATGAACCTCTGGCGGAATTCCGGCGCAATGAGCCCGTACACGCTCTGTCCAATTATCTCCTCATCAGCGCCTGCCTCGACCATGCCGCAGCCGGCCGAATTCATCGCCAGCAACGTCCCGTCCGGACCCACAACTTTCACACATTCAGGAGTCGCCTGCACGATCGCCCGGAAACGTTCTTCACTCTCGCGCAATGCGATCTCAGCGCGCCTTTGCGTTGTGATGTCACGTGCCACTTTGGAAGCGCCAATGATCCGTCCGGATGAATCTCTCACTGGAGAAATGGTGAGGGAAACGTCAAGAGTACTGCCATCCTTGCGGACGCGAATAGTTTGGAAGTGGTCTACGCGTTCGCCCCGTTTTAGCCGTGACAGAATATCTGCTTCTTCCTCCCGGCGGTCGTCTGGAATGATCAAGGTGATATGTCGGCCCCGAGCTTCTTCTGCGGGGTAGCCGAATATCCGTTCCGCTCCCTTGTTCCAGCTGGTAATTATTCCATCGAGATCCTTGCTGACAATCGCGTCGTCTGAAGAATCTACGATGGCGGCCAACAATCCTCTTGCCCGCTCATCTCGCTTGCGCTCGGAGATGTCGACCAGGTATATGGAAAGTCCGTCGCGCGAGGGGTATGCCCGAACCAGAAACCAGGAGTTCAACGCCGGGTAAAAAATATCGAACTCGACCTTCAACTTCTCGGTTCCTGCGCGGCGAAAGTTCTCCTCCACTGCAGTGCCGACCAGATCCGGGAATTCCTGCCAGTAGTTCCTGCCCAAAAGATTCTCCCGGGATTTGTTCAGCGGCGCGAAAACCTGTTCGGCTTGCGGATTCACGTAAGTGAAGCGCCATTCCTTGTCCAACACGATAAATGCGTCGGTGATACTTTCGAGGATGTTGGCAATGCGCTCGTTGGACTCGCGAAGTTCTCGCTCCGCCCGCTCTCGCGCCAGGAAAACCGCCTGGGCATTTTGCAGCGCCACTGAACGGAGTAACTGTTCTTCGTTGTTGTCGAATTTCATCTCCCGTTCCCGAGAACTGCTTCCGCAAGCTCAGTGCCCCTGACCCGGGCACGAATCTTCGCAAACGCTGTCTGACGCGTCGTCGAAGTGTCATCACTGAAAGGTGCGAACCCGCAATCGTCTGTGGTCCCCAGCTGTTCGATCGGGATGTACCTCGCCGCTTCGAGCACCCGGTCGCGAACTTCCTCGGCCGTGTCGACTCGCGGATCGATGGGTGAAACCACGCCTACAAACACGCGCTGATCCGGCTTGAGATATTGACGAATAATCTTCAGCACGCGTTCGCGATCCTTCTCCCCAGCGAGCGCGATGCAGAAGTTTCCGGCGCGCAGTTCGAACAAGCTGGGCAACAGCTCCGCATAATCGACATCGGCACTATGTGTGGAGTCGCGGTCCCCGCCGGGACAGGTGTGTACACCAATGCGCTGCCGTTCCTCCGGCGTGAATCGCGACAGCGCCAGATTGTTCAGCCCAATGAAACTGTTCAGAAGATCGCCAGAGGGATCGAGTTTAATGGCCAATCGTCCTTCCGTGAAATCGATCTGTACTTTGTACGCGCCCTTCTCGAAGCATCGCCGAATTTCCCTTTCGTGCTCACGCAACAGATCGTCGATGAATTCCTGCCGCGAGTAGCCGGGAATGTCTTCCGCCGGGTACATCAGGCTGAGAGCGGAGGGCGAGATGACCGCCTGCTTAAGCGGTCTGTGCGCGTAGCGCTTGGCCACATCGAGGTAGCGGTCAGCATAAACTCTGTAGCGAAAGGGCCCGGCGGTCAGCCGCGGCATCCGCCGCACGTGACCGGCGGAGAACGGAATCTTGAAACCATCGGGCGCCGTATTCTCCAATCCATGCACAGAATACGTCCAGAAGTTGTGATACTTCCGCTGCTCACCATCGGTAATGATGGGGGAACCAGTCTCCTCAAACTCTTCAATCGTTTCCCGGATCGCTTTTTCATACAAAGGATCCAACCTCTGATCCGCGTAATCGCCTGTTTCGGCGATCGCCTCAATCAGCTCCACGGGCCTCGGAATGCTTCCAATTGGCTCTGTTGGGATTTTCATGAAGATGCGCGGGTCCGTTAAACTCCTTACCTGATGCGGATTCCACCGTCCGGCTTAGAGTAGAACCAAAGTCTATGAAACAAGGTCCGGATTCCATACAGTTTTCCCTGTATAGCGCCCCGTTTCCGCCGAACCGCCGTCGTTTTTCCATTCGTACCCTCCTCTGGAGCTCAGTTCGACAGCACTCCCGCCCATATCCGCAACTTTTTTCACCCTCGCCCTTGACTTCCGGTAAAATCCTTGTAATAACTATTCGGTCCTTCCGGACGGGTTTGGGGGTGTGTCTGTTTGGCGGAAATTCGACTGCAAGAGGGTGAATCCCTCGAGAACGCTCTGCGGCGTTTCAAGCGGAAAGTTCAGCAGGAAGACATCATCAAAGAGGTTAAGCGCCACTCCTTTTACCTGAAGCCCGGCGAGAAGAAACGCGTTAAAGCGGCACTCGCTCGCAAGCGCGCTCGCAAGAAAGTTCGCAAAGAGCAGGATTAAGCAAACCGATCTCAAGGAGTTGATCTTAAGGAGTAAGACTAACGCAGTAAAGGGTCGTCCCCTTCCCGGGGCGGCCCTGCTCCATCTGGCCCCCCACTAGGTAGAGTTGCAGCTGGGATCATTCAAACACTCATCATTCATTCGGCATTCAAGTACGAAGATCTGTATCCACGCCCCATTCCGGGTGCGTGGCGGGCCGAGTCCAGGGGCAATTTGAGGGGGGATGTACACAGTCTGTGTTGCTGTGACCACCGCTATCCCCGCGTGTGGCGCTTGCAGCACGGCCACCAAGGGAGCCATCCTCAATGGAATTTAAGGATAAGGTACTGACTTGCATCGACTGTGGTGCTGACTTCGTCTTCACCGCCGGGGAACAACTGTTTTTTCACGACAAACAATTCAAGAACGAACCTAAGCGCTGTAAGGTTTGCAAATCCAAACGCGTCGCCGTTCTTGCTGCGCCGCAATCGATCAGCAGCGGGAGCCATTACTCTCGTGTCGAAACTCGAGCCACCTGCTCGCAGTGTGGCAAGGAGACTACCGTCCCCTTTCGCCCCACCCAGGGCCGGCCTATCTTCTGCCGCGAATGTTTCACGCAGAAGAGAAATGTAGCCACAGCCTGACCGCTTCGCATCTCCCCCCGATGACGGCGCATCATCTGTCCCAGGCCGGTCGTCGAAGTGTGTCCGCGGAAATCCGCTCACTTGCGATACCATAATTCCGTGCTCACCTACCACGTCCAGAACTTCGGATGCCGCGCCACCCAAGCCGACGGGGCTGCCCTCGAGCAACAGTTCGACGCCCGCGGCCTCGCCTCCGCCCCCGCTGCCCAAGCCGACATCGTCTTACTGAATACTTGTACCGTCACTAATTCCGCCGATCAGGACGCCCGCGCCGCCATTCGCCGCATCACTCGCCAGAATCCGCTGGCAAAAATCATCGTCACCGGATGCTACGCCCAGCGCGCTCCCCACGAAATCGCCGCACTCCCCGGCGTCGCCGCGGTAATCGGCAACTCCCACAAACATCAACTCGCCGATCTTGTTCTGCGGATTCTTTCGGATTTAGGGCGGCGTAGCGCTTCGAGCGCTGCGCTAGACCCTATCAATTCAATCGCGGCTACAGCCGCTGAGGGACTCGCATTCCTTCCCCTCGCGAATCTCACCGCCCAAGCTCAAGGCCCTCGTCTGTTCGTCTCCGACATTTTCGCCCACACCGAGCTCCTCGCCGCTCCCGTCTTCGAATCCGCAGACACCGCCGCTTCTCACCCGAACCATCGCACTCGCCCTAACCTCAAAATTCAAGATGGTTGCGACAATCGCTGCTCCTTCTGCGTAATCCCCAGCGTCCGCGGCCACAGCCGTTCGCTCCTGCCACATCAAGTCATTCGCGAGATGAACACTCTCGTAGCCGCGGGCTACCATGAAGTAGTGATCAGTGGGATAAACTTAGGTCGCTGGGGACGCGATCTAATGTGGAGCGGGCCCTCTCCCGCGCCAAAACTCGCCAGAAACAATCCCCCTCAAAGTTTCGAGGATCTCATACGGCTGATCCTCTCCGACACCCAACTGGAAAAACTTCGCATCTCCTCGGTCGAGCCTATGGACTGGTCCGACGACCTCATCTCTCTCGTCGCCTCCTCACCCCGCATCGCCAAGCATGCCCACGTCCCGCTGCAATCCGCCAGTGACGCGGTCTTGCGCCGCATGCATCGCAAATATCGTCCGTGGCATTATCGCGAGAAGATTGAAAAGATTCGGGCCGCCATGCCCACCGCCGCCATCGGTGCCGACGTCATGGCAGGATTTCCCGGCGAGACCGACGCCGAATTCGAATCCACTCGCCGCCTCGTCGAGGATCTGCCCTTCACTTATCTGCACGTCTTCACCTACTCCGCGCGCCCCGGCACCCCCGCCGCAGCCATGCCGAATCCAGTCCCTGTCCACGTCGCCCGTGAGCGCGCCAAAATCCTGCGCGACCTAGCCGATTCAAAAAAACAAATCTTCCTGCATTCATTCATCGGAAAGCCCCTGGAAGCAATCACGCTAGGCACGTGTGGCGCGGGCACTCCTGCCCGCGAGGGTTTGGGCGCACCCGGTCCCGCAAACGACTCCGCGAGTGAATCCGAACCAGAAGTCTCCAGTCTCCCGTTGACCGAAGCCCTAACCGACAATTATCAAAAACTGTTTGTGAAAGGCCGCCACGCTCCAAATCGCTGGATCACCGCCCACATCGAAAAAGTAAAAGATGGCGCCCTGGTAGGAACCCCAGCATCTCCCCAGTCCATGTAGGGATTGGCACCTCAGCGGGCCGCGAAGCGATGCGCCGAGCACAGTCTCGAAACCTTCCTTCGGACGTCACCATCGAACCCGGCTCACCACCACACAACTCCAGCGCCTCCCGCTTCACCCGCCGGCTTCTGCCTTGCCTCCACTTCGGCAACAAATCCAAGACTCCAGATACCGCTCATATCTTGCTGCGCCGCGCCCGCGGCGCAGGTGCAACGAGCCACGATCCCTGATCCCGCTGTCATCCTGCGCGCAGCAAGCCGATTCGCCCGACGAATCGCTTTACGAACTCGAAGGATCTCTACGCCAAGGATCTCTACCACGATCCATCAAATCTGCTCCGGCTCCTCCGGATCAGGCTCCCGCACGGGCGCATCAGGATTCTCCATAGGAGAAGGCGGTTCCTTGATTGGAGGCGGCATCGGCTCCGCAGGCGTACGAAGGCGGAAGGGAGGGAGCGTCGGCATTCCGAATTTCGTGTCGAGTTGCATGGCAGTCAGATGCCAGGTCGGCTTCAAAGGAAGCCGGACCCCCAATGCCGCGTTACGAACTCCGATCACCCCGCGGAAGCTTTGCTAGCCCTTAGCCTTCGCCTGCTCCTGCTTCCCGCCAACCATCTGCGCATAACCCAAGGCCGCCACCAGCGCCAGCCGCCAATCACATTGCCCAGCAACGGTGGAAAGAAAAACTGAGTGATATAGAAAAAACCATGGTCGCGGATCCCGAATGATGTGGTTGAATCCACTGATTCCAACCAGATAAGTCAGGATCAGGATGATGCTCGCGCCCGCCGATTCTGTGCCCGGCAGCAGCCATACCATCAAAGCGATAAGCCAGCCGGCGAAAATCGCGCGCATCCGCACCGTCCCAAACCCTGCACCCATGCCTGACGTGCCGATCTCCGGCAGACGGACAGCTCATCCGGCAGATGCGCCATCAGAAGGCTTTCCGCAATAAAAAATCCCAATCGAGAGTCCCGCCGGCAATGCGGACCATCCCCATGCTGAAGCCGTGCGATGCAGTTCCTCTTCTCCTCTTCTCCTCTTCTCCTCCTCGCCTCTTCTCCTCCTCGCCTTCACGATGAATGGTTTCGTAAACCACATGCGCATCAATCGCCAACCGCTCCTCAAGCTGCTTTGGCTCGACGCGCGTGGCGATGCTCCCTTCGGTCGGTTGCAGGGCGTTCGTCTCTGCCGGGTTTCTTCTCCAAATAATCCTTCCCACGGTCTGCATGGGTCCCGGATTTTCGCATAGCGCCGGCCCCGCCGGGTGTCAGGCTGGCGTCCTCGCCCGAGAACTTCAGCAGAATCATACCGTCGGGTTCAAGATTCTAAGATCAACACATGGCACCGAAGAAGCATCTTAACAGCGATCCCGGACCTCGCCTCGGCTCGGTCCCAGGTTTGGACTCCTCGAAGACGAACAGTGTCAGCGGATCGGCGGAGGGTATAAGGCGGTGACGTTCAGATTTTTACTGTTTCTCTGAATCGAGCCAACATTCTATCTACGCCGATCCTTGAGTCCAGCGCTCTTTCATCTGCAATCGCATGTTATAATCTTGTATTCTCAATCGCTTAGAGCGCGGAGGACTGTATCGATAAACGTTTTATCCGAACCAATGACCGCATCCGGGCACGCGAAATTCGCGTGATCGGCGATGAAGGGGAACAGATCGGCGTGATGCCCCCATTCGAAGCGCTCAGGTTAGCCCGCACCAAGAATCTGGATCTGGTCGAGATTTCACCCACCGCTCAACCTCCCGTGTGCCGCATCATGGATTACGGGAAATATCTGTATCAGCAGGAAAAGAAAGAGCGCGAGGCCAAGAAACACCAAAAGACCATCACCGTAAAAGAGGTCAAGTTCCGCATCAATGTGGACGACCACGATTACGAAACCAAAAAGAATCACGTGCTCCGCTTCCTCGACGAAGGAGACAAAGTAAAAGCCACCATCTTCTTCCGCGGCCGCGAAATGACCCGCACCAGTTTAGGTCGAACAATATTGGAGAGGTTGATTCGGGACGTAGAACCGCAGAGTATTGTGGAGTTTCGGCCGCGGCAGGAGGGGAATACGCTGCACGCCATATTGGCTCCGAAGAAATCTGCGGCGGAACGGGAAAAGGAAAAAGAGAAAGAAGCCAAGCAGAAAGCGAAAGCCGAGCGACAGGAAAAGATGTTGCAGGAAAAAATGGCGCAGGCCAAGATAGCGCCGGAGAAAAAAGACGAGCATGCGGCGCCGGCTGAGGCCGCTGCAGTGGGTGCTCCGAATCCTGGGTCGCAGGGTTAGTTCGCAGGCTGGGCGAGACCGCCGAGGACGGGCGCGAATCGCGCCCACGATTCCAGAGCAATTGAACAGTAGCAGTTGGATATCCAGAGGTGCGCGGTCGAGACCGGCCTCCACCTGATTCCGAGGAACTATGCCGAAATTGAAAACGCACAAAGGCGCAGCCAAGCGCTTCAAGAAAACTGCCACCGGCAAGGTGAAGCGGGGCCATTCGGGTCTGCGACACATGCTGACGTCTAAGGCCCACAAACGCAAACGCAAGTTGGGTAGTTCGACGCTGGTGAGCGACGGCGATCTCCGCAAAGTGAAGCGGATGATTCCGTATCAGTAACGCAAGTTTTCCTTCACGAACTTTCGCGTCATGAAGGAAGCGGACCGCGAGTCCGCGTTGCGGGTTGAGTTTAAGCCCCGCAGGTGCGTGAAGAGGTAGAGATCGCCGCTACGGTGAATCGTCCTTACCTCCAGCCGCCAGCACATAGAAAGCAAAAAGGAGAAGCTCATGCCACGTGTAAAACGCGGAACCAAACGCCGCGCCAAGCGCAAAAAAATATTAGGCCGCGCGAGCGGCTACTTCCTCACTAAATCAAAGCTTTACCGGTCGGCTAAAGAGGCGGTTGAACGCGGCCTCAAGTTCGCTTTTTCCGGACGGAAACAGCGCAAGCGACAGTACCGCTCGTTGTGGATCGTTCGCATCGGGGCGGCGGCCAAACTGAACGGGTTGAGCTACAACCAGTTCATCCACGGATTGAAGGTGGCGGGAGTGGAACTGGACCGCAAGATTCTGGCGGATCTGGCGGTGCGGGACGCTGCGGCGTTTGCCAGTCTGGCGCAGCAGGCGAAGACGGCGCTGGCGTAAGACTTTCAGGCTTCGGCTGTTGACGTCGGGCGGATCGGTTTCATCGAGTGAAAATCAACTTCCCCGCCCTTTCGCTGCACCGCACAACCCGGCGACAAGGACGGGGCACCCGGTAGAAACCTTTTCTGAGCCCGTGGTTGTGTAAGCGAACAGCAGGTCCTTCGACTCCGCAAACCGATTCGCGAAGCGCGAATCGGTTGGCTGCGCTCAGGATGACGATTTTGGAGAGGGCTGAACTGGGACGTGGCTTATAGCATTTCCAAATTGACGGATTATTCGTCGGCAGCGCTGGAAAGCGCCGCCGACGAGTGCGTTCGCGCATGTCAGGAAGAAGCATCGGCGGTTCGCAATGACGCTGAACTGAAAGCGTTTCGCGACCGCTGGATAGGACGCAAGAGCGGAATTCTGAAGCAGATCAATGATCTGTGGCTCAAGGCTGCGCCGAAGGAAGCCAAAAGGAACGTCGGACACGTCGTCAATGAGGTCAAGGCGGCGGTCGAGAACATTCTTCTGGCAGCCGAGTCGGATCGCCTCGAACGTTCAACAGGAACACCGTTGGCGAGCGAGCGCGTTGATATTTCCCTGCCTGGCGTGCGGCGCCCCATCGGCGTGGAGCATCCCGTAATCAAGACCATGCACGAGGTGGTTGGGGTTTTTCAGAGACTCGGCTACTCCGTGGCTGACGGGCCGGTCGTCGAGACTGACTACTACAACTTCGAGGCTTTGAATTTTCCGCCGAACCATCCGGCGCGGGATACGCAGGATACTTTGTTCATCACGGCTCAGCCGGGGACGCCTCAGCGCGAGCGCTTGCTGCTGCGCACGCATACTTCTCCGGTACAGATTCGGACCATGGAGAAGATGCGTCCGCCGCTCCGCATTGTGATTCCAGGGACTGTGCACCGCAACGATCCTCCGGATGCGAGCCACTCGCCGATGTTCCATCAGATCGAGGGGCTGGCGGTGGACACTAACATTACATTCGGCGATTTGAAGGGGACGCTCGATCACGCGATGAAAGAATTTTTTGGATCGAGCGTGAAGACAAGCTTTCGTCCGTCGTTTTTTCCGTTCACGGAGCCGAGCGCGGAGATGTTTGTTTCGTGTTTCATCTGCGGCGGGACCGGGAGGCGCGGGTCGGACCCCTGCCGTCCTTGCAAGCAGACGGGGTGGATTGAGATTCTGGGATGCGGCATGGTCGACCCGAATGTATTTGAGTTTGTGAAGGACAACGGGTATGACCCGAAGAAAGTTTCGGGATTCGCCTTTGGCATGGGGGCGGATCGAATTGCTTTGTTGAAGTATGGAGTGGACGATTTGCAGCTGTTCTTTCAGGGAGACGTGAGGTTCTTGAGGCAGTGGGCGTAGTGGGCAGTGGCAGAGCCGGCGGGACGCCGGCGCCACAGAAGCAAGATGAGACTTTCTCCACAGTGGGTACGGGAGTTTGTTGAGCTGACGGTCGATGACCGGCGGCTAGCTGAGGATTTGACTGCGTCGGGGATTGCCGTCGAAGGGATCATGGGGTCGGGTGACGAGACCGTGTTCGAGATGGAAATCGGCACCAATCGCCCCGACGCGATGAATCATTATGGCGTGGCGCGAGAGGCAGCGGCGATTTATGACTTACGGCTGAAGGCGCTCGAGGCAAAGCTTCCCTTAGGGAATAAAGTCACATCCAATCCGGTGAACTCTACCCTGGAGCCGAAGGGCTGCGCCACCCACAATCCTACCGGTTTCAGTATCACGGTCGAGGAGCCGCGACTTTGTCCGCGATTCTCGGCGCGGGTCATACGTGGGACAACGATCAAGCGATCGCCAGAGAAGATAGCGCACCGGTTGCAGTTGCTTGATCAACGGCCCATCAGCAATGCTGTCGATGCTACCAACTATGTTCTCTGGGAAATGGGCAAGCCGACGCACGTCTTTGATATGGACTTGCTCGAAGGTGGAAGGCTCATCATTCGAAAAGCGAAAGACGGCGAGAAACTGAAGACGCTCGATGGTGCGGAGCGGACGCTGACATCCCACGATCTCGTCGTGGCTGACGCGAAGAAGCCCGTGGGGCTCGCTGGCGTGATGGGCGGGTTCGACACCATGATCACTGACAAGACGCGGAACATTTTGATCGAATCCGCGTGGTGGGATCCGGTGACGGTGCGGAAGACTTCGCGGCGGCATGGAATTCACACTGATGCGTCGCATCGATTTGAGCGTGGAGCGGATTTTGAGTCGACAATTTTGTCGTGTGATTTGGTGGCGGCACTGATTCTCGAATCAGGTGGCGGAGAACTGGTGGGCGACGCTATCGATGTCGTGTCGAGAACCATGGACCAGGCGCCGGTAGTGCTGCGGCTTTCCGAGGTACAGCGCATTCTGGGCGGGAATCTGAATGCGGGAGAGGTGTTTCGCATCCTGAAAAAGCTGGGGTTCGGGATAATTCCTGAAGGACAGGCCGACGAGCAGTTTCAGGTACATATCCCCAGCTGGCGGCTGGACGTGGAACGTGAAATCGATGTGATCGAAGAGATCGCACGTCTGCATGGCTACGATAAATTCGAAAACACGTTGCCGGCTTATCGGGGCGCGGTGGTGGAACTGCCGCAGGCAGCCATGGACGCAAGGTTGCGTCAACGGGCTTTGGCTCTGGGTTACAACGAAGTCGTATCCCTGACATTTATTTCGCATGCGGATGCGGAAGCATTTTCCTCCGCCAAGGTGCTGGAGTTGGAGAATCCGCTGAGCGAAGAAGCTTCGGTGATGCGGACCTCAATGGTGCCGGGCATGCTCGATATGCTGGCATGGAATTTGAATCGCGATTCTGAAAATGTCCGGCTGTTTGAGACTGGCCGCGTCTATGAAATGCGAGGTGGAGAGCGGATTGAACCGGCACGCGCTTGCCTGGGGGCTACGCTGTCCGACCTGAAGGGATCGCTGCCCGTGGGTGGGGTGCTGGATGTGAGCAAGGGCGAGCATGCTGCGGCGGCGGAAGCATTGCGCTCCCTCAAGGGAGACGTGGAGAATCTGCTCGCCGCATTTCGATGCAGTGAGCTGAGCTTCGACCGGGAGACGGCGGATTATTTTCATCCCGGGCGATCGGCGCGGGTGCTGATGGATGGGGTAGTAGTGGCGCAGTTCGGGCAGATTTCCGAGAGCGTGAAGGCGGCGAGGAAGTTGCGCCAGGATGTTTTCTTGGCGGAGATCGATCTGGAACAGCTGCACGGGCGCGGGTTGCGGACGGTAAAACTGGCGCCGCTGCCAAAATATCCGGCGGTGGAGCGGGATTTCTCATTTGTGTTCGGCGATGACGTGGAGTTTGAGGCGATGCGGCGCGCGGTGATGGAGCTGCGGCTGAGCGCATTGTGTGAATTCAAGCCGGTGGAGATTTTTCGCGGGGGATCGATTGGGGCGGGAAAGTATTCCATTCTGCTGCGGGCGCGGTTGCAGTCGGATGAAGCGACGCTACGGGACGAGCAGATTGCGCAATGGTCGGGGGAGATTGTGAAGGCTCTCGAGGGGTTGGGGGGAGTGCAGCGTAGCTGATAGTGCGAACTCCCGGCAGGGTTTGCAGTGGCATATGGGGATCCTTCGACTGCGCATTTGCTTTCGCTTCGCGATCGCAAATGCTTCGCTCAAGATGACAGATCGTATTTGAGATGTTGTGCTAATCTGCCAGCTATGGCGGACGTTATCTCTTCCCTACCCCTTCAGAAAAAACATTTTCTCAGTGACAAGGTTTCGCACTTTACCGAATCGGTGATCCGGGAGATGACCCGGCAGGCGATGCTGTATGGCGCGGTGAATCTGGCGCAGGGATTTCCTGATTTTGCGGCTCCGGCCGAGATCAAGCAGGCAGCGGGCGTTGCCATCGATGGCGACGTGAATCAGTATGCGATCACGTGGGGTGCGAAGAATTTACGGAATGCGATTGCGCGGCAGATGGGCGTGTGGCAGGGGATTGGGGTTGATCCGGAAAAAGAGATTACGGTTTGTTGCGGGTCAACGGAGGCGATGATTTCGACTTTGCTGGCGGTATGCAACGCAGGTGACGAGGTAGTGATCTTCGAACCATTTTATGAGAACTACGGACCGGATTCGGTATTGAGCGGAGCGCGGCCGCGGTTTGTGAAGCTGCATCCGCCGGCAAGCGAGTCTGGCGAGTGGAGTTTTGATGAGAAGGAATTGCGGGCCGCGTTCGATAAGAATACGAAAGCCATCATCCTTAATACGCCGAACAATCCTACGGGGAAAGTTTTCACGCGGGCGGAGTTGGAACTGATTCGCGATTTGTGCGTGGAGTTCGATGTGCTGGCGATTACGGACGAGATTTACGAACATATTTTGTATGACGGGGCCGAACATATCTCGATGGCGTCGCTCGAGGGAATGCGGGAGCGGACGGTGACGATCAATGGAATGTCGAAGACATACAGTGTGACGGGATGGCGCGTGGGCTGGGCGGTTGGGCCGGAGAAGCTCACGAACGCGATCCGGAAGGTTCATGATTTCTTGACTGTGGGTGCGCCGGCTCCCCTGCAGGAAGCGGGCGCGGCGGCGTTGAGTTTGCCGGAGGAGTATTACGCGAAGCTGGCGGAAGGATACCGGGTGCGGCGGGATCATTTAATTCCGGCACTGGAGGCGTCGGGGTTTAAATGTTTTCGTCCGCGCGGAGCGTATTACGTAATGACAGACATTTCGGCGTTTGGATTTGACGATGACCTGGAGTTTACGAAATATCTGGTGAAAGACATTGGCGTGGCGGCGGTACCAGGTTCAAGTTTTTATCGGGATGCGCGGGATGGGGCACGGCAGGTGCGTTTTGCATTCTGCAAGAGGTTGGAGACGCTGGACGCGGCGGCGGAGAAGTTGGGGAAATTGCGGGGTCGGAGATAGGGACCGCACCAAGCGGCCTGATACACCTGGGCCGCCGGACAGCCGAGGGCGGCTGTCCCTCCATAATTCGGGCGAGTATTGATCAGGGGACGGTGACGGCTGCGGGGGTCAGGGCGGCTTTCACTGTGGTAGTTGGCAATTCGTCTCCCTGGAAGAATTTGTTTTTTTCTTTGGCGTTGGCGTCGCGCATCTCGGGCATGGCAGCGTAGGGCTTGCTGTAGTCGTTGGCTGCGTTCCAGAATAAAAATCCAATGCCGCCTTTCTCTCTGGCGGTGGCGACTTGCACTTTGATGTATTCGGGCGAGTAGGTCCTGGTGCGCCAGCGGAAGGCTTGCAGCCAGGGGCGGATTACAACTCCGCTATTTTTTGTGATCAGCTCGAAACGCTGCATGGATTCACCGATGAAATGTTCAGGGGCGTCGCCAGGGTGCTCGATATGGTCCATGCCGAAGAAGTGCGAGGGATAGATCATGGGTGAGAGCACGTCGCAATATTTCGCCATGCCGACGATGTCTTGTCCGGTATGGGAGAGATCGACGGGGCGCTGCCAGGCCATGACGCCGAAGACGTCGAGTGAGAGCAGGACGCCGGTGGGATGGAGTTCGGCGTAGGCTTTCTTCAGGAACGCGGTGATTACGTCGGAGCGCTGCATGCCGCGCGGGATAGCTGCAGGCCTGATCACGGACCCTTTAACGGGAGGGTGTTTTAAGCCTGACGGCTCGGTGGTGGATTGAACGTCGGTGGAGGTTTCGCCTTGCTGCGCATCGGCGGGACGGCCGAGGCGGGCGTCGCCGCGTGAGTCTCGGTCGGGATGGTCTGTCTGATACAGGAAGGTGGCGTCTTTCTGGTCGCCTTCGGCGGGGAAGCGGACGTAGTCGAATTGAATTTCATCCGCGCCGGATTGGGCTACGAATTTGGCGAGAGCGATATCGAAATCCTGGACTTTGGGTTGAGAAGGATCGGTCCAGACCAGCTTGCCGTTTTCGCGCCAGGGCTGCTTAGTTTTCTTGGACTGGACTGCGAGTTCGGGATGTTCGACGACCATGCGCTCGTCGCGGAAGATGGCGATGCGGGCGATGGCGTGCATGTTCTCGGAATGCAGGAAGTGGACGAACTTTGGAAGGTCGCGGATATAGACCTGGTGCTTGCCGAGGAGGGGATGCTCGAAGGGAATGTTGATGCTGCCGTCGGAGTCTTTGATATCAAAGACGACGGCGTTGCCGCCGACCTCGCGCCAGCGGCGGATGATACGGAGTCCGTGGTCGCTGGCGGCCATGATGCCGGTGAGGTAGATGGCACGGACTTCAAAATCTTTGGCGACGGGAACGGTTTTTTCCACGATGGGCGCGGAAAGGAGTCCGGGAATGGTTATTTGGTCCCCGGTTCTCAAGATGTTGCCGGAGCGGTTGCCATTGACATGGCGGATGGCTTCGGCGAGTTCGGAAGAGGTGAGGTATGAAGTGGTTTTCAAGTACCGGTGAGCGACAGCGGGTATAGTATCTCCTCGCTTCGCGGTGTAGATCGCCGTTCCAGGTGCGGACGAAGGCTGCGGCGAAGGGATATCCGCCGGGTTTGCGGTTGTGGAGAGGGTTGTGCTGACCGGCTCCAGATGGGCGGCTTGCGCCCCCGTGGGCGGGGAGCCGACTGCTTGCTGGGTCTGGGACTGTGCTGCCTCAGCGGAATAAGAGTGCGAGTTCAGGCGCACGGCGGCCACGCCGAACAGGACACACGAGAAGGCAGAGATTATGAGAATAGACGAGCGACGCAAAGTAGCCTCCGAGAACGCCCTGACCCGGATGCTAATGCGCGGGCAGTGGACCCGCTAGTTACTAGGGGTCATCTCCCTGTCGTGAGGGCCGAAGCCCCGGTGCAATTTTAGAATTCTTTCCGCCGTGCTGAAGGGCTGCTTTTCCACGGTACTCCGTCCTCCCGAGTACCAGGAGAGGAGGTTCCCGAATATCTAGCCCTGAACCCCGAGTGGAGGCTATAACCTGTGCCGCGTGGCAAGCCAGGACCTCGGGCTCGAGTAGCGAGTAAGAATCGGTGTCCTTCGAAGGCCCTCGCAGATAAAGCCGTGGGCTCCGCGCCGGGACAGTCCCTTCCTTCTTGCGCAAATTATTTCTCTCATGACTCTTTAACTTTTCCCCGACCCCTGTTCTAATCTCAGGGCTAGGGACCGTAACTCCTGCCAATAGAGGGTTTTTGATTCCACCATTCGGCGCCTGACCATGGCCAGCAGCTTGCTTATTCGTAAGGCACCGGGATGCACGATCGGGCCTGGTGTGCGGCAGGTTTCCAAATGACAAATTCTGTCATCTTGGGAAAGTGGGGAGTCGCGAAGAAGGGCCCGCAGGATCCTTGGAGACGCAGGCAAAAGGTCGAGGCTACGGCCTGGAAAAGGAACGAAACAGCCGGTGCAAACCGGACCATCAATTTATGAGAACGAATCTCGCAACCGTGCTCGATCCGAACCGCCGCAGCAACGATGCTGGAGAGTTTGAAGCCGCCCTGCGCCGCAAGATCGTAGGCCAGGATCAGGCTGTGGAAAAGGTCGCCGAGATTTATCAGATGTTCCTGGCAGGCCTGAACGCTCCGGGGCGCCCGGTGGGCAACCTGCTTTTTCTGGGGCCGACCGGCTCGGGAAAAACTCGGGTAGTGGAAGCCATGGCCGAGGCTTTGTTCGGCGATTCGCACGCTTGCATCAAGATTGATTGCGCCGAGTTCCAACACTCGCACGAGATTGCGAAGCTCATCGGTTCCCCTCCGGGATACCTTGGGCACCGCGAGACTCATCCACTGCTGACCCAGGAAGCGCTAAACCAATGGTTCACAGAAAAGCTGAAGCTTTCGATTCTGCTGTTTGACGAGATCGAGAAGGCCAGTGATTCGTTGTGGCAACTGCTGCTTGGAATCCTGGACAAGGCGACGCTCACGTTGGGGGACAATCGCCGCGTCGATCTTTCGCAATGCATCATCATCCTGACCTCGAACCTGGGGGCCAGCGAGATGACGAATCTGGTGGACGGCGGGTTCGGGTTCGCTCCAAAGGCGGTGGAAGTCGACAACAACTTTGACGACAAGATTCAGCGCACGGCGGTCGAGGCGGCTCGGCGCAAGTTCACGCCGGAGTTTATGAACCGCATCGACAAGACCGTGGTGTTCAAGACGCTGCGGGACGAGCATCTGGCCCAGATTCTGGAGATTGAACTTGGGATGGTGCAGCAGCGGGTGCTGATGGCTGCCGGCGCTAATCAGTTCGTTTTCAACTGCACGACGGGAGTGAAACAGTTCCTGTTGAAGGAAGGCACGGACCCGCGGTACGGCGCACGTCATCTGAAGCGGGCGATCGAACGGCATCTGGTGTTCCCACTCGCGAATCTGGTTGCTACCGGTCAGGTGAAGCTGGGAGACTTTGTCCGCGTCGATATGGCAGCAGAAGCTCAGATGATCTTCGTCAAGGAAGCGGAGAACACCATGGCGCCGGTGCTGCTGGAGCGTTACGGAGCCGCTGCTGCCAATATGCCCGCTACTCGTGCGGCGCGGACTGCCGTCAACAGTCGCCGAGATTTGGGTGTAAGCCCCATCGCGGAGAGCAAATAAGTTTAGTCGATTTTGCAAACTCGCTAGACCGCATCTCGCGAGCCTCGAGGCGCCGGTACTTCCGGCGCCTTTTTTTCTGCAAGCTGAAGAGAACACGATTTACTGCGGGCGGCCGCTACAGTCCCGCATGACAGATCTGAAGGCCGCACTTCTGTGACGCCATGGGTTTATGGTTTGGGCCAGCGAGATCAGGCGTAATTTTGTCAGCGGCCGGACCCGTGGCCGGCGATCACCACAGGGGGGAAAGACAGTGCTCGGCGGGGAGTTCAATCGTCGGAGCGTTGGACTGAGATCCAGGGCGCTCCAGACCGAATCCGGGGGATCGTCGACGGGAATCTCCTGACGGAAACTCCTCGGTGCCTCTTCCGCCGACTGCGCTTGGCGGAATGCGGCCGCAACCGGACCTAGCCTCGCTTAGCTGGTGATCCGCACAGGCGCGGCGTTCGCATCACTTCGGGCCCCGTATCGTTTGGCAGCTGCCCATGCGATTGCGGTGACTGCCGCCAGTATGAACAATAATGTTGAGCCACCTTCAGGAACGGAAACCGGCCTCCCGGGATGATTGGGACGCTCGGGTTTGGTGATGATGTGATTGTCGCCGTCGCGCTTCATAAACTCTTGGTGTTCCATATCGTGACCTCGATGCTCTCTTTTTCAACCCCGCATACGCTCGATAAATTCGGGCGGAGTGATCGTACAGAGAGACGATGTCCAGGGGAATGGCCCGAAAGAGGGGTTACGGAAGTAACATCGCCGATCTCGAAATGATGCACCATCCTGTTCCATGTGCGGGGTCGCAACAGGGATCAGTGCCGGTGAGGTGCTCAGGGCTTTTCATCGTGACGCTCCCCACCTTTTTCTGGGCGCAGCATTTGTCACTGTGGGACTGCTTACCGCCGCTCTGGCAGCCCTTCGGCGCAAGCCTGACGCATTGCTGATTTAGTTCGCGCTCTTCGCTGCATTCTACGGCACTCGGCTGTGGATACGGGGCGTGGACGGATAATAGCCGCCAAGACCTCGTAGAAGCGAGTGATACTTAGTCCAATCAAACGAGGAGCCCGGGGCAGTTTTTCTTCCAGGAGCGATATCATCGTGTCCCACGATTCTTGCAGGTAGCAGGCGAGGATAGCTTCTGAACAAACTTTGGGCGACCTTAGCAACCTTCACATACTGGGCATCGGTGTAAGAAGTTTTATCCGTACCCTCAAGTTCGATGCCCAGGGAAAAATCATTACAGTGGCTTCGACTTTGATATTGTGATTCGCCTGCGTGCCAGGCTCTCTGGTCAAAGGGGACAAACTGAACCATCTCACCTGTGCGATAGATCAGAAGATGCGCCGAGACGCGTAAATGGGAAATTCCCCGGAAATATGGATGGGCATCAGGATCGAGCTGATTGCAGAAGAACTGCTCAATATATGCTCCGCCGAAACTACCGGGGGGTAAGCTGATGCTATGAATGACCAAGAGGTCAATTTCTGATGCAGGAATCGGACGCTCGTCTTGATTAGGCGAATGCGCCCGCCGTGCTCCGATTAGCCAATGGCTGTCAATTTCGATCTCTGCCATCACTCCATTGTAGAACCGGTCTCAGGTATGCCTCAGGAGGGGTCTTGCTGCAGCCTAGTTGAACCATGCCGGCGGAGTTTTCAACGTGATACCCCCAACGAATGACCAGCCTACGAAACCAGTGCAGCCAAGCAAAGAGTCGCTCTACGGACCAACGGCTTCGGTAGCGAGGGAACGGGCGACCGTCCTGCGTGAGCCTTGCGATTCTTTTTGTGATGAGAATTACAAAGCTGTGATTGATTTGCATGTGCTGCCTGAAAGTTGCACCGTCGGTTTGGGGCCAAACGGTGAACAGCTCTGCCAAGCCTGGCATCTCGGGATACCTGGACCCTAACTAGCCAAGGGCTTGGCCCTTGATATCCCATTGAATCCCAACGGATGCAGCAACTTGACGTTACAACGAGAACAAAATTCTCGTTGTAACGTGCA
>Ga0209330_1000122_pt1 | contig 37488 bp, 49 predicted proteins | sample JacPinW_OM2H0_O3_FD_187969 | JGI IMG/M metagenome (GOLD analysis project Ga0209330, IMG submission 187969) | Forest soil microbial communities from Algoma, Ontario, Canada - Jack Pine, Ontario site 1_JW_OM2H0_O3 (SPAdes) (version 2) | ecosystem: Environmental > Terrestrial > Soil > Boreal... | reverse complement strand
GGGCTCCACATGCGGATCGATGATCGCCCATTGACGTTTCCAATAGCTGCGCACCTCATCGCGCCCGTGGACGTGGCCACCTTCCATTCCATTTTCCCAAATCACATCGGGATGCATGGCCGCGATGACTCTCTCGACCTCGCGACGATTGAAGAGTTCAAAGACTCGCCTTAAGAGTTCCACGTCATCCGACATTCAATTCTCTCTTTTCATCTCTGCCTGCTAGCGGACGATTGCTAGCCTTCCACAACCGCATCAGCCTCGATCTCGACCAGCCATTCTGGGTCGATGAAGCGCACAACCTGCATGATCGTGTTTGCGGGGCGGATGCTTCTAAAGAACTCGCCGTGGACTGTCGCGACTTGTTCCCAATCCTCTATTCGGGTCAGCAGAATTCTGGTGCGGGTCACATCCGAAAGCTTGCCGTCCAGTGCTTCGATTGCCGACTGGATTATTTCAAGACACCTTCGGGCTTGACCCGCTGCGTCACCCTTCGCGACGGTCTTGCCTTCTGGCGACAATGGTGCCGTGCCCGTCACTGCGATAATGTTCCCGGCTCGCACTGCTCGCGAGATCCCTACCTTCGGCTCGAATGGCGATCCGGTCGAAACATGTTGGCGTCCGCTGGTCAAAGCGATAGCTCCTTTCAAGTGAAACTTACCTTACACCCGGAGCCATCATGCCAGGTGCCGGCTTTCTTGCATCGCTGGTTGAGGTTGACTTCGCATAAGAATCCCGAATCCGAGTCCGTGCGTGATCAGCAATAGGGGAACGATCAACGTTGGAATGAAATAAGTCGCACCCAGCTGCCCCGCCATAAGCCCGGCATGATTGGCCTGATAGAAGGCGTTGAAGAGATCGGCTGCGCCCCAGATACTAAAGATCCAGGCGACTCCAATGCCCACCCCGCTGGGCAGCGATATCAGTGCAAGCAAAGCGAGTATCGCCGCAATGATGTCCCCATAGGCCGCCGAGCGCGCGAAAACGGACGGCAGGTCAGCCGACACGACCCCGGGTACTAGAAATGCTAATCCGATGAAGCGGAAGCTGTGCAGGATGAGCAGAGGCCGCAACGCTTCGGCCCGGGATCGAAGCCGGAGTTCCGGCCAGAGATATCGGGCGGCGACCACTCCCCACGCGATCAAGCTGAATGCGATGCTGGCGAAAAAAACGAATTGCGTTTGCATAAAGTTCCTCCTATTGAGATTCCAGCCATTGCGGACGGCCGGCGGCAGAACCGGACTTCCTCTGGACTGACGCCGCAGACTTAGCGGGGTCGGTGATGCCGTGCTCGCGCCGCCACACCTTGGATTCGGGCGCGACCTGCGGCTGGGATGGGAACGGACGGCGCAGTTCACGATCGTAGCGATCAAAATTGAAGCCAGGGCTGAGCGGGGCGATCATGAACTGCGCGAACTCTCGAAGCCAGTTGCCAAGAGTACGCTGGTTGCAGGGTTGCGCCGCATAGCGACGAGCGATCGTCTCGAAGTCCTCTGGGAAGCGCCCCGTCGCATCGAGTACATCGGTCGTCGGTGCACCAAGTTCAAAGGCACCGCGCTTGTGATCATCGATGTAATAACGCACGTTGCTCAAGACATCGATAGGCAAGCCGGCCATCCGTGCACCCTTCATGAACAGCCATGTCGGGGTCGGCACAACCCTGACCGATCGTCCAAGAGCCCGGCCGGTCGCCCTGGCTATGTCCTCCGCGCCGACAAGTTCCGGTCCGGTGGGGCGGTAGCTCTTCCCGGCGTGCCGCGCCGGATTGATCAGGGCTGCGACGGCGACTCGCGCGATGTCCTCGTTCGAGGGTGGCGCGTTGCGGCTTTCGCCGTACAGCCAGGGGAAGACGCCGAGATGCGCCGACAACCCAATCGTCTGCAGATACGCGTCAGCGAAAAAGCCTGGGTTGACGATCGTATGTGCGACTCCGGGCGTCATCGAAAACAACCGGTCGACCAGCCAGTGCTGGCGAGTCATGAGCGAAGGATGAGAAGGGCTCGATAGCCACTGGGTCAGGGCTACGACCTGTTCAAGCCGGGCTTCCTTAGAGGCCACCGCGAACGCCACCGCACCCTGAATCATGTAAGGATCGAGAGGCGGACAATAGTAGGCGCCCTGAACGTCCCTTAGCGCGTCAGCAACGCGCTCGACATCGCTCATGTCGGCGATTGCGATCTCGGCCCCTTGCGCCTTCATCCGCGCACTCCGGTCATCTTCCGCGCGCACCAAGGCGCGGACGGGATAGCCAGCTTTCAGCAATTCGCTAACGACAACGCTTCCGGTCTTCCCGGTCGCGCCAGTCACGATGATTCTGCGCTTGATCATGGTAGTCTCCTTCTAAAGCTGGTTCGTCCTGCAGTGGCGCCCTTCCGAGGGGTCACTGGAATGCAGCTGGGTTCAGCATTCTTAGCGGCGTCAGCGGCCCGACGGGAATGTACTGGTGATCCATCAAGTGTGCTTTCGCGAGCGGCAGCGTTTCCATCAGGGCCCGCGCCTCGTCCTCGGTCTTCGCATCCACCAGCAAGATGACGCCTTTGCCATCGCCGCGCGAATACCACTCGCGAATTTTCCCGTCGAGATAGAGCCTTACCGTCGCCTGAATCTCGTCTGGAATCACAGCCATGACTTGTTGAACGGTTACGCCCTGCTTGGGAGTCTGAATGACAAGCACTGCGGTGGTTTTAGGGATGGCCCCGCTGGGCAAGCCTTGGCCCGCCTCGGGTTGGGATTGCGCGAAGGACAGGGCTGGAAGCACTGCCATAAGCAAAGCGATCATGAATTTCATTGGTTCTCCTCTCGATTCAGTTTGGTGTCGCCGCCCTTTATAGAGTACGTTAGTACTCTTTAGGATCAAAAAAATTTACTCTTCAGCAAAGCTCTTTATGAAAAATCTCCTCGCCTCCGTCAAGAACTGCTCACGCCTTTGGGGATCCGAACTAACGCGAGCCATCATCAAGACTCCCGCCATGCTGGGGAACAGAAGCCGGATTCTCGCCTGTTTCTCTTCTCGGGTCTTTCCGGGAACGAATGGTATGAACCGCTCACGATACGCTTCCAACAAGGTCTCGATCCTTTTTCGTATGGCTATCGGTTTGCGAGCGAGTTCCGGCCCCAGGGCGGCCCGCACGCATCCTGTTCCTGGCGAATTCAAGTGCCCAACGCTTAGATACCGCTCGATTATCGCCCGCAGAGCCCGCCCCTCGGGCACGGACTTTGCAACCTCCACCAAACCTCTCCCTGTCTCGTCGAGCGCCCGTGCCACCGCTTCGACGAACAGGTCGTCCTTACTCTTAAAATGCCGGTAGAAGCCGCCCTTTTTCAGGCCTACCTTCGTCATCACCGTCCCGATGCCGCTCGCGTCCCCGCCTCGCTCGCGGAAAGAGCGAGCGGCAACAGAAAGAATCTTCTCGTGATTCTCCGCTTTGTGTTCCGGGGAGTATCGCATAGGCTAAGAGTACGAACGTCCTCTAATGTTTGTCAAGGCCCTATTTGAAGCTGCAACGCGCACCGAAGCCCGTGGTCTCAGGTTAGTGGTCCGGGGTATAACTGTTTCAGTAACGGCGCCATCCACGAGCAAAAACCCTGCCGAAAGCGCCGGGCGTATAACGGCTAAACCGGCCAACAGTGTTTGTTTATACGCTGATCACGCTATAATTCCGGGGATTTGGCCAGCCTACTTCAGAATTCGGCCGGCCCAGCTCACGTCCGCTCTAGAGCGGAAATCATAAGAAAAACGGTGGGGTGGGTCATTCTTGTGGCCTCTCTATTCTTGTTTGCAGCCGCAAGCATGCTCGCGGCCGGGCAAACAACCTCATCCACTTCTGTCGTGACCGGGACAACGAAAAACTGGCCGAAAGGATCACCTGCGAGTGTTGGACTCGACGAGGGAACGTTGAAGAATCTCGATGCTGACATTGCTATTGGAAACTACGCCCTGACAGACAGCTTCCGGGTCTTCCGTTGCGGCATGGAGGTTTTCGTAGGGCAATACCACCATGATTACGGTCAAATCTACGCCAAAGAGGCTAAGACAAAAGGTCCGCTCAACGCGCGACTGGTTGGGCGCTACAACTATTTCGATACCGAGTGGCACCCCTACTACCATGCGACAGACCTACACACGATGCAGTCTGTCAGTAAGACCATCACTTCTGTCATTTTGGGCGTCGCCATCACGCGCGGCGATTTCAAGGCTAGTCTGAAGACCCCTGTGCTGAAGTATTTCGATGTGGCGAAAGTGAAAAATGTGGACGACCGCAAGCGCCACATCACAGTCGAAAACCTTCTGACCATGACCTCCGGCATGAACTCGGAGGAGCTGTTTTACCCCGAATCGTCCGACGCCCCTGAGAACGATTTTGTTCACATGGAGGCCAGCGACGATTGGGTGCAATACGCGATTGACGAACCGATCGTCGAAGAACCGGACCGGAATTTCACATACAGCAGCGCAGACACCGAGCTACTCGCTTACGTTTTTCAAAAAGAAACGGGACAGGACATTGACACCTACGCGGAGAAATATCTTTTCACGCCACTTGGCATCAAGCACTACTGGAAGCGCGACTATGCTGGCAACGTGGATACCGAAGGAGGTCTGTATCTCAACGACGAGGACTTAGCCAAACTTGGGTTTTCTATTTGAACAATGGATTGTGGGAAGGCAAACAGATCGTATCTGAGGATTGGGTGAAACAGTCAGTCGCGCCCCACGTCCCCATGCCATATACCATTGAAGGCGGAAGGCTCTATTACGGGTTTAGTTGGTGGTTGATTCCGCTGAAGGGCGAGTATGCCTGGGTGGCAACTGGATTCGGCGGCCAGGAATTAATGGTCTTTCCCCGACAAAACCTGATCGTAATTTTTACCGGTTGGGACGTTCTGAATGGAGGAACTGACGTCAATCTGCTACTGCCCCGATTACTCCCAGCTGTAAAGGCGGCGGCGTGTAGTACGGATAAGGAATAAGGTAGCGTTTTGCGCCAGTTCTCCAGGAGAGAAAACAATGCGCCGATATCACCACATTGGGATCCCCACTAGCGAATCGAAGTCTGGGGAGACCCATTTGAAGCATCTGAAACTCTTTGTCGTCAGTCACCAGAAAAGCGAATTTGGCGTGGAATGGATGCGCTTTGAAGCGGATGCGGCGATTCCCGATCTCGTCCGGCGAGTGCCGCACGTCGCGTTTGAAGTGACCGACCTCTCTTCCGAGCTTGCTGGCCGCGAAATCCTGATTCCTCCGAACAGCCCATCGGACGGTGTCCGCGTCGCATTCATCGTCGAAAACGGCGCGCCCATTGAACTGCTTGAATTCACCGACCCGAAACACCGAGCCCGGTTAGAGAACCAAATGGAGGAGTAACAGGCAGACCGGAGAGTGATCGGAATACACCGTAGTTTCTTGTTTGCTTTTGCCCAAGCGCTTCGCGTAGCACGTAGTTAGTTGTTCTGTGCGGCTCCTGCCTGATCCTTTCCGAGAGGCGCCAGCCGGCGCTTCAAGCTGCGCTCGAAAACTGGGAACCGGTCACCCCGTGGAATCGGGCGCTGCTTGACCTCGTGCCCAAGCTCCTGCACCTGATCCGTCTTTGCATCATATTTCGGCCATGGCGGCAGCCCCTGCCCGCTGGGATCGCCCGTCCTGGCGAATTGCGTCCAATATCCCGTCATGAGGTCCATCATCCGTTGATCGTCAGCACTAACTTCCCCCCAACGACTGGGCCGAAGCCATCCACTGAGGAAGCGCGTTTCAAGGCCGTGAAACGCGCCCAGCTTGGCGTAGGTCTCGGACCGGCCGGCGTAGGTGAAGTAGTAGTACCAAACCTTCTGTCCGAATCTTGCTGCATTCCATGCAAAACGATGTACTGGATATCCAAAGGCGTAGTCGGTATCGAAACGCGCAAATGTGTCGTGCACTTCCGCATCGCTGGCCGCAGGATAGAGACGAAAGAGCTCGTCGGCTTCCGTTTGATTCCCAAATTCGTTTTTCAAGTACGCCTTATAATTCGCGAGCGTAGGCTCGGCCTGAAGGTCCTCTTCGACGTTCACGGTGCCCTCATCCGAATTGCTACCGACGATCACAGGCACGCTGGCGAGACGTCCGTGGGCGAGCGCAATCGCGGGCTGCTCGGTCAGGAACCAGCCGTCTACCGTGGCCTCGACCAGCACGGTGTTGTAATGGCTCGAAACCTCAACGATTTTCTTAGCCGGCGTGGCGCGCAGTTTCGCCAGCGCATCCGGGCCATCGGCGATACCCAGATCGTGCATCAGTCGTAGGCCAATGTCTTCCGCCGTGCCGTCGCCCGCCAGGTAGTGGGTGGGAGTTTTCAACTCCGGATTGATGAAATCGCTGCACGTGGCGCTCTCCATGATGCCGCGCTGGAACAGGCCGCGCGCCAGCGGAGACACCATCAGGTAACAAACGTCTGCGCTCCCCGACGACACGCCGAAGATGGTCACGTTCTTCGGATCGCCGCCGAATTTCGCGATGTTCCTCTTCACCCACTCCAGCGCCGCAATCTGATCCAGCAATCCATAATTGCCCGAAACGTGATGCGGCGACTCTGCCGTCAGCGCCGGATGCGCCATAAACCCAAGTACTCCGAGCCGATAGTTCAGACTGACGACCACCACGCCTTTGCGCGCCAACACCGGTCCGATCGGAGTTACCTGGGAAGAGCCATCATTGTTGCCTCCACCGTGAATCCAGACCATGACAGGAAGCTTGGCGGCGACAGGCGCAGCGCCGGGCAGGTTCGTAGTCCACACGTTGAGGTAAAGACAGTCTTCATCTATGTGAAGGCTGTAATACGGCTCGAAGGTCTGCATCTCTTTCTCATAGCCGTTCCAGTTCGGCTCTTTGGCTTGAGGGCAGGCCGCTCCGTATGCATCTGCGTTGCGAGCGCCCTGCCATTTCTCCACCGGTTGCGGAGGTTCTCAGCGGCGCTCTCCAGCTGGCGGCGCGGCGTAGGGAATGCCAAGGAACATGACTTCATTCCGCGCCGCTCCAAAAGTCGCTCCATTCAGCGTGCCGGAGTCGATCGTTGCCGACGGTGGTGTATCGCGGGGAGATTGGGCCGCTGCGAATGCTACACAACACGCAACCAGCAGCAGGAGATGAAGTATCATTGCTTGCTCCTCGATGGGAATCGAGCCGTTTCATTCTATCCGCTTAGCTCGCCTTTGACCCCGCCCGAGGACCATTGATCTCGATCCAATTTTGCACTGGTCTAGGCTGCGTTGGAAACTAGGTCTCGGGTTACTGGCAAACCGGAAGTTGTGAAGCCGACGATTCAACTGTGAGCGCGGAGAACAGCCAGTTCCCATGGATCTGCGAAGTGGGGGCCCACGCTGACAGCCGGAACGTAATTCCCAATCGGTCGGTTTTGGCTTAACGGCACGCAGTAAAGCAGATGGAAAACGATGGTAAGCAGCGCCAACGGATCACAAACGGATCACGGCCTTCGCGACACCAAATTGGAAGACGGTGTTATTTGGGGCTCTGGGGGCCCTTCTGATGGTCGGAGGCATGGCTCTCATCTACTTGGTTCTGTTCCCGGCGCTGGGGCTCTCGCCTAATGAACCCGGCACAGCAGTGATAAAAGCATTGCCGTTCTGGTTTCGCGTCTTGATCATCGTGCATGCGGCCGTTTTCGATGAGATTTATTTCCGTGGTTTCATGATAGAACGGCTGACGGAGATCGACCGATCCCGCTGGGGCGCAGCGGCGATCTCGCTGGCAGCCTTCACCTTCGCGCACCTAGGTTATTGGGGTTGGGCACACCTCATGATCGCAGGGTTCGGAGGCATTGTTCTAACCGGCATGTGCTTGTGGCGACGAGACCTGGCCGCAAATACGATCGCCCCTCTACTCACGGATGCCGTCGGATTTCTCCTCGGATAATGGAGCTCTGCAATCCCTCCATGCTCGGCAGACGGACCAGCTTCCGCAATTCTTAGCGAGCGCGAAATCGCCATCGCATTCGGCGAACATCGGCAGAGCGGCAGAGCTTTGTCAACGAACCGGTTCTGGCTTTGTTAGTGAGTGACGAACAAACCCGAAGTAACCGCGAGGGAAGTTTACCGACACCCCGGACCGATACAACAAACTCTGCTAGATGAGTACGTCGCTCGGAATGGAACAGTTTGAGGGCTCCGGCCTAGGGGGTTGGACTATACAATCAATGTCAGTCACGAAGCGAAGGAAATGAACAACAGGATTATGCCGCTATCGGTCGGCGATACGCTCGGACCCTACGAAATTCTCTCGCAGATCGGCGCCGGCGGGATGGGTGTCGTCTATAAGGCTCGCGACACCCGCCTCGACCGGATGGTCGCTCTCAAGGTTTCCACCGAGCAGTACTCGGAACGATTTGGACGGGAAGCCCGCGCCGTCGCCGCTCTCAACCACCCGAACATCTGTCAGATCTACGACGTCGGTCCCGATTTCATTGTCTTGGAATTCGTGAATGGGCATCCGCTGCTGTCTCCGGCCGAACCTGGTCCCCTACCTCTGAAGCGCGCCCTAGAATACGCCGGGCAGATCTGCGACGCGCTGGAAGCGGCGCATCAGAGAGGAACGGTGCACCGGGATCTGAAGCCCGCCAACATCATGGTGACCAAGGCCGGCGTAAAGCTCTTGGATTTCGGGTTGGCGAAATTCGTGGCACAAGCGTCGACGATGGGAGGTTTCCACCAGGACGACGACACTGAAACGGTCACGCTCACCCAAGAAAACACCATCTTGGGGACGGTTCATTACATGTCGCCGGAGCAAGCCCAGGGCAAGACCGTGGACGCGCGCTCGGACATTTTCTCCTTTGGCGTGGTCTTGTACGAGATGCTCAGCGCCCGGAAAGCATTCCGCGGCGAAAACGCGATCTCGATCCTGGCGGCGATCCTGCGCATGGATCCACCGCCGCTGACGGAGGCGCCGTCGGAGGTTGCGCGCGTGGTCGCCGGTTGCCTCGCTAAGCAGCCGGCGCAGCGGTTCCAGAGCATCGCGGAGGTAAAACAGGCGCTGAAACAAGCCGCGGCGGCTCCCGTCTCGAACCCACCTTCGATCGCGGTGCTCCCGTTCTCCAATCTCAGCGGCGACAAGGAAAATGAATACTTCAGCGACGGCTTGGCCGAGGACATCCTCAATGCGCTGGTCAAGGTGCCGGGTCTGCTAGTGACGGCGCGCACCTCGACGCTGGCGTTCGTTGGAAAGGGACAGGACATCCGCAGCATCGCGCAGGGACTGAACGTGGAATATATCTTGGAAGGTAGTGTGCGCAAACTCGGGAGTCGCCTGCGCGTGACCGCCCAGTTGATCAAGGCGTCGGACGGATACCACCTCTGGTCTGAGCGCTATGACCGCGAGGTGACCGACGTGTTCGCGATTCAGGATGAAATCTCGCTGGCCATCGTCGAAACCCTGAAACTCAAGCTGAGCGGCCAGCCGTTGCTGAGCCGTCCCACCGCGGATTTGGAGGCCTACAATCTCTACCTGCGGGGACGGCACCTATCGGCCCGGCTCAACCCTGAGAGCGTTCGGCTGGCCCGGGAGTACTTCGAGCAGGCGCTCGCACGCGACTCCAAGTACGCGCTCGCATACGCTGGGGTGGGATACTTGCTGGTCATCGAAGCCGTGTGGGGGCGAGCTGCTCCTTGCGTTATTTTGCCGGACGCTAAACGGGCTTTGGAGAGAGCTCTGGAGCTGGATGGGAGTCTCCCGGTGGCGCATGCATACCTGGGCAGCGTGCTGGGATACTACGACTACGATTGGGCTGGAGCCGAGCGTGAAATGAAGCGTGCTTTGGAGCTTGGCCCGGCCGTCGCCGAAGTCCATTTCTGTTACGCAATGCACTTCCTCCAACCTCTGGGACGTTTGAAAGAAGCGGAAGTCGAGTTCAAGCGGGCGGCGGAGCTCGACCCGCTCTATCATCTGGCGGTGATCGGCCTGGCGGAAAATGCGTATCGCCGGGATGATCCGGACACGGCGATCACCCTAGCGACGAAGGCGCTCGAGTTGGACGCAACCTACTATTTTTCACACTGGATGCTCGGGCTGGCTTATTTTCTCAAAGGCAAGGTCGAGAAGGCTGTCGATGCCGTAGAACGTGCAGCTAGGTTTTCCGAGCGAAACCCGTGGGTGCTGGCTTCGCTGCGCAATCTTTATTCGCGGGCAGGCCGGAGCGAAGAGGCGACAGCTGTCTTGAAGGAGATAGAACGGCGCGCGCAATCGGGTTACGTGGCTCCCGGCGTATTCGGAATCATGTGCCTAGGCCTGGGACAGGTGGAACAGGCGGTCGACTGGTATGAGAAAGCCATCGAGGACCGCGATGCCATCGCGCTGTATCTTTCCACAGAACCCAAACTAGGCCGTCTCCGGTCTCATCCTCGCTACCAGGCCCTGCGCCGGAAAATGCTTCTGCCAGATTGAACCTCAGCTCTTACAGGTTCTTGGCGTAAGAGCCTCGACGCTATTTCGATAAGGAACGTATGACGGAAAACCCTTACCTCACCCGGTAAGGTAAGGGTTGCCGACCTGCTGGGGCCGGACGATATCCGGAAGTACCAGGTTCATCTGTTTCGTGATCGCAAGCTCTCGCCGGGGACCATCGAAAGTCATACTGCGGCTCTGGGTTTTCTCTTCGTCAAGACGCTGAGGCGGCCGTATGTTCCCGATCAGATTCCCTTTCCCAAGCGTTCAAAGAAACTGCCCACAGTACTGAGCCAGGAAGAACCGGACACTTCATGCGCTATCTCGACCGGACATATCGCGGGCTAACGGCACCGTTCCATTACTGCCGTTGGCAGACGGGTTTCGTTTCGCTTACCCTAGCAGCCTATGACATCGGACACCCTTCGCTTTCACGTCGCCTTTGGTTTGATGGTTCTTTTGATCTTAGACTGCACAACGGCTGTATGGGCACAATCTCCATTCACTTTGGAGCAGGTGATTAGCTCGCCTTTTCCAAACGAGCTAGTGGCTGCCACGCACGGCAGCCGCGTGGCGTGGGTGTTCAACGCAAAAGGAGTTCGCAATGTCTGGGTGGCGGACGGCCCGGACTTCGTTCACACCGCGCGCCCGGTGACTCATTACAGCGCGGACGACGGCCAGCCCATCGCCAGTCTGCGCCTCACGCCCAACGGCAAGACGGCGCTTTATGCGCTGGGCAGCGAGTTGAACGACGCGCAAGAGAGCGCCAACCCTGAAAGCTGGACCAAGGGAGCCAAACAACAGGTCTTTGCGCTGGATGTGGATGCCAAAAGAAAAGCCGCGACGCCTCGGCTCTTGGGAGACATGGGTTGCCCGGTGGAAGACTGTGAAGATATTGAGACTTCGCCGGACAGCAAATGGGTAGTGTGGTCCGCGAAAAAGAAGTTGTGGTTGGCCAGCATTGATGGGAAACAGCAGGCCAAGGAACTGGCATCGGTGCGCGGAACGGCGGTTCAGCCCAAATGGTCTCCCGATGGCAAACATATCGCCTTTGTCAGCCAGCGCGACGGCCACAGCTTCGTCGCCATTTACGATTTCGATGGCAGCTCTGTCCGGTACCTGCTGCCCAGTGTGGACAAGGATTCCATGCCGCGCTGGTCGCCAGATGGCAAATCGATTGTCTTCGTGCGCACCGCAGGAGAAGAGCAGAAGCTGCCGCTGATTCCAGTGCGCCCCCAGCCGTGGTCGCTGTGGATTGCCGACGCCACGACGGGCACGGGGCGCTTGTTATGGCGCAGCGGCGGCGAGCTAGAGGATTCACTTCCCGAACTGACCGAGGAAGGCTCGCTTAATGTGGCTGCCGACGGACGAGTGGTATTTGCCTCGGAACAGGACGGGCGCAATCACCTGTACTCGATTTCCGCAGCGAGCGGCACCGGTACTCTGCTCACACCCGGTGATTTTGATGTAGAGGACGTCACCTTGAGCGCCGACAAGGCTTGGGTGATTTACTCCTCCAACCAAGACGATGTAGACCGGCGGCACTTGTGGCGCGTGCCGGTATCTGGCGGTACGCCGCAGCAGGCGGTGACCGGCGGCGAGACCATGGAGTGGTCTCCAGTCCAAACCGGCGACGGCAAGAGCATTCTTTGCCTCGGCTCCACGGCAGTTTCACCGGCCATGCCGTATGAGGTCACTGCGAAGGGTCGCGAAATGGTCGCAAAGCAGGCTCTGCCGAGCGACTTTCCGTCTGTTTCGCTTGTGACGCCCAAGCAGGTGATTTTCCAGAGCGAGGACGGCGTCACGCTGCACGGCCAACTTTTCTTGCCACGCAACCCGAACGGGAAGGCTCCGGGGCTGGTGTTCATGCACGGTGGCCCCATCCGCCAAATGATGCTGGGGTTCCACTACATGGATTACTACCACAATGCTTACGCGGAGAATCAGTACCTGGCGAGCCGGGGATTCGTCGTGTTGTCGGTGAATTACCGCCTTGGTGTTATGTACGGACGCGCGTTTCGCGAAGCGCCCAACACCAGCTGGCGCGGAGCCGCGGAATATAAGGACATAGCCGCCGCGGGCCGCTATCTCCAAACTCTCCCCGAGGTTGACGCAGAAAAAATCGGCCTGTGGGGTGGTTCCTACGGCGGCTTTCTGACGGCGATGGGGTTGGCGCGGAATTCAGACCTGTTCAAAGCGGGAGTAGATTTTCACGGAGTACACGACTTCAGCATCTTTCAGACGGAGCTGCCCGGCAATCTGTCGCTGCGCCCGCCGGACGCGGATGCCGCGATAAAGCTGGCATGGGATTCCTCGCCCGATGCCTACGTGGGCACATGGAAGTCGCCGGTTCTGCTCATCCATGGCGATGATGATCGCAACGTGCCCTTCAGCCAGACCGTGGACCTGGTACAACGGTTGCGGGCGCGGCACGTGCCCTTCGAACAACTGATCCTGCCGGATGAGATCCACGGGTTCCTGATGTGGAAGGACTGGGTGCGCGCCTACTCCGCAACCGCCGAGTTCTTTGACCGGACGCTGAAGCGTAGCGAGAAGATCGGGACTGGTGACTATAGCTCGTATTGAAGACTCTTTCCATCGAGAGACACGTAAGATGCCGCTGTTCAGCAGGCAGCCTTTGAGTTTGGATCTTGGGAGTAGTCGCTTCGCTCAATGGCCAGTTGCCAACGATAGACGACTGCGATCGACCTGTCCGCGTAGCGTCGTCCGAGCCGAGAACCTTATACGGGTTTTCTTGCCCTCGTCATTCTTCGTCAGCGCCGTAACGCCGAGAAACTCGATATTGCCGAGAGCCTTGGCCTTCCACTCGAGGTAGGTGCGCGGGCCAAACGTCGTTTCCTGCGTGAACATCAATGCTTCGTAGATTCCGCAAGCAGCGGCCATGACAGTCTTGACCTGATCAATGACCTCAGTGCATCGCACCAAGGCACTCGCTTGCAGGATAATGTCGTCTGCAAATGCCTGTTCGAATGCGTCAGTGGATTTCTTAACGAATGCGTTGCTTGTAATCTGGATAGATGCTGCAAAGGAGTGCGAGAGCCATGCCGCATTCCAACACCGCGTACTAGCTGGCTGGCTTGGTTCCCCTTTCGATTATGTTTTGTACCGTCGCTATCCGCCATTTGCAGTCGTACCGTGTGAGCACGCCTTCAGCATTCAACGTCTTGGTAATCCGGCGTGTGGAACACCTCTGGAAAACTACCCTTCCTTCAGCCCTGCTTCGCCTTCCTGCTCACTGCTATGGGATAGAGCTTCACGCTCGAAAACCCGTGCGTACACTATACGCACTACAGGCGTCCTAGAATGCCGCAAACGCTTCGTCCACCGTCTCGTAGGTGCTGTCTGGGTCTTCGATGTCGTTGCCACGTACGACCGAGCGCTTCCAGTTCACGTCAGGATGGAGCCAAGCACGGTCGGTAGTGATGTAGCCGATCAGTTTTTCATATTTCCGCACTTCGTACCGGGTGGCGTGTTGCTCGTCCAGCAGCATGCGCTGACCGTCCTGACAGGAAAGCCCGCGTTCGATAGCAGTAGTCAGGCGTAAAGCGTACCAGCGAACCAAAAGCATTGGATTCGACGCGAAGCGGCGCAAAGAGACAGTGGATTTGAGGCCGCACCTGCCGCTCGTTTTTCAATTGTGACTCAACGACAGAAGGTAACCGTCGGCGGCACTTCGTCGCTGTCTGAGATGGCGGGCAGATTACGAGCGTATCCGTAGTCAACACGCGGATGCTCGTGGATGTTGAATCGAACTTCCTGGCCTGAGTCCATCCGGATTCTAAGGTCGCCGTTACTAAAGACAAATAGGCACTGCGAGTGGGCCATAATAAACCTTGCAACCATAAGTAACGTGTTTATTTTAAATAACTTGTACGAGAGGGAATTCGAATCCAGCTAAAAAACTAGTTTCAGTAACATAGAGAACATGGCGGGCACCGTGAAAGCGATGGAAGACGATGGTAAACAGTGCCAACGGATCACAAACGGATCACTGCTCTGTATGACCGGCGATCCATTCAGAATCGTGCCATCCGCTGCAATGTTAAACGCACGACTATCTACCCTTTTATGACTCGTGAGTCGTAAGTAGTAGGCGAGTCTGCGGGGTCTGCGTAGTTGCGGCTGTAGATGAAACCGCCAAGCGCGCCGGCTAGGAGCCAAAATATGCCGCTGGTCGCGACCGATGCAATCGTGAACCGGCGGACCAGTTGATGCGGAACACTGCTCTCTCCGTTGGCCACGGGTGCGCCAACCAGGTGCGGCAGCAACAGGCACACTACCCCACAGATTCGACACAGCCAGCTTCGCTTCTTCCAGACGATGAACCACAGACCGACGGCGGTCGCAATGACCGTCCCCGCCCACCAAATCTGGCGTTGATGCAAGTCTGCAACTGCAACGCCCGGAGGTTGCGGCGGTAACCCGAGGGCCGGTGCCAGACTGAAGCAGGCAAAAGCCGCCATTCCCCACAGCGCACCGTGGCGTGTGTTAATGGTCTCCCCGGCTAGAGCCATCACGCCGAAGAGCATCGCCGCAAAGCCAATACCCGTGAGCATTGTTGTGAGCGCGGTGTAGGAGGTGCGCTCCCATCCCTCTGTGGGTTGCCAGCCTTCGTCTTCATGGGCCGCATTGGAGTGCGCAGCTTCGTAGGTCTCCGCGGCCTGGATCAGTGGAATAACAGTGAAGTGCTGAACGGAAAAGAGTGCTAACCCCGCCAGAGCGCCCGACCCAAACACCGCTAGCATGAGCCTTCGAAACTGACTCACCACAGCCTCAGTGACAAGGAAACCCGTTGGCGTGACGCGTGTCGTGAGCGGCGTTGTGCGTGCGCGCGAATGTCGAGAAACCGACCGAGTAAAGCATCACGAGTCCAAACATGAGCACGCCGATCGCCGACCATGGAACTGCTATGCTCGGGACTCGCGTCTTGGCTACATCCAAAACCGCACCTGTTTGCATAATGTCCCTCCTGGAATTCGACAAAGCCATCGGCTAACTGGACCCCTTCGCCAGCGCGACCGGCTTTCCGTGTGGCGTCCGTCGATAAGCTTCGGCCCAAGCTTCTTTGCGGGCGAGCATCTCGTTTGGATTCGAGAAAGCCTTCGCAGTGACGAGACGTTCGAGCGTTGCCAGCCAGTGCTCGTAGTAATGGGTGCCGTCGTCGGGTTCGCCACGATCTTCCGCAGCTTTTAGCTCCGCGGCCAGTGCCGCGGCCCACTCCTTCCATGTGAAGTGCCCTTGCTCGGAGAGTCTGACCGCCATGGCGAACGCCTGAGCCTGCCAGGGCTCGGCGAACACAGGGCCTTCTTCGTCGTGGGGAATACGCGGCAAAGCTTTCAAACGTTCGGTATTAAGATCAGGATCCAGTGTGTTCAAGATAGTCATCCCACATGTCGACGTAAACGGAATCTTTAGGAGATGCGCCTTCTCCCCAAAGCTCGCGCGCCGCGAATTGCACAGAATACACATGCTGGCGCTTTTCGCCAAGGAACTGAGAATTCGTGTCCGGGAACAGAAAGACGCCGTGGTCGAGCACGATCTTTCCGGTCTTGCCCCGCGCGTACCGGGGCAGCCGCGTATGGCCGAGAGGGTTGATATTGCGAGCCCGCACGCGCTCGCCAACTTGAAACAGGGGAGCCACCGAAGGGTCGTTGCTCGGCGCCGTTATTCGAGGTTGAAGCACTCGAGCCATCGCCACCGTGAACACAGGAGTGGCTTTCGCAGAGCCTGGTGCGGGCTTCCCGCCCGCCAGTTCGTCTCTTGTAACCATCCCGTACTTCACTACCCGGATCTCCAGTGCGGCTAACCATTTTTCGTAGTAGCTCATCCGCAGGTAGTCTGGGGGAGGCAGCCGTTCGATGTCATACCGCCAAGCGTCCAGGTTCCACTTGTGCCACGCGCCGAGGGCCCGGTTTATCGCGTAGACCCTAGCTTCCCAGACGGAGTGGAACACTGGTTCATTCGCTTCGTGATGGATGGGGCCCATGCATTGCATGCCGCCCATGTCATGAACTCCGTTCATGCCTTGGCTCCGCCGGCGGGCATCGAGACTTTTGCTACACCTACCATCGCGTCGCGGGTCACAAGTTCGGCCAGTTCCGACTCGCTCATGTTTTCGCTACCGGGCGGACGCTCGGGAAGGACGAAGTAGCGCAGTTCCGCGGTGCTATCCCAGACACGGACTTCGACATCGTCGTCCAATTGAAGCCCGAACTCGCGCAAGACACCACGCGGATCAATGACTGCACGCGATCTGTAAGCCGTGGACTTGTACCACATTGGCGGCAGCCCGAGAACGCTCCAGGGGTAACAAGAACAAAGAGTACAGACCACAAAGTTATGGATCTTGGGTGTGTTCTCTAGAACGAGCGTATGGTCTCCAACTGCGCTCTTCCCCAAACCAATCTCAGCGATAGCAGAGGCGGCATCCGAAAGGAGGCGGGCCTTATAGTTGGGGTCTATCCACGCCCGCGCAACGACCTTCGCGCCATTCCGCGGCCCGACCTTATGTTCGAAGGTATCGATCAAGGCATCAAGCGCAGCTTGATCCACCAATCCTTTCTCAACTAGCAGAGACTCAAGAGCCTTTGTACGCAGCGCCGGGTCGGACGGAACGACCTGGTGGTCATGGTCGTGATCATGGTCATGATCGTGATCTTGTGAGTGCATCGAACTTGGGACAGCTGCCGCCACGGCTCCTGTAGCGGCGCGTTTTAAGAATCCTCGACGGTCCATGGACGTCTTGTCATCAGCCATCGGCACCCTCCGAGATCATTGCAGTTTTCGGCCAACTAGAATTCCCTTCTTGGTATCCTGGGCGGGACACATTGTACACTGAGCCACGTCCGCTGGGTGCGGATATCTTTAAGCCCTTCATCCCGACACTCGGAGCATTACAACGGGCGAAATCTTACGACTGGTCGCCCGGCATTCACGCCGCGAAAGGACTTTCGCATGATTTTTCACACCCGAGCCATGAGTACGCTTTTGTTGTGGTCAATGTTGTCGGCGATGCTATGGTTCGCGGGAACTGCGCACGCGCAGAACTTGCGGGGCGAAGCACTCGTCGAAGCATTGCAAAAAGGAGGATACGTTTTGGTCATGCGGCACGCGAGTTCACCGCGCGAGGTGCCTACCAAGAAGACTACGAATACCGATAACAGCAAGCTCGAACGACAATTGGATGAAACCGGACGGAAGAGCGCGGTCGCCATGGGCAAGGCACTCCGTGATTTAAGGATTCCGATCGGCGACGTGCTCTCGAGCCCCACCTATCGCGCTCTCGAAACCGTGCGGCTGGCTCAACTCGGCACTCCCCGCACCTTCGCCGAACTTGGGGATAACGGTCAAAGCATGCAGGGTGGCACGCCTGCTCAGGCCGCGTGGCTGCAAAAGCAAGTGGCACAGTTTCCAACCGCCACGAACACCATTGTCGTGACTCACCTGCCGAACATCGCTAGCGCATTTCCGCAGTTCGCGTCCGGCTTGGCGGATGGTGAGGCGCTGATATTTGGTCCGGACGGCAAGGGTCAGGCGATTCTGGTGGCACGGGTCAGAATCGAGGAGTGGCCCGCGCTGCATTTTTGAACGGAATATTCCCCGGCCGCGCTGTTGAGACGAGCTCTTGGAAAGTATTCACCGAGCGGCACGACATCCATTTACGATTGTGATCGGATAACGAGTAAACCAGAAGTGTGAAGGTGACTATTCATGTCAGCGCGAAGAATAGCCAGATCTCATGGATCTGTGGAAGTGGTGGTCCCCGCTGACAGCCGGACCGTAGGTCAATTCCCCGTTATCGCATCTCACGCGAGTCCTATTCCGATACTATGTCCTTGCTCCTCTTCGGAGAGCCGTCCCCCTCCCTGGCTGACCGGTTCGGCCTTCGGCGCACCCAGCTGCTGTTCCACTTCAGTGAGCCGGTCAACGATGTGACGACGAAGCATGGTCAGATCATCATCCAATATATGGGTGATAATCAACCATTATCTGGGTGATTGTCCGCTCCGGTCCATACGTCGCCGGGGAGCATCTTAACAAATCGCCGCGACCTATTAGCATGCCTTATTATATAAGCAACATTAATTATCACTGAATTAGTATAACTTTTACTTCTACTCCCGGTGCGCGAGCGATCGGCAGCAACCTGTGAATTGTTCTCGACCATACTGATCCTCCTTTGCTAGAGCTCTGTGCCAAAAACCCGGCGCTTGCACACGGGTGTCAATCACAAACGCTGTGTGTCAAGCGATCGATCTCTTGCCGCGGGTGGCATGGAATCCGCAGCCGATTCCCGCCAGTTTGGAAATGGGTTAAGGATTTGAATGCTCACGATGGATCTGCACGCAAAATCGCAGCCAATCTGTAATCGGCGCAGCCAAGGCTGATGTGCCACCGAGGAACAGGTTAAAGTGAGCCTTTTTCGCCTCCGCGGGCCAGCTTGAAATTCTCGGATAACTGAGCGATGCTAAGGTTAATCAGGAGGCTTGTCATGCCGAGCTTGAGGTCAGAAAAGAAGAATGCCACTGCTCTGAAAAGAGTGCGCTTCTCATTGTCTGCCGGTCGCTCGGGAGTCATGGCGGCCTAATCTTCTCTTCCAAATCCGAACAATCCAATCACCAAGTTGACGACGCGGTGGCCTGTATTTCCGCTCCGTCCGGATTCGCTCAAGGAGATGAAGCCATGACTGTCCCCAAGAAGGTCTATGTGACCACGTCTATTCCCTATGTCAATTCGAAGCCTCATGTAGGGCACGCGTTAGAGCTGATCCAGGCCGACGTCATTGCGCGGCATTATCGGCTCACGGGACACGACGTCTGGTTCCAAACGGGAACCGATGAAAACGCATTCAAGAATGTTCTAGCCGCACAGGCGCTGGGCCTTTCGACTGAGGAGTTGGTGACTCGGAATGCCGCGACCTTTCGCTCCCTGGTAGAAGGGCTGAATATTTCGGCGGATGATTTCATTCGAACGACGGAAGAGCGACACAAGCGTGGAGTGATCGAATTCTGGAATCGAATCAGGTCGGAGGACCTATACACTTGCCGCTACGCCGGCCTGTATTGCGTCGGTTGCGAGGATTTCTACCTCGAAAGAGATCTGGTCAATGGCTGTTGTCCCGATCACGGGGTAGCTCCAAAGCGAGTTGAAGAGGAAAACGTGTTCTTCCGTCTCTCCACTTACGGGGCGAGACTGGAGGAGCTAATCAGCAAGGATGAAATTCGGATAGTACCCATCCAGCGGAAGAATGAGGTGCTGAATTTCATTCGGAGCGGCTTACAGGACATCAGCATCTCACGCTCGTCCGAACGTTCAGGGGGTTGGGGGATTCTAGTTCCGGGCCGTCCGTCTCAAGTCATCTACGTCTGGATCGACGCCTTGATCAACTATATCTCAGGCCTTGGCTTCGGCACGAACGAAGACTGGCGAAAGACCTGGAACAGCGAGACCGAGAATTCACGTCATCGGGAAGAACATTTGGAAGTTCCATGCCGTGTATTGGCCCGCCCTTCTCCTTTCGGCGCGGTTGCCGATCCCGAATGAACTCTTCGTGCATGGATTCTTGACCGAGAATGGGCGAAAGATCAGCAAGTCGCTGGGTAACACCATTGAGCCTTTCGAGTACGTCGATCGATTCGGAACCGATGGGTTACGGCACTTCCTGCTCAAAGCGGTATCTCCGTTCCACGACGGCGACTTCTCGATGGAAAGACTCTCCGAGGTATACGAAAGCGATCTGGCAAATGGCCTCGGAAATCTGTTGAGCCGGGTAACTAGTCTCTGCGCCAAGTCAGTCTTTTCAGGATTCGACCTTTCGGTTCGAAGGCCGTCCAGCTTGAGCGAGGTCCGTGGACTATTGCAGGAATATCGACTAGACGAAGCGGCACAGCGCATCTGGAACGAGATCGCGAGACTCAACCAAGAGGTGGGCCATGGAAAGCCGTGGGAGATACTCAAAAGCGGAAAAATCACGGGGCTAAATGAGGTCCTGGGACGCTGGATCGACGGAATCCATCGGGTTGCTATCGACCTGCGCCCCTTCTTGCCAGAAACCAGCCAAAAGATGATCGATGCACTCAACACGAGACCGATTGACGCTGCCAAGCCGCTGTTTCCCAGGATTGAGTAGAAATGCCAGCCAGTCGATCGCATCCGGATGGCGGCCAGGTGGTGCTTGACAGCGGCTTGGAGTGTCCTCACCGAGCTGCTCGGCGCAAGCCGCGACTTGAATCGGCTGTCGTTGCACGCATCGTAAGTCTTACAGTCACCTGGCGAGAGAACATTACGGCTGAAAGTGGGCTCCATGATCGCGAGTAACGCCTCAGGGGGGCTTACTAATCCCATCCGGACGTATAGTCGCCATGTCGTACATGTGCTCTGTCCGGATTGCTCCTGGATTGCGGGGCGACTCTTCCCCAATCTCAGTTATGTAAGAGTAAGAGAATTACCGACAATCGCTGATCTGAGTTGAGCGTTTGTTTCCCTCAACTCTCTTCCTTTGTTACGAATTGCGAACAAAGAAAACTTAGCAACTCCGTCGGCGGAGGCGGTGACACGACGCACTGCTGTCGGACAGTCCGGCACCTATGGCAATATCGGTGTTGATGTCGCCTACGCCGTCCCCTTCGCCGGGACCTTGCCCCTGCGCCGGTGTGAACTTGCGCTGAAAGAGCTGGCGTTCCCGCCGGATGGAGCGATACGGATCCCGGTTAATGATGTAGATTGACGAGTTCGGCGTGAGCGGGTCGCCGCGGCCGGCTCCAATCTCATCTTGTAGCGATTTGTTGATGCCCGCTTTGGCGGTGTTTGGAGCCTGTGTGTTGTCGATGAGTTGAGCGTGTAATGTTAAACACCGGTTCAGCATTGCTAGATCGCTGACAGCAACGAGTCGCAGATTGCTTTTTATGGAAGGTCCTCGCTTATCGGTCTTCAATTCTCTGAGCGCTCGCCCAGGATGATCTTTTGTGTGTACTTGCCGCAGCGTTCTGGCGGCCTTTTGTGATCCACCTGACCGTGCTTCGCGCGACAAGCCGGCAGGCATTTCCCCTTAGCCAGTTGACCGCCGAGAGGGCGGAAAAAGCTACCGAGGTACGCGGAGAGCACGCTCCTCTCTCGCTCATAAGGCGAGCGCGGGCTGATGACTGAGAATCGGTGTCAGTTTCGCGCCGATGATCTTGGTGGTTCGTTCCGACGAAACGCATAACGTATTCCTTTCTAGCGGTGCCGCATTTTTGCCGACTAGATATTTCCCGTGCGGAGAAGAACAATTCCTGCAACCACCAAGGCGACGCCGCCGATTTTCGACAGCGAAGCGCTCTCATTCAGTAGGACCATGCTCAGGGCAAGGGCGGCAATGGCTTCGAATCCCAGAACAACGATGTAGGTAATCGCCATCTGCTCGCCCCGCATGGCGACCGTTTGCAACACTGTCCCTACTGAAAAGAAGGCAAACATCAATACCGTCGGGCGGAGGGTGGGTTAACCCGGCCGACAGTTTCATGAAATATCCGCCAATGCTGAACGATAAGGCAGCGAGTCCCGTCAGTGTGGTGAACATTGGATCTCCTCCTGAGAATGACTTCGTCTCACGTTCCAGAATCTAGGATCTGTCTACGGCTTCTCCTCCAGGCGCGAGTAGTGGAGATGGACGAGTTTCCAGGAGTCGCCGCGACGGACCCACACTTCCGTTGACTGGAATGCGAACGTCCCATCCGCAGTCGTGGGCCGGTCGGTCTCCGTCACCAACGCGACGCTATCGTAAAAGTCGAACTGCTGCGGGTCGATCTTGCGGGTGACGACTTCGGACTTCCCGGTTCGGTGGCGGACCTTGTCCAATTGCTGCTGCTTGCCGACCACTCCAAAATCGCCGGAGATGGTGAAATCGGCATCCTCGATATGGTCGAGGGTGGCAACGTCCCCGATGTCGTGCGCCCTCAGGCATTCTTCATTGAGTTGGTGGATGGCCCGCTCATCGTCGGCATGCCCGGCAGTGAGCATGGCGTCTGGCCTGACCCGGAATGTGAATGCGCAAAGCGCGACCGCTGAGAGAACTGCCAATACCGAGAACCACCTCTTGCTTGTCATGCCCTGCCTCCAGAAGAAACGTTGGGACTGTTCCGGTCCCCGTTGGCTCTGATGTCCAACCAGCGCGTCTCCCCCAAGGTTTGCTTTGGACGGGGACCGAACAGTGTTTGTTACTTAGCTCTGGGGCCGCTTGCCTGTAATCTGTTCTCAGGTGCCGACGCGGATGTTCTTCCGAATCGACCACGCGAGAGTTAGGAAGCTTCGCTCACAAGCCCTTGTAAGCAACAGTTACGGACTTCGTACCAGCGGCCGGCACCGGCACGACGTACACGGAAACTATCGATCCGTCCGTTCCGGTTAGCAAAGTACCTGATGCGAAGTTCGCAATGTAATTGCAAGGAGGCGGTCCGTTCGGGACGTTCTGCGCGAACCCGTCGTACGCGAACGGCACTGTCCCAACAGTTTGCAGCGCCAGTCCAAATGTATGACCCGAGGTAAAGGTGAGGGAATTCCATCCAAAAGCGCTGTTATGGGTTCCGTCCAGATTATTCTTAAAGATCCCGTCGGCATCCACATCCGCGTAGCGCATGAGGAATGCTGTCCTGGCAATGGCGGTATTGTTCTTAAGCGCCATAGCGATCTTTACGGACGAAGTTGCTGCGACCTGGGTGATGGTTTGAGTGAGCGTCCAGATGCCATCGTTCGTGGAGCGGACAACCTTGACCGTAGTCGCGTTGGGCTGAGTTGTGACGGGTGCGCCCCAGTTGCCGCTGTCACCAAAACCGGCGTAGTCGTCGTACGCGACACCAGTGGTCGTGTCACAGACGCCATAACCTTCGCCGAAGGTGCCGACGGCGATATGCTCGTGACCCAACGGAGTCTGAAGCTGTGTGAGGTTGCCGTTAATGGTCACGCAGTACTTCAGATAAGTGTTGTTGGCGCCAGAGGTAAAGGTGAACGAGCAAGTCATAGTTGCAAGGGGACTGTGGGGTACGGTTTGTGCAGCGTTTTCTTGAGCCAACGCTGCGGCTGCTTCCAGTTGAGGGTCGACTTTTGTGGTCGGCAATATCTGCGCGACGCTGAGCGTGCTGAGGGCTAGAACAGTTACTGCAAGAACTAGTTTCTTCATATTGAGTCTCCTTGGTTTTTTCCTTACTTCTAGGATTTCTTTCCACTTTTCACCTGTGGCAAACGATCAAAAGCCCGGACCGCCTGCCACTGACAACGACTTGATACACACAACAACTGCACCATCCTGTACCTTGGCGAAGTGAAGTTCGGTGCTGAGAGCCTGGCAGTTGGCGTCATGGCTCCGTCTTCCAGTAGCCCATTCAAGTCTTCCAACGGGACAAACTCTGAGTCCTCACCACCTTCGCCACACCAGAACCGAACCACCCTCCGTCGCCGAACCACCACCACCCGGCGCGTCTCAGTCGTGATCCGCGTCTTTCGCAGTTTCATCGCCGCTCCTCGCTTGCCAAGCCGATTGCCCGGTGGAAAGATCAGTGATAAATTGCTTCGCACTGGGGTGTGCCGTCCCGCGACTTCTTTGTTCGTTTTTTGTGGCCGCGAGGCACTGCGGCAGGAGCAGTTCGATTTCGAACCCGTGCCTGCCCCACGACCCGGAGGCATCGTGCCGCAGTTCCGTTTTCTTGACCATGTCGAACGGCTGAATACTGGCTTAATTTTGGATGAACTTGTAACTCGCAGAATTCATTAGATTTGCGCCGTCGGAGTCAAACCGATGTAGAATGATCCACCGTTTGGGCCAACCAGTATGGCTTCTCACCCCCTCAAGACGTCGGAGCCAATCCGATTTGGCGACGATTTTGAACTCGATCTTCGCGCCTACGAGCTCCGCCGTTCCGGCGTGCCCCTGAAGCTCGAACGCATTCCTATGGAATTACTGCTGCTGTTGATCGAGCGCCGCTCCGAGCTCGTCACGCGCGAGCAAATCATCGAGAGGATTTGGGGTAAGGACGTTTTTCTAGACACGGAAAGCGGCATCAATGCTGCTATCCGTAAGATCCGGCAGGTGCTCAAGGACGACCCTGAACGGCCTCGCTTTGTGCGGACCATAACGGGCAGGGGATATCAATTCGTAGCGCCCGTGGAAAAGCCTAGCCCGTCGTCGGCCAAGCCATCGTTGGACGCTGAGCAAATACCCTCCGCTGAACTCATCCTGGGCCGGAAGATCTCTCACTATCGCGTCCTGCAGGTCGTGGGTGGCGGGGGCATGGGAATGGTCTACAAGGCCGAGGACCTCAAGTTGGGTCGCCGAGTAGCTTTGAAATTCCTGCCGAGCGAACTGGCTAGCGATCCCAAGGCGCTTGATCGAATCCAGCGAGAAGCACGCGCCGCTTCCGCGCTCGACCATCCTAACATCTGTGCCATCTACGAACTGGGCGAGCATGACGGGCAACCTTTTATTGTCATGCAGTTGCTCGAGGGGCAGACGCTCCGCGAGTGGATTGAGTCCGTCCCGGCCTCCTGCGAGGCGAGCCGACTGACGGAAATCGTGAGCCTTGGCATTCAGATCGCCGACGGACTGGACGCCGCGCATCGAAAAAGCATCGTCCATCGCGACATCAAACCTGCCAATATTTTTGTTACGAACCGCCACGAGGCAAAGATCCTGGATTTCGGAGTGGCCAAGTTCCTGGACGCAGAGGTGCCAGAGAGCGCTGGCGGAAATGAGAGCCGTGAGCAGACAGGAAAACATTCGGGCAGCTCGGAAGTCAGCCTGACCCAAACCAACGATGCATTGGGGACGCCTTCGTATCTCTCTCCTGAACAAGTGCGCCGCGAAGAACTGGATGCGCGAACCGATTTGTTTTCTTTCGGCCTGGTGCTTTACGAAATGATCACCGGCCGCAAAGGCTTCTCCGGTAGCAGCACGACGGGAATTCATGAGGCGGTTTTGCGCCTGCCCATCGTGCCGGCTCGGCAACTTGAGCCCGGCATTCCGCTCAAACTGGAATCCATCGTCAGCAAGGCGGTTGAGAAAGACCGTGATCTTCGCTACCAAACTGCCGCTGAGATGCGCCACGATCTGCAAACCGTGAAGGCCGACATCGAGGAGAAGCAGCGATCCGCCTCTGGAGTCCATACTACCCTTACGAGTCCAGAACCACAGTCGATCAGGGCTGACCGAGATTCAGCGAGGACACGAACCAGCCAACCCGTCTCCTCGACCATTCGTTGGAAGCCTTGGGCGGCCGCGGTAACGCTTGTCGCCGCTCTGACGATTTCCGGATCAAGGTATCTGTCCAAGCGCCACGCGAGCCAGCTGACAGCAGCAGACACAATTGTGCTGGGAGATTTTGCCAACTCAACTGGCGACCCCATTTTCGACGACACTCTCAAGGACGCGCTCACCGTCACGCTGCGCCAGTCGCCGTTCCTTAATATCCTTCCCGAAGGCAAGATCGCCAGGACTCTAAAGCTGATGACGCGCGAGCCCTCAACCGCTCTCACTCCCGCCGTGGCCAGCGAAGTCTGCCAACGCGCAGGCAGCAAAGCGTATGTCGCAGGAGCAATCGGCAGCCTGGGTACCGCTTACGTCGTGGGATTGAAAGCGGTCAACTGCCACGACGGAGAGACGCTCGCCCAGGAACAATTGACCGCAAGTAGCAAGGAACGAGTGCTGGTTGCCCTCGGCGAAGCGGCCACGAAACTTCGCCGAGAACTCGGTGAGTCTCTAACCACCGTGCGGAAGTTCGACGTGCCGCTGATTGAGGCGACTACTCCTTCGCTGGAGGCACTCAGTGAGCTCAGTCTTGGGCAGAGAGCCTGGAACACGAAAGGGGAGTCCGAGGCCCTTCCTTATATGAAGCGGGCCGTCGAGTTGGATCCCAAGTTTGCCAGCGCATACGCCAATCTGGGGACGGTGTACGAGAACCTTCAGCAACATGGCTTGGCCGCCGAGAACTTTGCCAAGGCAAACGAGTTGCGGGAACGCGTGAGTGAACGTGAACGGTTTCACATCCTGGGTCACTACTATGGCAGCGTAACCGGCGAACTGGAAAAGGCGATTCCGATCTATCAACAGTGGGCGCGCGAGTACCCCAACGACGCGACACCCCGGACGAATGTGGGCAACATTTACATGTATCTCGGACAGAATGAAAACTCTCTGGCCGAGCATCAGGATGCGTTGCGGGTGGAGTCCAATGGCGTCTTGATCTATGAAAATCTTGCGCTCTCGTACTGTTCTGTGAATCGCTTCGATGAAGCCATCGCTACCGTAAGTCAGGCGTTCACCCGCAATCTGGACGACGCGGAGCTGCACGCGATACTCCAAGAGATTGCTTTTCTGCGCGGCGATGTCCCCACGATGCAGAAAGAGCTTGCGTGGGGCATGGGAAAGCCGGGCGTCGAGGATTTTTTCATGGCGGCCCAGGCGGACATCGAGGCTGCTCAGGGTCACATCAGGAAGGCTCGAGAGTTCTCCCGGCGTGCCGCTGACTCGGCAGCCCAGAGCGGCTCGAAAGAGACTGCTGCTTTCTGGCAGGCACTGGGCGCTTTGCACGAGACGGACGTCGACAATCCTAAGGAAGCCGCCAAGCAAGCGGACGCTGCACTGGAGCTGGCTCGAAATCGAGATACTCTTGTCCTTGCGGCTTTGGCTTTCGCGCGCGCGGGCAAGGAGGATCGTGCACGAACGATTGCCGACCAACTCGATCAGGAGTTTCCCCTGGACACGATCGTGCAATCTTACTGGCTGCCTACGATTCGAGCTGCAATCCTACTGAGCCAGCAAGATGGGGCCGGTGCGCTGCAAGCATTGCAACCGGCTCTTCCATATGAATTGGGCAGCCCACAGCCGGTTGCAACTTTGTATCCTGTGTATCTTCGAGGGCAGGCACTGTTGTTGTCGCATCAGGGTGCCGCCGCCGTCGTTGAGTTTGAGAGAGTTTTGGCTCACCGGCCGTTGGCAACCTTCGCGTTGGGAAGCCTGGCGAACCTGGAGCTGGGCCGGGCGTACGCGATGTCTGGCGAGACGACAAAGGCAGCGCGCGTCTACGAGGATTTCTTCTCTCTGTGGAAAGACGCCGATCCAGACACTCCCATTTTGCAAGAAGCCAAGGTCGAGTTTGAGAAGTTGAAGTCAGTTTCGCAGACTCCATAGACACTGTAGGCTCCTTACAGGCCAGGCTTCTAGAAAGTTTGGCCGGATAGGTACCGTGGGAGTCGGCATGGCACCAGAGACAAGAGCTAGGACAGGACCACTTTTTTCGCCATTGATGACGATGACGGGAATATTGGTAGCGGCGTCGACACCAGCGGGGACTTCCAAATAGCCCGTTTGTTTTTGGCCCGGGGCGGCAGTGGCAGTGCCGACAGAAAAAGACAATGCCTGTGCCTGGACGAATAGTGGGAGTAACAAAAAGATCCCGGACAACGCAAAGGTGCGAGCAAAAGACCTAAGCATAGATCCTCCATGGGGCGGATGAGGATACCGCGATGGGAGTCATTTGAGCAATTCACAGATACTGACACAGACTCGCTGGACTCGCTGAGTTGGCCAAAATGATGTACGTCGAGCGACCCATACTCGCCGATATGTTCCGGGATAAAATTGAGTACGGGAACCTCCGATGCCACGAGTTCCCCGGGCTCCCTCCTCGCGCCCGGCGAGTCGCGGTAAATCGTCGACCCGCACGGGAATGCTCTTTCCCTACGACGCGGTCGCCCACCTCTTGAACTGCGTGGGTTGCTTGAGATCCGGCAAAGGACGAGGTCTTTTACTGTTGCCAGAACATCGCCGAATTCTGGAACTGTTTTGGGCTCGACCCTAGAACCGAAAGTTTCGAGCCGGCGAACCCAAATACGGATCTCTGGGTGGTGCGTGGACGGAGCACTGCATGCAGGCAATGCGCATTTTCGTCTTCACCAGGTCCGCTACCAATTCCAGCGTAGCCGCTCTATGCGCCATTTGATACTGGTGTAGGGCAAATGTCGGGCTCAGGGTGAACCTGCGTGGGATTAAGGATGAAAGGCCCATTCTGGTCTGGCCTTGCCAGCTGCAATAAGTAAGGGATAATATATGAGAAAGGATCTAATTTAAGGTAAGGACATAACGATGCTACATTCTACAGTGACGAGTAAGGGACAAACGACCATTCCCGAGAAAATTCGAAAGGCCTTACGAATTAAACCAGGCGACAAGTTGGAATACGAAGTGGAGGGAGACCGAGCTACCATTCGTGTGCATCCCGGCATTCGGTCGCTCAAGGGCGCGCTCGCCAGCAACAAGGGAAAGGGGATGTCTTTCGCTGAAATCCGCGAGGCCGCGGCCGAGGCAGCGCGTCATGAGGGTACCCGGTGAGCAAGCAAAGACTTGTCGACACTAATGTCATTGTCCGCTATCTGGTACAGGACCACGACAAACATGCACGAGCAGCTGGCAAGCTGTTCGATGCCTGCGATCGGGGCGACGTGGTCATCGTGGTATTGCCTGTCGTTCTCGCAGAGTGTGTATTTGTGCTTGAGTCTTTCTACGGGCACCCACGCGCGGCTATCGCCTCCGCTCTCGGAGGCTTGATCTCCAGTCCTGGCGTCGAGATGGGTGAGGTAACGGTCCACCTGGACGCTCTGAGCCGCTATAAGGGAACGAAGGCTCACTTTGTCGACTGTCTGATCGCCGCCACTGCGGTGGCTAAGAACGTACCAGTCTCGACCTTTGATCAGGACCTTCGAAAGTTTGGCGACGTGCGCGTGGAGACCGAATAGTTGCAGTTGGCTTGCAGCTTTTTCGTGCGGATATAGGGGTTTTCGGCGAAGCTGTAGGTACCGGTCCTCAGCGATTTCCTGGACGAACAAGAGTGATGCCGCCGATGCGGCTCAATGTCCAACAACTCAGCTTCGGAATACTCCACGAGGAATTTTCCGTGGGTCCGAAGGCCCTTGGCTATGGCGATAACACCGAGTTTGGCCCGGACAGTGTCCGGTTCGTCGCTACGCCAAATCTCTACGCAAGCAACGAGGTTCGATTCCGCATTCGTCTCCGATTCGGGTTCCGATGGAAGTTGCACGCCTGTGGCACGGGCGTCCAGTTCCCTTTCGCTTCTGAACGAGCTTTTGCTTGGCTGCATCGGTGAAGCGGCCCACAGGCGGCATCTGACGGGTCTTTTCCGTGTAATACGCAAGGTAGAAATGTCCCTGCCCCTCGGGCAGGTCTTTGAAGTTCTTAAGTTGCTTCTCTGGGACTGGCTTGGTGCCCCAGTCGCCGGACGGACGTTTGACGCTGCGGTACAGCTTCACTGTTCGATTCATGTTCGCTGGTACTCTCGTTTGCTGGATTTTTTGAGAGTCGCGAAGCGGAATAGCAAAGTCTGATGGCTATTTGGGATTTTGCCCGTATTTGGCGGGTTTCTGAGGAACTGGCGGAGAGAATGGGATTCGAATTTACTCGAAAACGTCGTTTCAACAACATAGAGCGCACGGCGGGCGGCGTAAAGCAGTGGAAGGCAGTGCTAAGTAGTACTAACGGATCACAAACGGATCATAGGTGGCCGGAACATTCCGGTTTCTACCCTGTCATTCCTGTCGAGGAAGGTCCAATCTGTATGGCGCGCATCGGAGTCAGTGTTCCAAGTTCCGAGTGGCCGATGATCCCGAATGGCAGAGGAATCGGGGCCCATTTACCGTGGTGACGGGCCGCTTTTCCTCCACCCTTCCATTTTCTGGGGTTGCGTCAGCCGACACCAGTGGACAGCTGCAATGGCAGGTCAGTATCGTGATAAAACCTTGACCCTCGTGAGGAGTTCCTGTGAGAAAGTTTCTCTTGGTCCTGATTTTTGTGAGTTGTTCTCTTTGTGCACAGCAGACCCCGGTGCAGGAGATCCCATATCGCCCTGTGCCCGATTTTCTGCACCTTCCAGCAGATTTGTATTTCGGCGAAGTGACGGGCGTCGCCGTGAATTCCAAGGGACACATCTTTGTCTTCTCACGGAGCAACACGACGGGTCCTGCTTACGGTGCGGCGGCAGCGCAGTTGCTGGAATTTGACCGCGATGGGAAATTTCTGCGCGAGATCGGTCATAACCTCTATGCATGGTCTTACGCGCATACCGTCAAGATCGGTCCGCAAGACAATATCTGGGTCGCGGACAAAGGGTCGGATGTGGTTGTGAAGTTCAATCCCGAGGGCCGCGTGGTGATGGTGTTTGGCCGCAAGCAGGAAGCTTCTGACGAGGGAACCGGTCCACTGAAAGAAGTACAGCCGCCTTTGCCTCCGGAAGATGGATTGTTCAGACAAGTAACGGACGTGGCTTGGGATGCCGCAGGCAATACTTATATCAGCGACGGTTATGTCAATTCGCGGGTCGCAAAGGCCAACAAAGATGGCGATTGGCTCAAATCCTGGGGAGAGCCTGGCAATAAGCCTGGTCAATTCAGTACTCCCCACAGCATCGCTGTGGATGCGCACGGAAATGTTTATGTCGCAGACCGTGGCAATCGCCGTATTCAGGTGTTTGATGGGCGATGGGAAATTTCTCCGCCAGATTGTGATCGATGTTCCCTTTGATCCAAATAGTCAGCCGGCAATCGGCAACAAGACCGATCACCCATCTCCGTCGAGGTCACCGGGGTCTCCCTGGGCGATCTGCATCACTCCTCCACCCAATCAGGCGCTGTACAGTTCCGATGCGTTTCCGGGGCGGATCTACAAGCTGAGTCTCGATGGCAAAGTGCTTGGCATGCTGGGTAAGACGGGCAAGCAGCCGGGTCAGTTTGGTTGGATTCACGACATAGCATGTCCCTCTGAAAATGAGTTGTATGTTGCTGAGCTGCTGAACTGGCGCGTCCAGAAACTCCTCTTAAATGGGCATTAGGCCCGGCTTCGGACTATTCTGGCGTGTTATGCCGGCGTAACGAAGCGATCCTGAAGGTATCGGGTCCAGATTCTCAGTTCTTGTTTGCCGACCGTCTACCCGCGGTTCATCGGCGTTAAAACAATCGGGTTGCCTCGATTACCTGCCTGGCTGGATAATCGCCTATCTCTCTTGGGGAGGATGCTTTGGCTCAGCCCTTGGTGCCTTCGACTGCGTTCGCAGACGCATGGACTCAGGTCGATCGAACTGAAGACCCGCACTTCTTTGTAAGCCTTTTGGATGCTACCCGCGCTCGCCTTCTTGAACGCGCCCGCACGTCGCCCAAGGACTTCTTTGCGCCGCTAGCTCTCTGCACTGGACTCAACGTACTCGACGTGGGATGTGGCACGGGAGACTTTCTTCGCTTGCTGGCCCCGATTGTTGCTCCGGGGGAAGCTGTTGGTCTGGATCTCAGTGAGACGATGATTGCCGAAGCACGCAAACGCTCTGCTGAGAACATCGAGAATCTCTCGTTTCGCGTGGGCAGTGCATTGGATCTTCCATTTCAGGTCGGAAGTTTTGATCGCATCCTTGCAACGCAAGTGCTTCTCCACATTCCCGATCCGTGGAGAGCTCTGGCGGAAATGAAGCGGGTACTCGCCCCTTCAGGCGTAATCTCAATTTCAGAGATCGACTGGGGAACGCTGGTCGTGCAATCTTCGGAGAACGATCTAGGCCGCCGGTTCAGCGAACTTGCCTGCAGAGAGCTGCGAAATGGGCTCATCATCCGAGAGCTCCCAGGCCAACTTCGCGGGCTTGGATTCAATCACGTTGTCATCCTGCCCGAAGTCGAGGTGACGCAGGATCTGGGTGCGTTCTATACATGGTTTGTGGAGCCGTCACTTCAGCATTTCAAGCGAATCGGGGCATTTTCTGAAGTTGAAGCGGACGCGTTCCTTGCCGACCTTAAGGAACGTGCGCGCCGCGGGCGCTATTTCTCTTCTCGCAATTACTACACGATTCTCGCATCGCAATCGAGCTGAACACCGCCTTAAGAAATGCAGACACGGACGGAGCAATTGACGCTTAGGGAAGTTTCGGCTCGGCTTGATCGTCTGCCGACGTCGTGGTTCCACGCGAAGATACTTATCGTTGCCGCGTTGTCACTGCTTTTTGACACATTGGATACTGCCGTGACTGGCTTCGTTCTCGCGGCACTTCGAACCACATGGCACTTCGATGCGAAGACGATTGGGGTTGTTTCGGCTATCGGGTTGTCCGGCTATCTTGTAGGCTCTGCCATCTGTGGCTTTGTCGCGGATCACATAGGCCGGAAAAAGACAATTTTGTTTACGCTTATTTTGTACTCCATCTTTTCTGCATGGCGAGGGTTCTCGAACACGATCGGCGTATTTGCCTTCCTGAATTTTTTCACATGGTTCTTCGTCGGGGCCGAAAGCTCCACGGTCCCGCCGTACCTGGCCGAATTGTGGCCCGCACGTACACGAGGAAAGCTCGTTGGCTGGATGATGGCGTTCTTCGGAGCTGGCATTGCGCTCTCATCCGTCTGGTCTCTGACGATCATTCCGACCCTGGGCTGGCGCTGGACAATGTTCCTGACTGCTCCCTTCGCCCTTATCGGTGGCATCATGCGATCCGTGCTGCCCGAATCGCCGAGGTGGTTGATTCGCGCCGGTCGTCCGTCCGATGCCGAGGCGGTCATGCTTCGAATTGAGCGTGAGGTCTCGAAGTCCAGCGGTCAACTCTTGACACCAGTCATTCCGAGCCAAAGCCGACAAGAACTCACAACTAAACGAGCGGATCCAAGAGAGCTACTAGGAGCAGCGTACCGCAGTATTACGCTCATGCTCTGGGTTGCATGGTTCGCGGAATACGGCGTGCTCTACACCTATCAGATTTTTCTCCCCACCATCCTGGCGGCCGAAGGGCGTTCCATTGTGAAGTCTCTCGGGTACTCGGTAGTGATCTACTCCTCGGTTATTCCCGGCTATGTGCTGGGAGGATATGTGGTGGAGTGGCTCGATCGCAAATACACAATCTTGATTTCATTTGTGGCAATCGCCGTTTTTGGAACGCTGTTTGGACACTCGCAATCACCCGTACAGATCATGACATTCGCTGGATTCACCGTCTTCTTTCTCTCTCTCGGCTCGACTGCGATCTACACTTACACTCCCGAACTTCATCCTACTGAGATTCGCGCGACCGCGATGGGGATCGCCTCCGCCTGGGGACGTGTGGGCGCGGTGACTATGCTTTTAGTTTTTGGACACTTCTTTGCCACCCTGGGGAAGTCATTATTGTTTCTGTGCATCGACCCTGTTCTTATCATTGCCGCAATCGTGGTTTTATTCTTCGGTCCGTCAACTCGCGGAAGGCCGCTGAAAGAGGCATCGTTTAGCGCGGCGACAGAACCAGTTAGTGAATGACGGGCAAAGCGGAAGTTGTGAAGCTATTCATGTAAGCGCGAAAGATAACCAGTTCTTATGGATCCGCTGGCCCACGCTCACATAGGTCAATTCCCCGTTGTCGCATCTCATGCGCGTCCTATCCGAGACCATGACCTTGCCGACCTGGGTCTACCACTTCCTCCTTCGCCGATCAAAAATGATTCCCAATCAGTCGGCCTTAGCCTTAACGGCTCGCACTTGGGCTTTGCAAAACTGCATGCCGCTCATTCCAAAGACGAAAAGAGGCCCTGAGAGTGGGTCTTGGAAGCTCCACTAACTCTTTTATTTTGAATAACTTGGCGGAGAGAGTGGGATTCGAATTCAGCTTATAACATAGTTTCAACAACATAGAGAACACGGCGGGCACCGTAAAAGCGATGGAAGACAGTGGTAATCAGTGCTAACGGATCACAAACGGATCACGGCTCAGTGATCATTTGAGAAGCGCCCCCCATGAGGGAGGGCCGGAATATTGATGCTTCACCGTGGCATTCGCTTCCCTCGAGGCCCAGGCTTCATGGCTTGCCCCGAGTCACAGTTTCAACTTCCGAGTTGCCGACAATTCAGCCAAAATCGTCGCATCCGCTGGAGAGGACGTTCACGCTATAATTGCGCGCACGCAATGGCTCTGATACCTGGTACGAAGCTCGGTCCATATGAAATTCTGGCTCCGCTCGGTTCCGGCGGCATGGGCGAAGTGTACCGCGCTTGCGACACTCGGCTCGGCCGCGACGTCGCCATCAAGGTGCTCCCCGAAGCACTGACCAAGGACGCGGACCGGCTGCGACGTTTCGAACAAGAAGCGCGCACAATTGCCGCCTTGAACCATCCGAACATTCTGGGAATCCACGACATCGGTACGTACGACGGTGCACCGTTTCTAGTCAGCGAACTCCTTCCCCCTCCATGGTCGCTGTTATTGGGCCTCTCAGCCGTCTGCTTTTCTGCATCGTAGAAGATCGCACTCGCCGTGCCCGTGAGAGTGTTGCCGTTCACTTTGACCACGAAGGAAATCTCGCCCCGACTAGCAAATTGACGCGACGTTCGATCAGTGGTGACCTCGACGAACTCCCTTTTATTGCGTCGCCGTTCTTCACCCAAACGCCCAAGCCTTTGCTGTCGCTGGAACTGGGATCACCCGCGTCGGGATTTGATTGCTGCATAGTCCCATCTGCATGGAAAACAAACATATGGAAGGGAAAAGGAGCTTCAGGAGCCTTCACAATCCACGTACCCACAATTGGGGACAAGTTGCTATTGCCACTGTAGTGGCACGATAAAAAACCGACCCATAACGCGACTGTGCCAAGCACGACGAGGTGCATTCGCATATGAATTGAGGATAGCCTGTAGAGTCCCAGGAACAACGTGGCCGAAGGGTTGTAATGCGAACCATTGCGAATTGTCGTTACGCGCTAGTGTCTGCAGCCATCCGGCGCTTGAACGTTTCATCATCCGCCGAATGCAGATCAATCCATTCCTCGTCCGACATTGACTTGCGCCATGCAATTAGTGGGAGCGCGTCTGGTCCAACGGGATGCCTGAGCTGCCATGTCGCGTTTTTCGCGACGTCCAGCACTTTCGCCGCGACAACCTTCGGCGATACGGGAGCCTGCGCGAGATTGCTCGCGAACAAAGTCGCGATCCGGGCCCGGTGTGGGTATAGCGAAGGCTCATTCTCCCCGATGCGTCGCGCCATAGCGGTGTCGATGATTCCAGGCTCGACCAATGCAACCCGCACTCCGAACGTCTTCATCTCGCATGCGAGTCCTTCGGACAACGCTTCCAGCGCCCACTTCGAGGCGCAATACGGCGTCGCAGGTGGGTGGCAAAAGGTTCCGGCGACAGAACTGATGTTAATGATCATGCCTTCGCGACGCTCTCGCATCGCGGTAATGACTGCCTTGATGCATCGCAGCGCGCCAAAGTAGTTAGTTTCCATGGACGCACGGAAGTCTTCGGTCGAAAGCTCTTCTATTGAGCCAAAGCGCTCAATACCGGCGTTGTTCACCAACACATCGATCGGTCCATGTCTTGCAACGATCCCTCTGATTGCCTCGCGTACGGAATCATCGGAGTTGACATCCATCGCCGAAATCGTAATCGGGAGCTTTTCGCGAGCGATTGTTTCGGGCAGTGTCGGACACTGCTCCGTGTTGCGCATGGTCGCATGCACTTGGTACCCCCGGCGTGCGAACGCCAGCGCCGTCTCGTAACCAATCCCTTTGCTGGTGCCGGTGATCAAAACCGATTGCATAGCCACTCCACGCAAGTACGTCTCCGTTGCGGCAGCGATTGTAGACTGCCCGCCGGCAGTCTGTAATTCCCCAGGCGCACTCCATGAAGAGTGTAGCGATTCTGATTGCTGTACGAACGGTATGTCGCCGTTTCACGGTAACCGCTCAAGTGTCGGATGACGGGCAACTCGGAAATTGTGGAAGCGCCATTCTCAGTTTCCTGTTTGCCGACGACTCGGGAGTTATTTCACAGAATCCGCGGTTACTCTTTCATGATCCTGCTGGGCTCCATGCGACCACGATAGAGCGCCCGTTCGTTGACTCCCGGATAGCGTCTCCGTAATATGAAGCGACCCAAAAACTACTCACCTTCCGAATGATCGGCCAAACCATTTCGCACTACCGTATTGTCGAAAAACTTGGCGGTGGCGGCATGGGCGTTGTTTACAAAGCCGAAGACACGCGGCTGCACCGTTTTGTTGCCCTCAAGTTTCTGCCGGAGGAAGTTGCCCGCGATCCGCAGTCGCTTGCCCGTTTTCAGCGTGAGGCACAGGCTGCGTCCGCCTTGAACCATCCGAACATTTGCACGATTCACGATATTGGCGAGCAGGATGGCCAGGCCTTCATCGCCATGGAGTTTCTGGATGGCGTGACGCTGAAACACCGCATCGCCGGGCGGCCAATGGAGATCGAGACCGTCCTGTCTCTGGCCATTGAAATTGCCGATGCCCTCGACGCCGCTCACAGCGAAGGCATTGTTCATCGCGACATTAAACCGGCAAATATTTTTGTGACCAAGCGCGGACACGCCAAGATTCTCGACTTCGGCCTCGCCAAACTGACGCCGGTGACGGGGAAGACAGCAACGCCGGGAGAAATCGATGTAACCGCAGGCGTAAGTCTGGAATACCTCACCAGCCCTGGCACGGCCATTGGAACTGTGGCCTACATGTCGCCAGAACAGGCGAAGGGGAAAGAACTCGACTCGCGCACCGACCTGTTTTCCTTCGGCGCCGTGCTCTATGAAATGATCACCGGGACCGTTCCATTCCATGGAGACACCGCCGCCGTTATCTTCGACGCCATCCTCAATCGCGCTCCTTTACAACCCTTGCGCTTCAATCCCGATTTGCCGGCCCGGCTGGAAGAAATCATCAATAAGGCCCTCGAAAAAGACCGGGATATGCGTTATCAGCACGCCTCGGAGATCCGCAGCGACTTAAAGCGTCTGCAGCGGGATAGCGGTTCCGGCCACCGGTCCGCGGCCCAGACGCACGAAAGCTCCGGAAGCGTAGCAGCGACATCTGGGTCGGTGCCATCAGCCGGAGCCGGTTCAGCCGCCGCGCAAACCTCAGCGCCTCAGGTTACGGCCAGCAGTTCAAGCGTGAGTGCCGTGGCGCGGGAGCACAAATTTGGCCTTGCGGCCGTCGTGGTAGTGGCCTTGGTTCTCCTCGCCGCCGGCGGTTTCGGAGTCTACTCACTGCTCAGCC